>Ga0163153_10006032_pt1 | contig 13913 bp, 14 predicted proteins | sample OliLakLV19MP6IB1_FD_148629 | JGI IMG/M metagenome (GOLD analysis project Ga0163153, IMG submission 148629) | Freshwater microbial mat bacterial communities from Lake Vanda, McMurdo Dry Valleys, Antarctica - Oligotrophic Lake LV.19.MP6.IB-1 | ecosystem: Environmental > Aquatic > Freshwater >... | reverse complement strand
GCCGTCGTGTGCGACAGGGTGATGCCTCGCATATCCGAGTGATTTCGTCGGATATGAGTCTATGGCCGGGCCGCACCGACGTCAACGAGCAGCGGGGAGGGTCCGCGTGACCGGTACCGACGGGACGACTTCCACGGGCGCGCTGCGACCGACCACACTTCGCCGATGCGCATCCTCTTCGCCACCTCGCCCGGTCTCGGCCACCTGCTCCCGTTGCTGCCGCTGGCCCGGGCCGCTCGCGCGCGCGGCCACGACGTGCGCATCGCGGCCGGGTCCAGCCTCCTCCCGATCGTGGCGCGGGCCGGCTTCCACCACGTGCCGGCGGGGCCGTCGAGCCTCAGCGACGTCGCCCGCGCGATCCCGGCCCTCGCCGGGCTGACCGGACGTCGTCGCGCGGTGGTGATGGTTCGCGAAGCCTTTGCGGGCACGATCGCGCGGGGCATCGCCGACGACCTCCTCGCGACCGTAGCCGACTCGACGGCCCCCGGCGTTGCGTGGCGACCCGACGTCATGGTCCACGAGGACATGGAGCTCGGCAGCTGGATCGTGGCCGAGCGCCTGGGCATCCCGCACGCGACGGTCCAGGTGACGGCGTGGCGGCCGCGTGTGCGTGAACTGATGGCCACCGCCTCCGCCCCGCTCATCGCGGCCTACGACCTCGACGCCGATGCCGCGGACCGGATGCTCGGGAAGGTCTTCTTCTCCACGCGGCCGGCCTCGATGCTGGATCCCGACGCGCCACTCCCCGAGCTGGCCGCCGAACTCCGGCCGATCGCCGACGATCGCGATGGAGCCCCCACGCATCCGGAGCGCACCGGGGCGGGCCCCGGGTCAGCCGCCGACCCGTGGCCGGCTGGCGACGGGCCCCGGATCGTGGTCACGCTCGGCACCGTCGATGCCGATCAGCACGACGTGCTCCGCGCGATGGTCCGTGGCGCGGCCGCGAGCGCGGGCGGCACCGCCCGGGTCGCGGTCGCGCTGGGCGGCGATCCTGCCGCGTTCGGCGACGTCCCGTCGAACGTGGCGGTCCACCGCTACGTGCCGATGTCAGCCCTCCTCGCCGACGCGGACACGGTGGTCTTCCACGGCGGATCCGGCACGTTCACCGCCGCCCTGGCCGCCGCCCGACCCATGGTCATCGTGCCGCTGGCGGCCGATCAGCTGGACAACGCCGAACGGGCAGTGGCCGTCGGGATCGCTCGGGCCATCTCGCCCGACGGCTTGTCGAGCGATATCGTCCGGGCAGCGACCGACGACATCCGGGTCGATGCCGAGGTCGCGACACGTCTTGCCGGGATCGCCGCTGAGATCGCGGCCATGCCCGGACCGGAGGTCGCGATCGAGCGCCTCGAGGGCATCGTCCAAGGCCGCTAGGCTTGGTGGCGGCGCCCGGCCCGCGGCGCCGCCCGCCTGAGGAGGAACGCATGATCGACATCGACCGCGCCGCACGGCTCGACCGCTTCGAGAGCGGCGCCGATGACGTCACCGAGGCGCTGGCGGGCGCGACCGACGCCGACCTTGACCGCCGTCCGCCGTCGGGGGCATGGACGGCCCGGCAGATCGCCCATCACGTGGCCGATTCCGAGACGATGGCGTACATCCGCCTGCGCCGCCTCATCGCCGAGGACGAGCCGCTCATCACGGGCTACGACGAGCCCGAATGGGCGCGGCGCCTCCACTATGACCGACGGATCGAGACGTCCGTCGCCACCGTTCACGCGGTCCGGGCGGCAAGCCTCGAGCTGCTTCGAACGCTCACGCCGGCCGAATGGTCGCGGGCCGGCACGCACAGCGAATCGGGGGCGTATGCCGTGGACGACTGGCTGCGCATCTACGCGGAGCACAGTCACGATCACGCCGACCAGATCCGCCGCGCCCGGCGCGGCGAGGATCGAGGTCGATGACGACCTTCGATGTGGCGACGCTCCGGGCCGCTGCCGAGGCGGCACTCCCCGAGGTGATCGCCGTTCGCCGGCGTCTGCACCGCCGCCCGGAGATCGGGCTGCAGCTCCCGGAGACCCAGGCCGTGGTGGCCGACGCGCTCCGGGCGCTCGGGCTGGAGCCGAAGCTGGGCGGCACGACCACGTCGGTCGTCGCCGTCATCGATGGCCTCCTGCCCGGACCGACGACGCTGCTGCGAGCCGACATGGACGCCCTGCCTGTCGGTGAGGACACCGGCCTCGAATTCGCCTCGGAGATCGATGGCGTCATGCACGCCTGCGGGCACGACACGCACGTGGCGATGCTGCTCGGTGCCGCGCGCGTGTTGGCGGAACGGCGCGCATCGCTCGCCGGTCGTGTCCTGCTGATGTTCCAGCCCGGCGAGGAAGGCTTCTACGGTGCCCGCTTCATGCTCGGGGAAGGGCTGCTGGACGACGGGCCGCACGGCGCCGGCGGCGTGACGCGTGCCTTCGCGCTGCACATCTCGACGCGATACCCAGCGGGAGTGGTGGCCCTCAGGCCCGGCGCGATGCTCGCGTCGGCGGACCGCATCATCGCCACGGTCCGCGGCCGCGGCGGCCATGCCTCTGCCCCGCACCTGGCCCTCGACCCGGTGCCGGTCACGGCCGAGCTGATCCTGGCCCTGCAGTCGATGATCACCCGCCGAGTGGACGCCTTCGATCCGGCGGTGCTGACGATCACCCGCCTGACCGGCGGGACGACCAACAACATCATCCCGGCCTCGGTGGAGATCGAGGGCACGATCCGGACCGTCTCGGAGACGGTGCGCGCCTCGGTCGGAGCATGGGTCCGCCAGGTCGCTGAGGGGGTGGCCGCGGCCCACGGCGCCGAGATCGAGCTGGAGATCGTGCCCGGCTACCCGGTCACCATGAACGACCCGGGCGCCACGGCATGGATCCGCACGCTGGCGGTCGCCATCGCGGGCGAGGCGCTGGTCGACGACCTGGCGGCGCCGATCATGGGCGCGGAGGACTTCTCCTACGTCCTCGAGCGCGTCCCAGGGATGATGGCGTTCCTCGGCGCGCGACCCGCCCACGAGGACCCGGTGACGGCACCGCAGAACCACTCCAATCTCGTCATCTTCGAAGAGGCGCCGATGGCGACGGGCGTGGCGCTGTACGCCGCAGCAGCGCTCTCGGACTAGATGGCTGGCGTGTCGGCGCCCGGGGCGTGTCGGCGCCCGGGGCGTGTCGGCGCCCGTGGCGTGTCGGCGCCCGGGGCGTGTCGGCGCCCGTGGCGTGTCGGCGCCTCGCCCACCCCCTAGGGCCGACCAGTTCTGCTGGGAGCAGACGATTCGGGGGTAGCGCGGCCACAAGGACGGCTGGGTGACCCGACGCGTATTCGGGACGACCCGATCCCTGCACGATCCCATCTGTCGTACGTCCCACCGAGGCTCGGCGGGCCCCGTTACCGGCCCCGATGCCCCCGAACGTCTGGTGGGAGCAGAACCAGGTGCCGCAAGCGGCGACCAGCCGAGACGTCCGCGATCGCCCGTCAGCCCGAAACGAGCCCGACCAGATGGTTGTCGTCGTGCTCCACGGCGTTGGCGAGCAGTGCGCGCACATCGAACACGCCGAGGCTCGCGTGGGTGCCACTTCGCGCCCAGCCGGCGTCATCCAGGTCGGCGATCGTGGCCAGCGTCGTGGCGCGCAGCGACGCGAACCGGGCCAAGAGACCATCCAGGGGGAGGTCCGGTTCGCCCGGCCAGGGTGCCGGCTCAGCCCAGCCCCACGTCGGCGAGTCGACCATCGCGATGTTCGACAAACGGGCCTGATGCACGTCGATCTCGCAGGCGATCAGATGCCGGACGACCTGCTCGGGGGTCCACTCGTCAGCGCGGACCGGGCCATCCGCGACGGCGGCGACGGCCGCGGCGACGGCCGCGACGGCGGCGACAGCCGCGGCCACGACCAGCCGGGCCGGGAATGCTTCGAGCGCTGCGACGACCGCAGCACGCCCGCCCGCATCGCTCACCCCTCCAGCATCGACTGGCGCCAGGCCTCCGTAGCCTCGACGGCGTTGAACGTGTACAGGTGGAACCCGGTAACGCGCGCCACCGGATCGGCCAGCAACGGGGCCAGATCCTGCACGAACCCGGTCGGCTTGTAGAAGCCGCCGGACTTGGCCATGCCGGCGACGAAGCGCAGGTTCTTGGTGAAGAACCGCTTGGCGTCCTTGACCCCGATGCGGGCCGCCACGTTGAGCAGCTTCTGCGGATCCGCGACACCGGGCACGCCGATGACGATGTCCGGCCCGAACCCCTCACCTCGCAGGCGCCGCACCCAGGCGCCGATCACCTTCGTGTCGAAGTCCATCTGCGACGTGACGTGCTGCATGAACGGGGCCTTGTCGCGGAGCGCCTGTTCCAGGACCTCGTCCGGGATGTCGGCATGGCCGTTCGGGTAGCCCGGGCAGCCGATGACCGCGAAGGGATGCCCGACCTCGCGCATCGCGCTGATGAGCGACAGCCCGTCGAGGTACTCCCCGGGCTCGTCGGCATCGCCGCCGACCACGAACGCGTGGGTCAGGCCGGCGGACCGTGCCCGCCCCAGCAGCTCCTCCAGCTTCGCCCGATCGGTGATCATCCGGGCCGAGAGGTGCGGGATGGCCCGGAACCCGTCCGCCTGCAGCTGCGCCGCCCAGTCGAGCGTGGCGTCGATGCCCTTGTTCGGCGAGGCCGTCACGGACACGCGGGCGCCGGCCGGCAGGTGCGGGACCTGGTCGGGCAGGTTCTTGAGCGGCAATAGCTCGAAGATCGGGTCGGCGAGCGCGGCGCGCAGGGCGGCGGCCGACGCCTCGTCCAGGCCGCGGCGACGAGACAGCAGACCGGTCATCAGATCTCCGAATCGGGCATCGACGCTTTGCGCCGAGCGATGAAATCAAGGAGCGCCTCGTCGATCGCAGGGTCGAGCGGCGGCGCCTCGTACTCGCGGAGCATCCGCTTCCAGATCGCATTGGCTCGCTGGGCGGCGTCCAGGGAGCCGTCCTCCTCCCACTGCTCGAAGGAGTTGTTGTCGGCGACGTCGGAGCGATAGAACGCGGTCTCGAAGTTGGCCAGCGTATGGGCGGTGCCCAGGAAGTGCTGGCCCGGGCCATTGGCGATGATGGCCTCAACGGCCTGGCCGTTCTCGCTCATGTCCACGCCCTTCACGAAGACGGCCATCATCCCGCACTGGTCGGCGTCCAGGATGAACTTCTCGTAGCCGATGGCCAGGCCGCCTTCCAGCCAGCCCGCGGCGTGGAGCACGAAGTTGACCCCGGCGAGGACCGTGGGCTGGAGCGTCGCGGCACTCTCGTAGGCGGCCTGCGCATCGGCGACCTTGGACGCCGTCAGCGATCCGCCGGAGCGGAACGGAACGCCCAGGCGGCGCGCCAGCGAGGCCATCGTGTACAGGACGAGGGCTGGCTCCGGCGTCCCGAACGTCGGCGCCCCCGACTGCATCGACATCGACGACGCGAAGGAGCCCATGACGACCGGCGCGCCGGGCCGGGTCAGCTGCACGAAGGTCATCCCGGCCAGGGCCTCGGCCAGGGTCTGGGCGGCCACCCCGGCCGCGGTCACCGGGGCCATCGCACCGGCCAGGATGAACGGGGTCAGGAGCGTGGCCTGGTTGGCCTCCGCGTACGCGCGGGCCGCACCGAGCATCACCGAGTCCCAGACCAGCGGCGAGTTGGCGTTGATCAGCGAGAGCGTGACCGGGTGCGTCTCCAGGTAGTCCGCACCGAACGCCAGCCGGCACATCTCGACCGTGTCGCGCGCCCGTTCCGGCGCGGTCACGGAGCCCATGAACGGCTTGTCGCTGTAGCGGATGTGGCTGTAGACCATGTCCAGGTGGCGCTTGTTGACCGGCACATCCACCGGCTCGCAGACCGTGCCGCCACTGTGGTGCAGGTGCGGCGAGGCATAGGCCAGCTTCACGAAGTTCCGGAAGTCCTCGATCGTGCCGTAGCGCCGGCCACCGTCCAGGTCGCGCACGAAGGGCGAGCCGTAGTTCGGCGCGAAGACCGTATGCGGCCCGCCGATCTCGACGTGGTTGGCCTCGTTCCGGGCGTACTGGGTGAACTGGCGCGGCGCGCTGGCCTGGACGATGGACCGGCACATCCCGCGCGGGAATCGGACGCGCTCCCCGTCGACATCGGCACCGGCCGAAGCCAGCAGGCGGAGCGCTTCGGCGTCGCCGCGGAAATCGATGCCGACCTCCTGGAGGAGCGTGTCGGCGTTGTCCTCGATGATGCTCAGGCCCTCGTCGCCGAGGACCTCGAAGGGCGCCAGAGCCCGGGTCAGGAACGGCAACCGCTCGACGGCGTGGCTGAGGCGCACGGCCCGCCGGCCCTCGCGACCGCCGGTCCGTCGATTGCCCATGATCTCAGTCATGCGTCCTCTCCTGTGGCTGGGGCCACGGTGGCCGTGGCAGCCGCGGCGGCGGTCTCGGCGGTGGCCAGGGCGGTGGCGGTCTCGGCCCCGGCCAGCGCCGCTCGTCGGCGTCGTCGTTCGGCTCGCGGATCCGCCCCGCGGTCGGCGGTCTGGGGACGAGCGGGCAGGGTCACGACCCGCTCCAGGTGGGGGTTGGCAGCGGTCCGGTGCGGGATGGCCATGGCCTCGATGAAGTGCTCCTGGAAGCGCGGCTCCACCGCGGTCTCGATCTTCTCGACACGGCGCACGACCGCCTCGATCTCGCGCCGGGCGGCACCGCTCAGCAGGGCGATGAGGGCGCCCGTGCCAGCGGCATTACCGGCGGCCTTCACGCGCGACAGGTCGCAATCCGGGACGAGCCCCAGGACGAGCGCATGGAGCGGGTCGATCTGGCTGCCGAAGGCGCCCGCCAGGCGGATCTCATCGACCGTGTCGCGGCCGAGCTTATCCATGAGCAGCCGGACGCCAGCGTACAGCGCGGCCTTGGCCAGCTGGATGGCGCGCACGTCGTTCTGGGTGACGAGGATGCGCGGCCCGCCATCGACGCTCTCGTGCAGGACGTAGCTGAAGGTGCGGCCATCGGCGACCACCCGCAGCGAGCGTCCAGCCGACTCGCCGTCCATGACCCCGTCCGCAGTGATGACGCCGGCCAGGTACAGCTCGGCGATGACCTCGATGATGCCCGAGCCGCAGATGCCGGTCACCCCGGTGCCGGCGCTGGTCAGGGCGTCGGCGAAGTCCGGGGCGTCCGACCAGGCGTCCACACCGATGACCCGGAAGCGCGGCTCCAAGGTCTCGCGATCCACTCGCACGCGCTCGATGGCGCCGGGTGCGGCGCGCTGGCCGGCGCTGATCTGGGCGCCCTCGAAGGCGGGGCCGGTCGGCGACGAGGCGGCCAGCAATCGGTCGCGGTTGCCGAGCACGATCTCGGCGTTCGTGCCGACGTCGACGATGAGGGTCAGGTCGGTGGCGTTCTGCGGTTCTTCGGCGAGGATGACGCCGGCCGTGTCCGCCCCGACGTGCCCGGCGATACAGGGGAGGATGTAGACCCGGGCCCCCGGATGGGTGCGCAGCCCGAGCTCACTGGCTGGCAGGGTAAGGGCGGTGTCCACGGCCAGCGCGAACGGCGCCGAGCCCAGCGGCGTCGGATCGATGCCCAGCAGGAGGTGATGCATGATCGGGTTGCCGACGATGGCCAGCTCCAGGATCTCGGCACGCTTGATGCCCGCCTTGTTGCCCAGCGACGCAAGCAGCCCGTCAAGCGCCTTGCGCACCGCGTCGGTCAGCTCGACCTCGCCGCCGGGATGCATCATCACGTAACTGACCCGGCTCATGAGGTCCTCGCCGAAGCGGATCTGCGGGTTCATCACGCCGGCGCTGGCCAGGATCGCGCCGCTGGTCAGGTCGGCCAGGTGACCGGCGATGGTCGTCGAGCCGACGTCGATGGCGACGCCGAAGGCCCGGTCGTGGAAGCCCGGCCAGACCGCGATGACGTCGTGTCCGCCGTGGACTGCGACGGTGACCCGGTAGTCGCCCTTGACCAGAGCCGGCTGGAGGGCCTTGATGACCGCCAGGTCCGCCCGCAGATCGGCCAGACCCCATTCCGTGCCCAGCGCATCGAACAAGCGCCCGAGGTCGCCGGTCGGTGTGGCCAGGTCGGGCGGCACGACATCGACGGTATGGAGGCGGATGACGGGATCCATCTGAAAGGCCCGTGCGGCAAGGTCCTTGCGCACGACCTGGCGGTGGACCTGGGACTCGGGCGGGACGTCGACAACGGCATCGCCCAGCAGTCGGGCGGTGCACGACAGTCGGCGGTCCTTCGCCAGCCCGTGCTCGGCCCGGTACGCCGCCTCGATCTCGCCGGCGTCGCTGAGGTGGGACGGGGCCGAGGTGATGCCGTGCTTGGCGAACTCGCCGAAGGCGGGCACGACCGCACAACGGCCGCAGATGCCGCGCGCGCCACAGACCGAATCGATGTCCACGCCCAGGGTGCGCGCGGCGTCCAGGACCGTCGTCCCGGCGGGCACGCGACCGCGTCGCCCGGACGGGGTGAAGATGATCTGTGGGTCGGACCCGGCCGGGCCGCCCTGGGTCACGCCGGTCGACCTACGCCCGGGCCGGGACGTCGAGGGCGGGCACGTCCAGGTTCGGGACGTCCAAGCCTGGGACGTCGACGCCGGGCACGTCGGCGCTGAGCGCTGGGCCGGAACCGTCACCACCGTCACCACCGTCACCACCGGTCCCGCCGGACCCGACGCCACCGCGACGGCGGTTCACCCGGCGCCCGCCAGCCTCGCCCTCGGGCGGCCCGACCCGGAACTGGCGGATCCAGCGCGACGCGTCCTGGTCATTGCCCATCAGCACGTCGGCGGCCATGACGCTGTTGCGGACGCCCTCGGCGATCGGGTTGGTGATGGCCGAGGTCAGCCCCGACGCGATGGCCATCGACAGGAACGCGCCGTTGATGCCCTCGCGGTTGGGCAGCCCGAAGGACACGTTCGACGCGCCGCAGGTCGAGTTCACGCCGAGCTCGTCGCGCAGGCGGCCGAGGATGCGGAACACCTGGCGACCCGCCCCGGGCAGTGCCCCGATGGGCATGAGCAGCGGGTCGACCACGATATCCTCGCGCGGGATGCCGTGATCGGCGGCGCGCTCGACGATGCGCTTGGCGACCGCGAAGCGCACGTCCGGGTCCATGGAGATACCGGTCTCGTCGTTGCTGATGGCCACGACCGCGCAGCCGTACTTCCTGACCAGGGGCAGGACACGCTCCAGGCGCTCCTCCTCGCCGGTCACGCTGTTGAGCAGGGCCTTGCCCTGATATACGGCGAGCCCGGCCTCCAGCGCCTCCACGATCGACGAGTCGATGGACAGTGGGACGTCGGTCAGCGACTGGACGAGCTGGATCGTCCTCGCGAGGATCGCCGGCTCGTCGGCCAGCGGGATGCCGGCGTTGACGTCGAGCATGTGCGCGCCGGCTTCGATCTGGGCGATCGTGTCGCGCTCGACCCGTGAGAAGTCGCCAGCCTTCATCTCCTCGGCCAGGAGCTTGCGGCCGGTCGGGTTGATGCGCTCGCCGATGACCACGAACGGCTGGTCGTCGCCGATGACGACCTCGCGGGTCGCCGAGCTGATGACGGTGCGGGTCATGCGGGCGTGGTCTCCTCGCGCACGGACTTGCCGGGCGTCTCGTCGTGGGCGGGCGGCAGGGCCGGGCCACCCTCCAGCCCGCCGGACTGGATGAGCTGCGCCAGGCGGTGCTTGTCGTACTCGGTCTCGATACGCTCGACCTCGGCCGCGACGACCGCGTCGATGTCCTCGCCGCACTCGGAGGCGACCTTGCGCCACTCCTCGATATAGGTGTCGTAGGAGCGCAGGCCGGCCCGGCTGGCGGCCTTGTCGATGGCCACCTGGAAGCGCGGATGCAGGACGATCTTGCTGGAGCGGCGGCCTTCCCTCGCGGTGACCTGGGCCGGGATGTCGCGCCACCAGATGACGGTCAGCGTGGCCATGGTCAAGCTCCTCCTGCGACGGCTTGGGCGATCACCGGGGCGAGCTCGCCGTAGCCGGTGTCGCGGCGTTCGAATGACAGGCCCAGGCGATCGGCGGCGGCGCGCGCCTTGGCCTCCAGCGCTGGGTCATCGGTCTGGGCGAGGTACACGAGGCGCCGGTAGCTCCCGAAGTAGTCGGGCAGCAGCTCGGGGTGGCGATCCAGGCCGAGCCCGACGAGGACCAGGCTCTCGAACTGGCGGGCCAGGAAGTCGGTCAGGTAGAACGTGCCGAGCTCCTCCTCCTGGAGGGCGGCGTAGGCCGCCGAGCCCGCGTAAAACTCGTAGCAGTGGGCGCCCGGGATGCGCTCGATGCCTTCGTCCTCCAGGACCGCGTCGAGCGCGCCATTGGTGCCGCAGTCGGCGTAGGCGACGAAGATCCGGACATCGGCGCCATAGCGAGCGCGGACCTTGGCCACCTTGGCCATCACCGCGTCGGCGATGAGCGCCGGGCGCATGTGCAGGCGGGCATCGACGGCCTCGACCTTGACCGCGGGCAGGTCGCGGGTCAGGGCCAGCAGCTCGCGGGCGAGGGCGCCGCAGCCGATGACGACGACGCGGGGCGGGAGGCTCGCGGGTGCCGCCTCAGGCGACGCGGGCACGGCGCTCGTCGATGAGGCGGCGTGCCGTCTCCGCGGCCACGCCGGCATCGCGGCAATACGCGTCCGCGCCGACGGCCATGCCGAACTCCTCGTTGAGCGGCGCCCCGCCGACGAGCACGATGTAGTCGTCGCGGATGCCCCGATCCTTGAGCGTCTGGACCACGACCTTCATGTACGGCATCGTCGTGGTGAGCAGCGCGCTCATGCCCAGGATGTCCGGCTTGTGCTGCTCCAGGGCGGCGATGAACTTCTCGGCGTCGGTGTTGATGCCGAGGTCCACGACCTCGAAGCCGGCGCCCTCCAGCATCATCCCGACGAGGTTCTTGCCGATGTCGTGGATGTCACCCTTGACCGTGCCGATCACGACCTTGCCGACAGGCTCCGCGCCGGTCTCCGCGAGCAGCGGGCGAAGGATCGCCATGCCGGCCTTCATCGCATTGGCCGCGAGCAGGACCTCGGGCACGAACAGGATGCCGTCGCGGAAGTCGATGCCGACGATCTTCATGCCGGCAACGAGGGCATCGTCGAGGACCCTGGTGGCCGCGAAGCCACGACCGAGCAGGATGTTCGTGCCCTGGATGATCTCCTCGCGCATGCCGTCGTACAGGTCGTTGTGCATCTGCTCGACGAGCTCGTCGTCGGACAGTGCGTCGAGGTCGATGTCCTGGAGGTCGTCGGTCACGTCGGTGTGCTCCGTGAGGGGGTCGGGTGCAGGTCGGCGGTCTGGTCGCGGGTCGTGTGGCGGCGGATCGTGCCGCATGTGATGTTCCACGATGTGGAACCGTGCCGTATGATGGAACCGCCAAGGCACCGAATCTAGCGGACGACGAGGTCCATGTCCAGAGTCCAGTCCATCGAGCGCGCCTTCGCGGTGCTGTCGGCGCTGGCCGACGGTCCGCTCGGGGTGACCGACGTGGCCGATCGAGCCGGTCTCGCCAAGTCCACCGCCGCCCGGTTGCTGGCTGCGCTCGTGCACGAGGGTGCGGTGGAGCAAGTCCCCGACGACACCCTGTACCGGCTTGGTCCCCGGCTGGCCACGCTCGGTGGCGGGTTCACCCTCGCCCGCTCACTGGCGGCCCACGCCCGGCCGGTGCTGGAGCGGCTGGCCGCGCGCTCCGGCGAGGCGGCCGGGCTGGCGGTGCCCGACGGGGCGTTCGCCCATTACATCGATCAGGTGGACACGCCGAATCCCGTGGCGGTCCGCGACTGGACGGGGGCGCGAGTGCCACTTCACGCGGTCTCGTCCGGGCAGGTCCTGCTGGCCTTCCGCTCCCCGGCCGCCATCGAGCGCTACCTGGAACAGCCGCTGGAGGCGTTCACGCCGCACACGCTGACCACGGCCGAGGCGCTGCGGGCACGGATCCGCGACATCCGGCGGACCGGCTGCACGTGGGCCATCGAGGAGTTCGACCCGGGCATCTCGTCGGTGGCGGCGCCGATCGCGGACGCCTCCGGCGAGGTCATCGCCGCGGTCCACGTCCACGGACCGTCCTACCGATTCCCGACGGCGGGCACGCAGCCACAGCTGGCCGAGGACGTGGTCAGCGCCGCGGCGCGCATCGCGGCGAGCCTGCGGGAGTCCTAGCCGGTCGTCGAGGGCGGGACGGCGGCGGCGCTGCGCAGGGCGCCGCCGGGAGCTACGCCTCGACCGGTCCGGGCTCGGCCGATGCCGCCGGGGCGGCTGTCGCGACGATCGCGGTTGTCGCGGCCGGCGGCGGCGCGTTGGTCACGTTCGCGGCGACCGGTTCCAGGTCGATGGTCCGGACCTGGCGGGTCTTGCCGGCCTCGGTGCGCACGACGGCCTGCGGGATGACGCCGGTGACGAGCTTCTCGATCAGGGCGATCTCGCCCGAGTAGAGGCCGGTCCCGGAGATCCGGACCCTTCCCCCTACCGTGAGACCGGCGCGGCCCTTGCCGGCGGTCAGGTCGATGGTCGCGACGGTCGGGCGCACCATCGGGGCGTCATTGGGAAGGCCGGTCGGGGGCGGCGGACGATTGGCGGTCTTGGCCGGTGGATAGTTCACTTTGCGTTTGCGCACTGGCTCTCCTGTGGCGTGGCTCCGGCCGCGGACATCGCGGTCGAGCCGCCCGAACCATCGCACATCTGCGCAAGTGGGCGGTCCGACGGCCCCGTGCCGCCGAGGTTCAGTCGGTCGGCCTGGCGGCCTTCTTGCCCTTGACGACGTTCGTTTCGGTGTCGAGATCCGGAGCGGTGGCGCTGGCCACGGCCGCCTCCGCCTCGGCCGCAGACGCGGCTGCCGCGTCCAGGCGCTCGCTGGTCGCGCCCTGCTTCGAGCGCAGCTCGTTGAGCTGCGTGTTCATCGAGGCCTGGAGGTCGCGTGTGCGACGCTCCATGTCATCGCCCAGGTCGGCCAGGCGATCCTCCACGCGGTACTGGTCGCGGAATCGCGACCCGGATCGGGACAGATACCACGCTGCGGCGCCCGCGGCGACGGCGACCCCGGTGACGACGCCCGTCATGAACCCCATATCCGACTCCCCTGTGCTGCCTGCATCCCGTGCGCTACCAACGATTCCCGAGTGTACGCCGGACCCGGCGCTCAGGCGCGGATGCGCTCGCCGGCGGGGTCCCAGATGGGGTCCCCGACCACGGTCGCCGCAAGCCGCTCGCCGAACCACTCGATGGTCAGCGGCGTGCCGGGCGTGGCCAGTTCGACGGGGAGCATCACGCTCACCAGGTCGTGCCCGACGCTGTAGCCGTAGGCCGCACTCCGGACGTAGCCGACGACCTCGTCGGCGGCGCCAGCGCCGCCCACCTCCCCTGCCGCCCGGACGGGTTCCTTGCCCAGGACGACGTGCGCAGGATCGTCCAACCAGGCCCAGGCGAGCGCGCGGCGACGGCCGGCGGCCTTGCGCGCAGCGAGCGCGTCGCGGCCCACGAAGTCCACCGACTTGGCGAGGCGCACGGTGAAGCCGAGCCCCGCTTCGTAGGCATCGTCCTCGTCCGTCATGTCCAGGCCCCACGAGCGATAGCCCTTCTCCATGCGCAGGCCGTCATACGCGGCACGGCCGGCCGGGACCAGGCCGAACGGCTTGCCCGCCCGCCACAGCACGTCCCACAGCCTCCGGCCCATGGCCGCCTCGACGTACAGCTCCCAGCCAAGCTCGCCCGCGTACGAGATGCGCTGGGCGAGGACGGCCACGTCGTCGAGCTCGATCGGGCGGGCGGTCAGGTATGGGAAGGCGGCGTCGGACAGGTCGTCCGGCGACAGCCCCTGGAGCAGGTCGCGGGCCGAGGGTCCGGTGACGAGCAGCGCGGTCGTACCCGCGGTCACCTCGGTCACGGTCACGCGCTCGTCGTCGCGTCGCGCGCGGCGCAGGTACGCGACATCCTGGGGGCCGTTGCAGCCCAGTTGGTAGCGA
>Ga0163153_10006031_pt1 | contig 13916 bp, 11 predicted proteins | sample OliLakLV19MP6IB1_FD_148629 | JGI IMG/M metagenome (GOLD analysis project Ga0163153, IMG submission 148629) | Freshwater microbial mat bacterial communities from Lake Vanda, McMurdo Dry Valleys, Antarctica - Oligotrophic Lake LV.19.MP6.IB-1 | ecosystem: Environmental > Aquatic > Freshwater >... | reverse complement strand
CCGCCAAGAGTCCACCCGCGCGGGATCAAACGCAAGGCGAGCCCCTTCCGCGTCCTGCGCCGCCCCAGACAGGTCATCATCGCCCGTATCCTCGCCAACCGGGCGGCCGCTAACTGAATGGCATTCCCACAATCGGACTTCAGTGGCACGTGATCACTGATCCTCGCGTTTGGAGAGTGTGCGGGGTATGGAGCGGCGAGGAAGTGAGTATAATTTGTAGAGAGAAAGTTCGCTACAGGTAAAATATTTGGGGTTCAAGCGAGTGCCGTGGCTGCGGGATGACGCGGAGCACCCTGCACAACTCTCGTCGCGACTCACGTTTTGGGAGGAGTTGATCATGTGCATTCCCTCGTTTTTGCTGAACGGGCGTCTGGTAGCGTGTGTGGTCGGGGTCCTTGCTTGCTCCGCAGGCCTCACCTCCTCAGCCGCGGCGGGGCATTGTCCACCGTCGGAAATGTTCCCTGCTCGGCAGTTTGATACAGGGAGCGGGCCGGAGTCGGTCGCTCTGGGCGATCTGGACGGCGATGGCGACCTCGATATGGCCGTGGCGAACTACTTGAGTAAAGACGTCAGCGTGCTGGTCAACTCCGGCAATGCCATGTTTGCGGCCCCGGTAAACTATGCCGCCGGGAACGCGCCTCGCTCGGTAGCATTAGGCGACCTCGACGGCGACGGCGACCTCGATATGGCCGTGGCAAACTACTCCAGTAACGACGTCAGCGTCCTGCTCAACACCGGAGCCGGTACGTTTGCCCCCCTGGTGAGCTACCCCGCTGGCGAGTGGCAGAGCTCGCTCGCACTGGGGGATCTGGATGGCGACGGCGACCTCGACATGGCCGTGGCAATCATAACCAGTGGGAACGTGAGCGTGTTGCTCAACACTGGAGCCGGCACGTTCGCGGCCCCCGTGATCTACGCCGCGGGCAACTGGCCGACCTCGATCGCGTTGGGGGATCTGGACGGTGACGGCGACCTCGACATGGCCGTGGCGAACTACTTGAGTAAAGACGTCAGCGTGCTGGTCAACTCCGGCAATGCCATGTTTGCAGCCCCTTTGAACCATGCCGTGGGCGACGGGTTTCGGTCGCCCCGGTCGATCGCGCTGGGAGACCTCGACGGCGACGGGGCCCTCGACATCGCGGTGGCCCAATACTATTACATCGAACAATGCTGCGACAACTACAGCGGAGAGGTGAGTGTGCTGCGCAACACCGGCAATGCAACGTTCACAGTTCCGGTGAACTACGCCGCAGCGGATGGGCCGGAATCGATCGCGCTGGGGGACCTCGACGCCGACGGCGACCTCGATATCGCCGTGGAAAACCGTTTTAATGGAAACGCGAACGTGTTGCTCAACACCGGTAACGGCGCATTCTCGACCCCTGTGAATTACTACACGGGAGGCTCTCGGTCGGTCTCGCTAGGGGATCTCGACGGCGACAGCGACCTGGATATGGCGAACTGCGACGGAACCGTGCTGACTAACAGCGGCAATGGCACGTTCGCTGCCTCGGTGAGCTACGCCGCGGGAATGGATCCGTGGTCGGTCGCATTGGGCGACCTCGACGGCGATGGCGACCTCGACATCGCCGTGGCGAATCAAACTAGCGACATAACCACGCTGTTCAACACCGGAAACGGCACCTTCGCGGTCCCGGTGACCCACGAGGCGGGCCTTCAACTGAATTCGGTCTCGCTGGGCGATCTCGACGGCGACGGCGATTTGGACATGGCCGCGGCGAGCTCCGGCGGCGCGAGCGTGTTGCTCAACACGGGAAGCGGCACGTTCGCGGCCCCGGTGATCTATGCCGCGGGGGTCTCACCATACTCGATCGCGATGGGAGACCTCGACGGCGACGGCGACCTCGACATAGCCGTGGCAAACTACAACAGCGACAACGCGAGCGTGCTGCTCAACACCGGAAGCGGCGCGTTCGCGGCCGCGGTGAACTACACGGTGGGCGACGACCCGCGTTCAGTCACCCTGGGCGACCTCGACGGTGACGGCGATTTGGACATGGCCGTGGCAAACTTCGCCAGCGAGAACGTGAGCGTGCTGCTCAACTCCGGAAGCGGCACGTTCGCGGACCCGGTGACCTACTCCGTCGGAGACGGGCCGTGGGCCGTCTCCCTAGGTGACCTCGATGGCGACGGCGATCTCGACATGGCCGTGGCAAGCTACCTCAGCGAGAACGCGAACGTGCTGCTCAATGCCGGTAGCGGCGCGTTCGCGGCCCCGGTGATGTACGCGACCCGTGGCCGGCCGAACTCGGTCGCGCTCGGGGACGTCGACGCCGATGGCGACCTCGACATTGCCGTGATCGACGGAACGGCGAGCGTGCTGCTCAACACCGGAAACGGCACGTTCGCGACCTCGTTAGACTACGCAGCGGCATACCTCGCGTCGTCTGTCTGTCTGGGCGACCTCGACGGCAACGGAAACCTCGACATTGCCGTGGCAAGCTCTGCCGGTGCGAGCGTGCTGCTCAACACCGGCCAGTATTCGCCGCGGATCGCCGATCAGCCCGACGCCATCGCGGCCTGCGCCGGCGACTGGGCCGTGTTCACCGTCGCGGCCAGCGGCACCGGCCCTTTGACGTATCAGTGGCGCAAGGATGGGGTCGACCTCCCGAAGGCCGCCCTGCCGGTCTACACCATCTCCGCCGTCGGCGCGGGCGACGTCGGCTCCTACGACGTCGTCGTCACCAACACCTGCGGCTCGGTCACCAGCAAGACCGCCGAGCTGACCCTTTCCAAGGGCCCGTGCTGCCCCGCGGACTTCAACGACGACGGCGTCGCCAACTCCACCGACGTCTCCGACTTCATCAACCAGTGGTTCCAGGATCAGCTCGACGGCACATTCCTCACCGACTGGGACGACAACGGCGTCGTCAACTCCACCGACGTCTCGAGCTACATCAACCAGTGGTTCGAGGATCAGGCGACCTGCGGGAGCTGATCCCTCTCGCCACCGAACTCAGCGAATGAGCCGCGTGCGCAGGCCATGGGGCGTGCGCACGCCGCTTGCTTGCGCCCACCCCTCACCGGCGGATCACGGGCCCACGGGCGTACAGTCCTAAAGAACCCCCCCTAAGAGCCTCATGCACGCCCAAGACATCTTCAACCAGACGCCCACGGCCTTCAGCTTCGAGTTCTTCCCGCCCAAGACGCCCGAGGCCGCCGAGGCCCTCTACGCCTCGATGCGCGAGCTCGAAGCCCTGCGTCCGCACTTCGTGTCGATCACCTACGGCGCGGGCGGCTCGACCCGCGACCTGACCAACGACCTCGTGATCAAGATCAAGAAGGAAACCACGCTCGAGCCCGTGCCGCACCTGACGTGCGTCTGCCACAACGAAGACGAGATCAACGCCGTCCTCGAGCGCTACGCCCGCGCCGGCATCGCCAACATCCTCGCTCTGGGCGGCGACGTCCCCAAGAGCCTCGCGGGGCACGACCGCTCGAAGGACTCGTTCCGATTCGCCGCGGACCTGGTCCGCCACATCAAGAAGTTCAACGAGACCCGGGCCAAGGGCCTGCACCCCGACCCACGCGGCTTCGGCATCGGCGTCGCCGGCTATCCCGAGGGCCATCCGACGACGCCCAACCGCGTCCGCGAGCTCGACCTGCTCAAGGCCAAGGTCGACGCCGGCGCCGACTACATCTGCACCCAGCTGTTCTTCGACAACCGCGACTTCTACGACTTCCGCGACCGCTGCAGCCTCGTCGGCATGACGGTCCCGATCGTCGCGGGGATCATGCCGATCACCAGCCTCAAGGGCATGATGGGGATGGCCGACATGGCCCTTGGATGCCGCTTCCCGGCGCCCCTCATGCGGGCCGTGAACCGCACCGGCGGCGACGCCGACGCCGTGCGCCGCGTCGGCATCCACTGGGCCACCGAGCAGTGCCGCGACCTGCTCGACCACCGCGTCCGCGGCCTGCACTTCTACACGCTCAACCGCTCCACCGCCACGCGGGAGATCTACCAGCACCTGGGCGTCAAGGACTCACGCGCCCCGGTGAGCGGCACGGGCGGCGGGGTGTGGACGACGCCGGCGTGACGCATCTCGCGCCGCTGCCCCAATAGAAAATCGCCGCCCTCCCTCTGGGAGAACGGCGAGAATGGCATCACTCTCGGGTGACGCCGTGGGAATGTCGCTTGTCGAGCCCGGGCCGCCGTGTCAGCGACGACGGCGGCGCAGCGCGAGGACGCCCAGGGCGAGCGGAATCGCGGCCGCGGGCGCCGGGATCGGGATCACCGCGAGGCTGTAAACCTGGCTGGTGAACCCAAGGCCCCCGATCAGCGTGGCAGCTCCGGTGGTGAGGTTGATGGAGTAGAACCCGGGGGTCGCGCCGCCAGCGCCGCTCAGGATGGCGTACGCGAAGTCGGCGCCGCCGGCCTCGGTGAAGATGTCAAAGCCGGTGTAGATGTCCGTGTCGAAGCCCAGCGGGCCCACGGTGCCAAGCACGCCGGTGTTGTTCGCGAGCGTGGCCAGGATGTCGAGCTCATAGTCGATCACGTACTGCTGCGTGGCGCCGCCGCCGATGACGTTCTGGGTGTACGCGTTCTCGATAATGTTGGGGTCGGCGTCGAAGTTGGGATCGCCGGGCCCGTAGAACAGGTTGGTGAACGCGGCGGCGGTGCCCGCGAGCGGGTTGAACACGATGTTCTGGTCGCTGTCGGTCACGAGCCTGGCCCGGTCAATCCGCGGGTTGAAGTCCAGCCCGAGCTGGAAGGTGTTGGTGGGTGCGCCCGAAGCCCCTACAGACTCGAGCGTCAGCTGAGCCGTGGTGAGATCGATGGTGAAAAACGCGTCGGCGCTGTCGAGGTAGCCGTACAGCTCGCCGGTCTGCGGGCGGAAGTCGATGGCGTCAAGGAAAGACGCCCCGCCGCCGAAGCTGCCGACGACCGTGACGTTGCCGGGGTCGTTGCTCTGGAAACGGATGAGAGAAGAGCCGCCGTCGCCGATGGCGTACACGGTCTGCTGCGCCTGCGCGGCGCCGCTCGCGGCGAGCAGCGCAAGGGCCAGGGAAATCAATTTCATGAGGGTCTCCGTAAGTCAGCGTGAAAGTTAGCGGATCGCGCCGTTGAGGCCGTTGGGGAAGAAGCCGCCGGGATTGCCGTCGGGATTCAGGTAAACGATGTTGAGAACCTGCTGGGTCGTGCGGCTGAACGCGAGGCCGTTGGCGTCCGTCGGGACGATGTTGGCGACGCCGCCGGAGGTGATCCCCTGGTCGAGGTCGGTGGGACCGTTGAGCGAATCGCGCGCATCGGAGATCGCGTTCGCCGCGTCCTGAAGCCCGCGGGCCAGCAGGACCGTGCGGACATTGCCGGCGTGGTAGGCCTCAACCGCGAGGATGCCCGCGGCCGCTTCGAGGAAGTCCTTGTTCGCAATCAGCCGGGCCCCGCCCTTGTACGCGGTAACGCCCACATCCTCGAAGATGAACGCACCGAGCAGGAAGTTGTCTTCGCTGGCGAAGGGGTCGAAGCCCATGCCAAGCCCGGCCGCTTGGGCGGCCGCGGCGAAGCTCTCGCGCAGGTTGATCGCCGGCCGCGCGACCCGCGCCGCCCCGAGCGCCGTCCGCAGGAAGTTGACGTGCGCGACCTCGTCGGCGGTGATCTCCTCGGCGTACTGCTGGATCAGGGGGGAGATAAAGGGGACCTGGGGGTTCTTTTTGACGGTGACGACGCCCGGCGTACCGACGCCGTCGACGCCCACGCCCTGCGCTTCGATCCCCTGACCGGTGGTCGCATAGGCGTAGTACTCAGCCTCGAGATACTCGAGGTTGAGGGCGAAGTTCAGAACGGCGGCGTCGAGCCCGCCACGCTGAGCAAACGCCGCACGGGGGAACGCCGCGAGACTTCCGCCCGCGACCGCGGCGGCTCCGGCAACATACATGAACCGCCGACGATTGGCGGTGTCGACTGGTGACTGCGACATTGGCACCTCCTCTGGCTCTGGGTACTGGGGCAGTAGCGATAGATAATGCGGGGGTGACATGAAGCCAGACCCCGAGCTATGGGGCCTGAGAGTGAATGATCGCTCATTCTCGGGCAAGGGACGGATCGGGTCGTCATCGCGACAACCGAAACGTCCACGCGTTACGCGCAAACCTCGCGCACCAGCGGCGTCGGCTGCTCGAGCGGGTTCTCCATCCCCCGCGCGCACCGCACCGGCAGGTCGCTTCTCGACCACCGCGCAAACCCCGGCGCATCCCGCAGCCGGTCCGGCGCACGCACCGTGTGCCACAGGTGGAACGCCTCGATCTGCTTCACCGCGATCGCCGTCTTCACCCGCGGCCGCGCCAGCCGCAGCCGCCGCGACAGATCATCATCGTTGAACCGGTACCCCACGTACTCCTCGTCGAACCCGTTCACGCGCATCAGCGTCCCGAACTTCGCCGCGTGGTGCCCGCCGATGAGCTTGGGCTTGTGCGGTTTGGCGAGCCCGAGCCGCGCCAGCAGCAGGTTGCGGCGGTACCGCCGGTCGCGGGCCATCAGGTCGCGCTCCATCTCGGGCGTGACAATCTTCGCCCTCGGCACGCCGTTGTTGAGCACATCCGCCGCGTCGACGCTCGGCGTCACGCCCTCGTCGATCATAAACCGGTACGGAATGATCAGCTCCGCCCCCTCGTGAGCCAGCGCCGCGTGCCGCTCGAGCGCGTCCGCGGCCAGCATCGTGTCGCCGTCGAGCACCACGACCACGTCGCCGGGCAGGATCCCCGCGTGATCCCGCAGCGCCCGCAGCCCGTTGTTGCGGACCTGGTTGAGCTGCGCCCGCCCCTGGTGCGGGCGGAACGTGTGCAGCAGCCCGGGACGGGGCCACTCGCTCACCGGCATCCCCCCCACCGCCTTGGGCCACCACTCGTCGAGCACCGCGCCGATCGCCGGATCGTCCGTGTCGCACGTCACGACCACGCCCGCCGGCGGGCGCGTCTGGTGCGCGATCGACGCGAGGCAGCACGCGAGATGCCGCGTCGTGTGCGTCGGGATGAGAAGGAACGGACGGGACATCGAAGTCCCGGATTATCCCCCCCCACACCTCTTCAGCCAGTTCGCCCACACCGACAGGCTCACGAGCGCAAACAGCCGCTGGGCGTGATCGCGCCGCCCGGTCATGTGGTCGTCGATGAGCTTGGCCAGTTCGCGCCGATCGAACTCCAGCGGCACGCCCGGGAACGGCTCGGTCGACCCCAGCCGATCCCGCAACAGCCCGCCCAGCCCCGCGAAGTCCTCGCGGAACCACGTCCCGATCGGCACCCCGAACCCCATCTTTTTTCTGTCTATCGCCTCCGCTGGCACAAGCGACCGCGCGATCTTCCGCAGCAGACCCTTGCGCCCCTCGCCCGCCTCCACGTCCGCAAGCGACGCCCCGAGCGCGGCCGCGACAAGCTCCTTCGCCAGCAGCGGCGCCCGCACTTCGAGCGCCACGCTCATCGCCGCCGTGTCCACCTTGCGCATCAGATCGCACGGCAGATAGAGCCCGAAGTCGTCCAGGCGTGCGTCGCCGCCGACCTTGGGCCCCCCCGCGTAGTGCATCCGGAGCGTGCGATCGACGACGTCCTTGCCAAGCAGCCGCTCCAACTGCGGCGTCCGAAAGATCGACAGGATGTCGTCGTACCCATGATGTCGCGCCGCCGTCGCGACCCGCGCGAGATTCCCACCCAGCGGCTTGATCGCCCACTCCGGCAGCACCCGCGCCGCCTTCAGCGGCCCGCGCAGCCGGTGCATCAGCGCATTCACCCGATACCGGTTGTACCCGCCGAACAGCTCGTCCCCCCCGTCGCCCCCGAGCGCCACCGTCACATGCTCCCGCGCCGCCGCGCTCACCCAGTGCGTCGGCAGGATCGACGAGTCCCCGAACGGCAGCCCGAGCTGCTCGATCAGCTTCACCACGTCCTCCGCCCCCGACACGCGACAGTCGAGCACCGCGTGCTCCGTCCCCAGGTGCGCCGCCACCGCGTTCGCAAACGGCGTCTCGTCCATCCGCGCATCGGGCATCCGCACCGTGAACGTCTTGAGCGTCCGCCCGCTCTTCTTCATCGCCCGCTGCGCGAGCGCCGCCACCACTGACGAATCCACTCCTCCCGACAGGAAGCACCCGATCGGCACGTCGGCCTCGAGTCGCGACGCCACCGCGCGTTCGAGCATCCCCAAGACGTTAACCTCGCCCAGTCGTAATCCGTCACCCGAATTGTCGCGGCCGGACCTCGGTCCTGCGTCCCAGAGAACGGGCGCCATGGCGCCAAAGCTATCGATGTTCCCCGGCCACGTCTCCTGGACGTTCAAGGGCAGTCTCGCCCAATAGCCATGCTTAAGCCACATCAGCGCGCCCGAGTCATCCACATGGATCGCCTTCCCGGCCGCCCGCATGCACCCGATCAGTGCCGGCACCGTGGTCGCGAACGCCATTGTCCATTCGTCGAGGTAATCCCAGTACAGCGGTTTCTCCCCGGCCTGATCCCGGGCGAGCACGAGCGTCGCGCTCGCCGCGTCCCACGCCGCGTACGCAAACATCCCGTCAAGCTTCTGGGCCAGCCCCGCACCCCACTGGCGCGTCCCGTGAACAAGCACCTCCGTATCGCTGTGATCGCTCTCGAACCGGTGCCCCAGTGCGACCAGCTCCCGTCGCAACTCGTGGTGGTTGTAGATGCACCCGTTGAAGACGACCGCGACCTCACCCTGACGCTCCTCGCGGCACCTCACCATCGGCTGCGCGCCGCCCGAGTGGTCGAGGATGCTCAGCCGCCGATGCACGAGGGCGACGTCCACCGTCGCGCCGTCGGGCGCGACCGCCCGCCCACGATACCGCCCGTGCCCGTCCGGGCCACGATGAGCGATGCCCGCGTCGAGCCGGTCGAGCCACGCTTCGGGAATGGCAACATCCGCCGGCGGAGCCTCCGCCCCCCGCTCGTGCCTCCGCAGAATGCCCGCGATCCCGCACATCGGCGGGAGGGTAGCGACAACGAGCCCGCCGCCGCTCGGCTCAACGCCGCCGCATCAACCACGCCACCAGACGGCGAAGCCAGCCAAGCCGCGCCCTCTCCCGACGCGCGACCGCCCGAGGCCGAGCGCTCGCCGGGACCTCGTCCAGCCCCTCCATCTGGGCATACGTCATCGGCGCCCGCGTATACAGATCCCCGTCGCAGCACGGGCAGTGCGCAACGCGATCCCATCCCGGGGACTGCAACTCACGCCCGCGGTAGCCGCAGTGCAGGCACATGCGGCGGGTCTGGCGGGCCGGCAACGTGGAACGCATCGTCGGCATTGCCTTTGAGCATACCGCGCCGACGCGCCGCGCCAAGGATCACGTGGAACATGCTCGATGGAGGCCCAATGGTCGATTGGCCGGTCGAACCGACGCCCACCCACGCGCCCGCCCTTGACACCGCGGTTCTGGACGCGTGGGCCCGGCGCGTCGAGGCGGCCGCGGCCCTCAACGCCATGCGGGTGAACCCCGTTCCCGGACGACGCGAGATCGAGCCGTGGCTCAGCGCGTGGCGGGGAGATGCCGCGTCCGGGGGGGCAACGTCCGCGAACGTCGAGGTGCGTCAGCCCGACGTTCGGCTGTGGCGGGCGCTCGTGCTCAAGGCCCCGGCGCCGACCGAGCTGTTCGACGGCGACCCGAGCAACCTCGGCCCGATCCTCGCGAACCGCCACGGAATGACCCTCGAGGTCTGGACCGAAAGCGACCTCTGCGCCCTGCACGCCGTCTGGCACCTCGCGGCCCGCGACCTGCGCGCCGACTGGCGGCGCCGGTGCATCCTGGCGGCGCTCTGGCACGCCGAGTACCTCCAGCCCGATAACGCCACGCACGTGCCGTGGGCCCTGCACGTGTTCGTGATCGGCGGGTTGGCGCTCGCCCGTGCGGGGGACGAACGGGCCGCGAGCGTGTCGCTGCACGCCCAGACGCTGCTGCACAACGCGGTCGTCGCGGTCGATCGCCCGGACTCGCTCTCGGCGGGCGTGTTCGCGGACTCCGCCGCGGCGCTGCGACGCGAGCTCATAGATCCCCCTCCGCACCGCGGAGGAGGAAATGCTTGACGGGCGTCCAGCCCGTCAAGCGAGGGGGCGGTGCTCACCCGCCGGACAAAGCTCCGCCGGGGCACCCCTCTCTCTCGGTATAGTCCCCCATGCCGACCGACCCCCTCCCCTTCTCCCGCGATGATTCCGGCGTAATCACCCTCCGCCTCGAGCAGCCCGGGGCGCCGGTGGTCGTGCTCGATCATCCCCTTATCCAGCGTCTCGAAGCGGCGCTCGGTGCGCTGCCGCGGGACGCGGCGGGGCTCATCCTCGCCTCGGCGAGCGAACGCGTCTTCGTCGCCGGGGCAGACCTCAAGTCCATCGACGCCGACAAGGGGCTCGACGACCCGCAGCTCGACGCGTACCTCGCGTACGGCCAACGCATCTTCGGAATGCTCAGCCAGCTGCCGTACTGGAGCGCGGCCGCGATCAACGGCGCGGCCCTGGGGGGAGGGCTCGAGCTCGCGATGCACTGCGACGGGCTCGTCGCGGCCCCAAGCGCGTCGGGCAAGCCGTACCCGATCGGGCTTCCCGAAGCCGGCCTGAGCATCTGCCCGGGGTGGGGCGGGACGAGTCTGCTCCCGGCGCGGATGGACGCCGCGGACGCGATCCGGCGCACGGCCGAGGGCAAGCCGATGACGTACGACGAGGCGGTGGCGGCGAAGCTCTTCGATGCGGTGGCGCCGTCGCCGGGCGAGCTGCACGCGACGGCGAAGGCGTGGGTGCTGGGCAAGCGAGCCAAGGGCGCTCCGCGCCGTCAGGGCGAACCGAGCCGGTGGATCGGCGAGCCGGGGACGCGCTCGCGGGCCCAGGCGGGGCTGGTGAGCGCGAGCGATTCGCTGCCGCAGACCGAATCCGCGGCGGCGGTCGTCGCGGCCGTGCGTGCGGGGTTGGAGTCCGGCTGGCAGGCAGCGCTGGATGTGGAGCGCCGCGAGCTGGTGCGGCTGCGGAACACTCCGGCCGGGCGGACGGCGATCACGGCGTTCTTCGAGAAGTCGGCGAAGAAGTAACCCAGCTTCACAACCGACGGCAACGCCATTCTCTTTGCGACAATTCTCTCGACAGCGATCTTCACATTTCGGTAGACTGGCGTGAGCACCTCCTTCGGGGGCCGGTGCCACGGGAGAGCTCACATGGTCCGCGTCCACGGTCTCGCTACCGCCTGCCTTGCGGCCGCGTGCGCTCCGGCGTTCGGTCAGGGAACGCTCGTCCTCGCCGACCACCTCGCGGCGGCCGAGGCGATCTACCGCGTCGGCGGCGCGGTCACCGGGAACGCCGGCCAGCAGACCGACAACATCGGCATCGACTTCACGCCCATCGAGGACCGCTCGTTCTCGGGCGCCGGTTTTTCGGGTCGGGGCTACTCGGACCTGGGTGTGAGATACAGCCCGCCGAGCCCGCACATCGGCGGCCAGTTCTTCTCGGCGGTGCTCGACGCGTGTACGTCTGCCCAGGTGTTCACGTCCCGCATCGGTCCGCACACCGAGGAGTGGGCGTACGCGATCGCGTCGGGCCACTTTGAGTTCACCATCGATCAGGCGCACTTCTGGAGCTGGGCCGGCGGATGGCAGGGCGAATCGCACTCCACCGGCTCGTTCAACCGCGTCAACGGCGAACTCGCCTTCACCGACGTTGTGACGGGGTTCTCGTACGTCGCCCAGACGCGAGTCTCCATCAACGCCTCGGGCGACTGGGTGGAGACGTTCGGCTTCAGCGGCTTCATCGGGGCCGGGCACTACAGCGTCCGGTGGCTGCACGAATCGCTCGTCGACGGCGGGGCCACCCCCTTTGGCTTCTTCCCGACGGCCGTGGGCGGCGCGCCGCTGATCTCGTGCATCAACAGCACGTTCACCCTTGAGCCGGTGCCGACGCCCGGGACGACCGGGGCGCTGGGGCTGGGACTGGCGGCGTTGAGCCGGCGACGGCGGCGCTGAGCGGCGCGCGATCGTGTACGGACGGGAGCGCGCAAGCTTCTTGAACCAGTGGCGGGGTGTCGGCGTGAAAGCCAGCGCCTCCTCCCTCTCTTCGAGAGGGCCGGACACCGTTTCGGGACGTCGGGCTCGCCCGCTCCGCCACCGCTACCATCGGCCCTCGCGGGTCCGAGGGGGTGGAACGGAGCGTCGCCGGCATGATCTGGCTGTGGGTCGGCTTTCTTGCCTTTGTCATCGTGATGCTGGCGCTCGACCTGTTCGTGGTCAACCGCAAGGCCCACGTTGTCAGCGCCCGCGAGTCGCTGATGTTCACCGGGTTCACCGTCGTCCTCGCCCTGGCGTTCAGCGGCGCGGTCTACTGGATGTACCTGACGGACTTTCAGGGCGTCGCGCACACCATCCGGACCGACCTCATTGCGGCGGCCATCGAGAAAGACCCGACCCTGACCGGGTTTGTCCCGGAGTCGAAAGACGTGGCGTGGACCGCGACGCTCAAGTACCTGACGGCCTGGATCATCGAATACGCCCTGAGCCTCGACAACATCTTCGTTATCGCCGTCATCTTTCAGTTCTTCCGCATCCCCGCGATCTACCAGCACCGCGTGCTGTTCTGGGGCATCCTCGGGGCCCTCGTCATGCGCGGCATCATGATCGCCGCCGGCGCGGCCTTGGTGCATTCGTTCGACTGGATCCTGTACCTGTTCGGCCTCATCCTGCTCTGGACGGCGTGGAAGATGATGCGAGCCGGGCACGAGAACATCAACCCCGAGAACAGCTTCGTCGTCAAGTCGGCCCGACGCCTCTACCCCGTCTCGACCGAGCTCCAGGGTGAGAAGTTCTTCACGAGGATCGACGGGAAGCGGGCCATCACGCCCCTGTTCCTCGTGCTCCTGGTGGTCGAGTCGACCGACGTGGTGTTCGCGGTCGACTCCATCCCCGCCGTGCTGGCGATCACGCACGACCCGTTCCTCGTGTTCACGTCCAACGTGTTCGCGATCCTGGGGCTCCGGTCGCTCTACTTCGCGCTCTCCGCGCTCATGGGCAAGTTCGAGTACCTCAAGGTGAGCCTCGCCTTCGTGCTCGCGTTCGTGGGCGTCAAGATGCTCATCCACAAGTTCGTGAACATCCCCACCGAGGTCTCGCTCGGGGTGATCCTCGTAGCGCTCGCCGCCGGCGTCGTGGTGTCGCTGATCGCCGACAAGCGAAGGCAGGCCGGCGGCGACACGGGGACGCACGCCGACCCGCCGCAGGTTCACTGACGCGCCGGCAAGACCACGCCAAGAAATTCACCGCGAAGAGCTCGCAGGCCGCCGAGAGCAAACCCTGCGCGGATTCTGCTCCGCGATTCTCCCCGATCTCCCCGGCAAGTTCGGCGATCGGACTCACACACGCCCGAGTTCGGCCTCGGCCTGCGCCCAATCGCCCTGGGGCGTCCCGGGCTTGCCTCCCTGACAACGCTCGAGGTAGATCTCGTACGCGCGGCGGCCGAGCTGCTCCTGCGTGGGGCGCGCCGTCGCCCCCGCGCCCGGGGCCCTGGCCGCGGCCGGCTTGAGGTCGGGCGCGGAGCTCGCCCTGTCCGGTGTCAGCACGCTGACGGAAACAGGCTTGTTCGCGGTGCCGTTCTTGGTGCTTGAGGTCCTGGCCATTCGTTGGGTCTCCCGAGGGTGTGCGGGTCGCCGAGCCGGCAACCGGAGTGTAGGGTCCAGTTTGCCGCGTCCGACGCGGCGTTCTTCCGCCCTTGAATCACCGCTACGCTCGCGCGATGGCTCCTCCCGACAACACCCCGGACGACCGGACCGTTCGCTACCGCTGGACCCTCCTCCGCGCCGGCGAATTCCGGCTCGACGGCGGGTCCATGTTCGGCCTGATCCCGCGAGTGGTGTGGTCCAAGGCCGTGCCGACCGATGAGCTCGGGCGGATCGCCGTCCAGCACAACTGCCTGCTGCTCGAACGTGTGGGCG
>Ga0163153_10006024_pt1 | contig 13925 bp, 14 predicted proteins | sample OliLakLV19MP6IB1_FD_148629 | JGI IMG/M metagenome (GOLD analysis project Ga0163153, IMG submission 148629) | Freshwater microbial mat bacterial communities from Lake Vanda, McMurdo Dry Valleys, Antarctica - Oligotrophic Lake LV.19.MP6.IB-1 | ecosystem: Environmental > Aquatic > Freshwater >... | reverse complement strand
CTTTAAGACCGTCCAAGATCGACTGGTCAAGGAGCTGCGACTGGCAGGGGTCTCGACCCTGGAGGCAGCAAATCGGTTTCTGGACGGCTATCTGCCGATCTACAACCGGCGCTTCTCGGTCCAGCCAGCCCAGCCCGCTGATCTGCATCGGCCCCGTCCTGCGAGCCGCGAGCTGGACCGGAGCCTGTGCATCAAGACCACACGGTGCCTGCGCCGTGACTGGACGGTGGCGCACCACGGGCACCTCTCTCAGGTACAGACCAACATCCGGGCGACCCATGTGCAGGTGGAGGAACGGGTGGAGGGGACGAGGCGGATGACCCACCACGGTCGACCGCTCGCCTTTCATGCGATCACGTCTCGGCCCATGAAGGCGGTTGAGGCCAAGACGGTGCATCGACCACGGTGCCCGGTCACGCCGAGGCCGGACCATCCGTGGCGCACACGCCTGCGGCCAGAACGCACAAGCCACGCGGCGGCGGCCGGAACATAAAACCGGACATTTCTACTTGGGGAGGAAGAGGACATTTCTATTTGGGCTTGACAGCAGACGGACCAGGGTCAGTATTTTCCAATCCCGACATGAGCCTGAGCGAACCGTGTCAGTGTTGAGCCTCAGGTGGCGTATTGTTGGGAGTTGTTCATCAGTTGAAACAGTTGTGTCCTGGCCTCGTTGAGGTGTTTGGCGGCCTCATTATCGCTGGATGCACTGGCGATTGCATCCAACTGGCTGAACGACGTGCTCGGTTTGAGATAGGCGGCGGTCTCTGGCACCAACTTGAGCTTCTCGTACGGGGTCATCATATCTTCGTAACGATAGCGTTTGCGCCGTTTGCCCTTGTCGTCGATGAACTCCGTGGGGAAATGGCACGGGCGGTGGAAGTTGAGATAGGGCGACAGGATGTCGGTCGTGAACGCACTTACCACCTGGGCGAATTGTCCGGGAATATGGCTGTAGCCCAGATGCTTCCGCACGGTCGACGCATTCTTACTTTCCGCCAGGGCGTTGTCGTTGGTCTGCCCGGAGCGTGATTTGGTTTGTTCGATTCTGAGCTTCTCCAGCAGCGTAGCGACCGTATAGTTGATGTACTCTGAGCCGTTATCACTGTGGAATCCCCGGATGGTGAATGGGAACGTCGCCAGCATCGCCTCCAGGACGGGCACCAGAAACCGTTCGCTGATCTTCTCCACGGCACAGACACATTGGAACTGCGTCACCTCATCCACCGCATTGACGAGATATACCCCTTTGATGCCGTCCCGATCTCCCTGATGCACACTATCCACGCGCAAATACCCGGGACGTCCGTCCGGGAACGGTTTCCGGCGTTCGCCGATACTGTTCCTCACGGGGCGGGTCTTGTCATAGGCCCCGCGCACCACCCGATAGGTCTTCTTGTGACGCAAGTTGTACAGGTGTCCGTTGGAGATTCCCGCCAACCGCTCGAACCGAACATCGCCATGCACCCGGAGCGCCCGTTCGCACAGCTTGCGCGTGGTGGTGCCAGACAGGGTGCCGTGCAACGCATCGACCTCGGCCAGCAGACGAATATCTTCCGCCGTATAGCGCCGGGGAAAGGGCGCCGCAGGCATGCGACGCCGATCGGCGATGCGCCCGCCGACCCGAAACTGCGTGATGCGGCGTGTCACCTGGGCGCGGGAGAGGCCGGTGACCGTGGACAGATATTGGCGCAGTACGCCCCGGTCCGCACGCAAGGCGTGGGTGTAGCCGAATCTCCCGAGGGTTTCGGCCATCCAGGCATGGGCGCTGGCGTGGTCGGTGAGGGTGAAGGCCACTGGTGCGTTGCCCGCGATGAAGGCGCGCACCTGTTCCAGTGTGTGTAATCCTTGGGTGTGTAATGTCACGATCATGCCTCCATGATCCCAACTTCCACCCCTTCAGGCTCATCTCACCGTGGATTCACGGCGCTCCGTTCAGGCTCATGTGTCATTGGACAAGACTGGGTCTTGACTCTTCCGATCACTGGCTGTAGGATTACACACACATGATACGTTGATTGGTGATGGAGTTCACCAAGAACCGTCCCTCGTAACTGTGGGACTGATAACTCCTACCTGAGACAATCTGGGTAGGAGTTTTTTTTATGGGTTCCGCAGCAGAGTTCCTCACCCCCTCCTACCTCTCTTATTTCAGGCTCGTTACCACTGAGATGCGCGCTCACCTTTGGGTTGTGTCACTACGTCAGGCCTGTTGTTGCGGTGGCGGGGAGGCCCCTGGCGTCGGCAAACAACCTCCGAGATGGGCGTCCCGTTTCTGGGCTTGAACCCTTAACCGAGGAGGACACCATGGTAGCTATTCCTAAAATCATCAGTGTCATATCTTGTGGTTTTTTGCTGTGCCTTGGTCTGTCAAGTAATGCGGTTTCAGCCGTAGACGGAATGAAGGCTGGCTACGCTGGTGAACGGATAGGCGGGCAATCTGGCCGAGGATACGAGCAAGTAAGTCAGGAGCACAAGGCGGCGCCCCCTCACGCTGAACGGATAGGTGGGCAGGCTGGTCTGAGTGACATGGAAGGGATGGGCAAGTAGCTTACAGCGTCGGATCTGACGACGCCTGACGTCCTGGCGGCGAGCGGAGCTCGGCTGGCTTCGTCCCGCCAGTCCGCAGGGCATATACGGTCTTCATTGAAGATAGGGCGGTGGGCTTTGCCCATTCGGTGCCGTTGGTGGGAGTGGGGATTAGGGCCGCAGACCGCATACAGCAGGCTTGGAGACACGAAGGTGGATTTTCTTCGCTTCATCAGCATTGATCGTCAGTTCGCTCGTGTTGCCGTTCGGTATCACGGCCAGCGATCTCACGACGAGATTTTCGGCTATCTTCAGACTGAGTATGGACCGGTCGAACGGCTTCCTGGTTCGATGATACGCGGGCGTCCACCTTCGCTCATGACGTGCGTTTCACCACGCGCCCCTCCGTGCCGTTTTAGTCCCACGTGTCCGGAACGGTTCATTCACCACTCGATAATAATTGGAGGGTTAGATAAGCCATGAAGAAGTACAGACTCGTTACACTGGCAGTTGTTGGGCTCTGCTTGTCCGTGTCATTTCTTGTCTCACCCGTTCTAGCCGTCGAGAAGGACAGCATCATGATGATGGATGGCAAGCTGATGATGATGCATGACGGGAGGGAGGTTTCCCGCATGGATCGCGAGACGACCCTCTCCGACGGCACGAAGATCATGATGAATGGCAAGATAAAGAGGAAGGATGGGAAGGAAATACAGCTGCAGGAGGGCCAATCGATAATGCTGGACGGGAAGATGATAGAAGGTCACAAGGACATGCAGAAGGAATCGACGGACAAGTAGCGTCTCAGCGTCGTCGGATCTGACGACGCCTGACATCCTGGCGGCTAGCGGAGTTCGGCGTGGACCCGCTCCGCCAGTTCGTCGGGCACCCTCAGTGTTCGTGTGAGTAAGAGCCAAAACGAGGTCGTGATGGGGTTGGCCGTCTTGGGCCAGAGGGGGGTTCCTGATCAAGCACGAAATGTACTCGTTTAAATTATGGCATCTTCCACTTCGCCCTGAGTCATACCGTGTGCCTGTTTCTCGCGCGGACCTTTGTGACGCGACAGCTCATCTTAATTGTCGCCACGCTATACAGCATGCTTTCAGCCAGCCACGTAGTAATCTTGCGGCGGCGTTGTTCGAAGGACGAAGCTTGGTCGATCATCTTCGATTCCAACGGGGCGAGATTTATGTTCTACCTCAATCGGCGAATCACCGTGAGTAATCACAGAAGAGAGAGGTCAGAATGGAGCAGATCTGGAGCGTAGCAGCCCTGTGGATCGGGATGGCCTTGCTTGCGAGCCTGATCTCGATTCGATTGGGCCTCTCGGTCGCACTGATCGAAATATGCCTGGGCGTGGCTGGTGGGAATCTCTTGGAAATGCAGGCGACGGTCTGGATCAACTTCCTCGCCTCGGCCGGCAGCGTGTTGCTCACATTCCTCGCCGGGGCCGAAATTGACCTCGGGGTGCTTCGAATCAAGTGGAAAGAGACGCTCACCATTGGGGCTCTCTCCTTTTGTGCGCCCTTCCTAGGAGCCATGGCCTATGCCTATTATGTGGCTGGTTGGTCGCTCCCGGCCTCTGAAATCGCCGGGATCGCACTCTCGACGACGTCCGTCGCCGTGGTCTATGCCGTGATGCTTGAACGCGGCTACAACAATACGGAACTCGGAAAGATCATCTTGGCGGCCTGCTTTATCACGGACTTGGGAACGGTCCTCGCGCTGGGGTTGATCTTCGCTCGCTACGACTGGTGGCTCTTGGCCTTCGGGCTCGTGATGGCCGTGACGCTCTGGAAGCTCCGGCCGTTGACCACCTGGTTCTTCGCTAAAGTCGGTCCACGAATCAGCGAGCCGGAAACCAAATTCATTCTCGTGATCCTCTTCGCGCTCGGCGCGCTAGCCACGGCCGCTCAGAGCGAAGCGGTATTGCCGGCCTATCTGGTCGGCATGGTACTGGCTCCGGTGTTTCTCGCACATCGAACCCTGGCCCAACGGATGCGTGTGATCACGTTCTCGGTGCTGACGCCTTTTTATTTTCTGAAAGCCGGCTCGCTGGTGAACATGAACGCGGTACTGGCGAGCACCGCACTGATTGGCATGTTTTTGGCCGTCAAGCTCGCGGCCAAGTTTCTGGGGGTCTGGCCGTTCGCAATCGCCTTTCGATTCGGTCAGCGCAACGCGATGTACACGACGTTGTTGATGTCGACCGGACTGACGTTCGGGACCATCTCAGCCCTGTACGGACTCAGCCATGAGTTAATCAGCCAGGACCAATACACCATCCTCGTGACCGCTGTGATCTTGAGCGCGGTCGTACCGACTGTCATCGCCGAGCGCTGGTTCGATCCTGGTGGTGCGCCAGTTGAAGAAGCCTTGAGCCAGCGTGCGACTGATCGTGTCGAGGTGCGAACAGATACCCATCCGACCCCTGTCATTCATCGCTGAGGAAGGAGTACGCCATGTTTCGTAAAGTCCTAGTCGGCAATGACGGCTCTGAAGGAGCCAAGAAGGCGCTTCATGCGGCGATCGATCTCGCCAAACGCTATGACGCAGAACTTCATGAAATCTGTATTGAAGAGCACTTGCCGCATTACGCGGCCACGATCGGCGAGGTCGTTGAAGCGAAACAGGAAGCGACCGACTATTTCCGTCAAGTCACGAGAGACGCCGAATTGGTCGCGGAGGGACACGGCATTCGGCTCACCTCGCATGTGCTGCCGGGGCACCACGTGGTGGAAACAATCGTGCAGTTTGTGAAGGACCGCGGCTTTGATGTGCTGGTTATTGGATTCATGGGGCACTCCCGTCTCTTCGAGCATATCTGGGGCGGGACCTCGCAGAACCTGACGAGGCTCTCTTCCTGTTCAGTATTAGTCGTGAAGTAAGGCGTGCATTCCCGTAGGCCTCCTTAGCCGATGTGCGTACCCATCGGTTCTTAGAGTGGCCCATAAATCCGACGATCAACAGGTCACTCCGGTGTGCTGCGTGTCCAATGACACTACAGTCAGACGTTCTCGAGACGGACACACCTGCCCTTGTTGTCAATGCCATACACGAGGAGAGTCCCTGTGGGAATGGTGAGTTCCACGATTTGTTGGGGTGATAGATGCTCAAGATGCATGACCAACGCCCGGAGACTATTGCCGTGCGCGACAATGAGCACCGTGTTCCCTTGGTCCAACGCAGGCTTGATCCGCTCCTCATAGTAGGGCAGGACGCGCGCCGCCGTATCTTGCAGGCTTTCCCCTCCTGGCGGTCGCACCTCGTAGCTTCGCCGCCATACTTCCACCTGCTGCGCCCCATATTTCTTGACCGTCTCCTCTTTATTCAGCCCTTGCAGATCTCCATACATGCGTTCGTTCAGCGCCTGATTCTCTTCGAGAGGAATCTGCTCTTGGCCGATGGCCGCTAACACAATCCTCAGCGTGTCAGTCGCTCTGACGAGCCTGGAGGTAAAGGCCCGATCGAATCGGTACCCGCTGAGCTTCTGAGCTGCGGCCTTCGCTTCCTCGTGGCCTTCAGGTGAGAGCTGCACATCAATCCATCCGGTGAACCGATTTTCGAGATTCCATTGTGACTCGCCATGTCGAAGCAGCACGAGGTGTCCCATGTGTCAACCCCTCAGACTTGGATAACAATATGAGTAATATTGTTCGACCCGACGCGTCTCGTCGCGCGCCTAATACCTCGGCTGATGAAGGCGATTGATCGGGTCCTTGTTGCTGTCCTCACCCCAAGAGCGTGCATTCGGGCATACGTGTCCTTGCCACCCCATTTTTATTCCAGCACCTTCTGGCTTCCTTCCGTCGTGAACAGTATCAATAAAGTTGGAAGCACAATCACGACCAGCGGCACTTGAACCAGAAGCCCAGAGATAATGGCAATCGCGAGCGGTTTCTGCATGGCCGATCCCTCGCCAATGGCCAAGGCTAAGGGCAGGAGGGCAAGAATGGCGGCCAACGTGGTCATCGTAATGGGGCGGAGTCGGTTCAATCCGGCTTGGATGAGCCGCCCTTTCCGGTCCACCACGTCCCGCAGGTCCTGATATTCGCAGTAATAAAATATCCCCACTTCTGTGACGATCCCAAGCACCATGGTGAGCCCCATCAGCGAGGTAACATTGAGTTCCGTGCCGGTCCACCAGAGGCCGAGAAACACGGCTGGAATGGTGAGGAGCGTCGTGAGGAGCATGACGGCGGCGACTCGTAGACTCTCATACAAGAACAAGAGCACGGTAAAGACGAGGACCGCAGCCGACAGGAACACCGCCAGCAATCCGCGAAATGCCGTCTGTTGTTCCTGATACAGGCCGCCGAGATGGTAGTACACGCCTTTCGGCAGGAAGCCAGGCCGATCTAACCGTTCAGTCATCTCCCGAATCGTACTGCCGAGATCTCGACCGCTAATGCGGGCCGTGACCGGGACCATGGTCTTCAGATCTTCCCGCGTCGTCTGTGGCTGGCCGGTCATCGCCTCCATGGTCGCCACCCGCTTCAGAGGAAAGAGATGCCCGTCCGGGGCCCGCAGTCGTAACATCCCGAGGTCACGCGCAGTCGCGCGAGTCCCTTCGGGGACCCAGACACGAACCCCGGTCATTTTGACGCCCTCCTGCACATGTGTCGTGACGGCACCCGTCACATAATCAGTCAGCAGGAGCGTCACCGCATCCGGCGAGAGTCCCTCCAAGGCCGCTTTCGCTCGGTCCACACGAATCTCCAACGCGTCACCGGCGACCACCAGACCGTTCTTGACCTCCACAATCCCGTGGACGGTGGCAATCGTGTCCGCCACCTGACCGGCCACTTTCCTCAGTAGGGGACCGTCATCTGAAAACAATTTCACTTCGATGGGTTCTGGGACTGCAGTGAGATCACCAATCAGATCTTCCATGAGTTGTGCCATTTCGATCTGCAGGCCCGGGATCTGATGCTCGATCTGCTGCCGGACCTCGTCCATGACGTCATGAATGGGCCGACGAGGCAGCGGCATGAGACGCACAAATAGATCGCCGTTGTTCGCCTCCGTCAGCCCCCCGCTTAACCGGAGACCGGTCCGGCGGGAATACGTCTGCACCTCGGGCGTGGCCCGGAGGATTCCCTCGACTTGACGCACGAGGCGATCCGTCTCGCTAATTGACGTCCCCGGTGGTGCCAAATAGTCCAGGACAAAGCCGCCTTCATCCATGACGGGCATGAACCCCGATCCAATCTGGCGATACCCCAGCCATCCGAGGGCCAATAACGGGACCAGCACGACGGCCATGAGCCAGGGGAGGCGCAGCACGCGCGTCATCAACGAGGTGTACGTGGTGTGCACGCGCGTGGTCCATGTCCCGGCTGTGTGCGACTTAGCATCGTGCTCCCGTAAGACGTGTAAGGCGAGTAACGGGACGGCAAGCCAGGCTACGAGAAAGGAAATCACGAGGCTGGCGGCCATCGTGAGCGACAAGGCTTTGAAAAAGGCGCCGGTGACGCCCGATAAAAAGGCCAGCGGGACAAAGATAATGATCGTGGTGGCGGAGGAGCCGACGAGCGGCCGCGTGAATTCTTTCGCGGCCGTGAGTACGCGGTCCCGCCACGGTCCGATCCCGCCCTGCAGCCGGCGGATCACATGTTCAATCATCACAATGGCATCATCCATGACGAGACCGACGGCGGCGGCCATGCCGCCCAGCGTCATGATGTTGAAGCTCATATTGAGCACATAGAGCAGCAGGATTGTGACCGCCAGCACTGTGGGGACCGTAACGGCGGCAATGAGGGTGACTTTCACATTTCTGAGAAATAACAGAATGACCAATGACGCCAAGATGATTCCCATGATGACCGCATCACGCACACTGGAGGCTGAGGCGAGAATCAATTGACTCTGGTCGTACCAATTGACGACTCGTACCCCGGCAGGGAGCTGCTTCTGAAGGTCGGTTAACGCCTGCGCCACCTCACCCGCGATCGTGACGGTATTGCCGCCGGGCTGTTGGTACACTTGAAATAACACGGCATCTTGGCCGTCCGCTGTGACACGCGTCCATTGCGGCACCGTGCCGAGTGTGATGGTGGCAATATCCTCAAGGAGGATCATGCCATCCGGCCCAGACCGGACGATCGTCTGCTCGAGTTGGGCTAGATCGTGGAATTGGGTGTTGAGCGTCACCAAATAGAGTTTGAAATGGTCTTCCAATCGTCCAACGGCCGTCACCACATTGGTTGCGGACAGGGTCCGGGCGAGATCATTGAGTGTTAATCCAAACGAGTCCAACTTGACCGGATCGACCATCACCTGATATTCCGCGGCCGCGCCTCCGAGCACGCCGATGCGAGCCACCCCGGCGATGGTGGAGAGCACTGGGCGCACTTGGTATAAAGCCAGGTCATGGAGCTCGGTCAAGGAATGCCGATCCGAAAGGAGGCTATAGCCCAGAATCGGAAACACGGTTGGATCCATTCTCCGAACCTCAATCACTGTGTTCGGCGGAAGCGAGCCGCGTACCTGATTGATGCCTGATTCGATCTGCAACATCGCCGAGACCATGTCCTCACCCCAGCCAAACGTGATAGAGATCTCGGCACTGCCACGACTGGTAGTCGAACGGACATGGCGTACACCTGGCACGGCCCGAACGGCCTCTTCGACGAGTCGCGTTACCTCAATGGCCATGCGGTCCACAGGCCGATTGCCGGCTTCAATCCCGACTTGGATCCGGGGAAAGGTCACATGCGGAAAGAGGCTGACCGGCAGATTGAGACTTGAGGCCAGGCCCGCGAGCCCGAACGCCAGCACGAGAAACAGGATAGACCGACGGTGAGTCTCCACCCAGCGCACCATGTTCATCGGGGCACGTCCACGTCAACGGCCATACCATCTCGCAATTGATTTTGTCCGACGATGACGATCTGTTGTTCCTCGTGCAGGCCACTGCCGCGCACCTCTACCTGTTCTCGATTCTCCAGCCCCGCGTGAAAGACATGACGTGTGGCGTGTCCATCATCCACGCTATACAACACCAACTGTCCCTCCTGTTGAAGGACGGCGCTTCGCGGCACCACGAGCCCTTCCTGGGAGGCGATGATGATCTCGCCGCGCACGTACTCATTTAAGAGCAGTCGGTCTTGTGGCCCTGGCGCCGCCAGGACCTCCACCAGTCGGGTGGCGAGATTGACCTGTTGCGTCACTACACGGATTTCGCCCTCCATGGGGTCACTGCCGGTTCCATGGACCGGAAACAGCCGAACGCGCTGCCCCTTCTGAAACAATCGCCGGTCTTCCTCTTCCACGCCAAACCGGACCAGGATATGTTGATCGTCGATCATCTCCACCAAGGAACCTCCAGGAGGAACAATTTGTCCTTGGCGGATGTGTACCAAGCTGATGATGCCCCCGGTGGCCGCTCGAAGGATTTGAGCGCCCCCCGCCCCCCGCTTCTCCAGACTGTTCGCCCGGAGCGTCGCCGCGTGCAGGTGCTGCTCAGCCTGAAGAAAATCCTGCCTGGTAGCCAGATTCATTGTGAGACGTTGCTGCACGAGCGTGAATTGGTCCTTCGCCGTCTGCTGCTCCTCCCGAGCTCCATCGAGGAGCAGCTTCGTTTCGTGGCTGGGTTCGACCTCCACGAGGGGCGTACCGAGTTCCACCACGCGCCCGGCCGTCACCAAGACTCTCTGGACTTGGCATTCATAGGGGACGCTGAAGGTCTGTGACTCATCGGGTGCGGGTAACGTGGACCCATACACCGTCAACGTCTCTTCGATCACACGACGGTGGAGAGCCATGACGGTCACCTTGGCACGAGGCTCCTGTGGCTCAGCCGTCGGGCCATCCTGGGCTGCCGTGTCATCATGTGGTTGGGAGGGAGCAACGAATGACGGCCAATAGCTGAGTCCGACGCCAATCAGCACAGCGGCCACCACACCCATTGCCGCATACTTCCACTGAAGCGGTGTCATGGGATTATCTTCTCCTGCATGGGCAACGGCGAAGGAAGGAGCTCGATATCCTGAATCCGATAATAGCCCGTCTCCAACTCCAAGGTGATGAGCGTGTCAATGAGTTGCTGTTGGTACGTGAGAATTTGGATTTGCTGGGCCGTCAGGCTGATGAGCGCATTGTAGTAGAGCACGACGGTGGCTTGCCCTTGACGGAGGGCCTCCCGCAGCGTCACGACCAATTTCTGTAAAATTGGTTTGCCGGCCTGGGCCGTCGCCACCTGATCATTGAGCCAGGAGATCGTGACGAGCAGCCTGGCGATGTCATTGCGTGCTTGAAAGACGCGATTGGTGTATTCGTCCAACAGTTTTGCCGAGTCGCCCGCTCGATGGCAATGTTCCCCTGATTGCGGTTGAAGATCGGGAGATCGGCTGAAATTTGAGGCCCAGGCGGCCGGTAAAAATTCGCCAGATCGTCATAGAAGCCAATCGCGATATTGGAGAACTGGCTAAGAATTGCCGCACGCACGGTGGCTTCCTGGCTGGCATAGCCTTGGCGGAGGGCCACCAAGTCGAGACGCCGGTCTTCCAGGCCTTTCAGAAACCACTCCAAGGTGGGCGGAACCAGCCGAGCTGGAAGCGCAATCGAGCGCTCGAGCGGAATGGCACTGTCTGGAGGTAAGCCTACCAGTCGATTGAACGCGAGCTGTTGCTGGCGCACCTGCTTCTCCAGTTCGAGCCGATTCGTGCGCGCATTGATATGGGCCGTTTCGGCTGCGGACAGCTCCAAGCCCGTGAGAATGCCGCGCTGCAAGGCCTGCCGCATTTGCGTGACATTGTCCGTCAGGAAATCCGAGAGCTCAGTCGCCAGCTGCACTTGATACCGAGCGTCAACAATCGGTAGGCCGCTAATTTTGCCGCCTGGGCCACTTGCCACTCCTGCCATGCGACATCCAAATCCACCGCCTGGGCTCGCGTTTCGGCCGCCTCGACCCGCGCACCACGATTGATGAGCGTCTGTAAGTCCCACATTAAGTTCCCTCCGAATTTCGTCACGGTCTCCACCGGAAACACGCCCGTTGGAATCGAGACAAAGTACGTGAGGCGCGGATTCGGCAAGATGCCGGCTTGGAGGACTTGTCCTGCCGCAATCGCGCGTTGATCGCGCACGGCCCGTAACCCCGGATTGGCGAGGACCGCCAGCACCGCGGCTTCGTCGGGTGACAGTCCATTACGGTCATCAAAGTCGAGAGGCTTCAGAATGGGATGGGAAATCTCTTGAGCGGCTATACGGATCCGCGTCATGTTGGGCGTCTCTCCGGCTGCCTCGGGAGACAACGGCAAGGCGTGATAGCCGGTGCACGCGGGTAAGAGAATCCAGAGTGTCATTCCAAGTAGGACAGGCATGAGTGACATCCGCATCGTAGTGTCAAGATACCGCACCCAGTTAACCGAGACATGACCCGAACATTACCGTTTGGTCATATTCGGGCAGATCACTTGCGTGAACAATACGATCGACGCAGAATGCGCTGTATCTGAGCAAGTAGGATGGGTCATCTCGTTCTTCTGGAGAGGGAGTATGAGGGTCCTTGTCGTAGACGACGATGTACGCACGGCCGCTTTTATTCGCAAAGGGCTCACACAAGCCGGCTTTGTCGTGGAGCATGAAAGTGATGGCCAGGATGCGCTACACAGAGCCATAGCAGAATCGTTCGATGCCGCGGTGATTGACATTATGCTCCCGTCCTTGGATGGTCTGTCGCTTGTTCGCGAATTGCGCCAGCGGAACGTACGACTTCCCGTCCTCCTTTTGAGCGCGAAGGGGTCCGTGGAGGATCGAGTACAAGGGCTGTCTGATGGCGGTGACGATTATTTGACGAAGCCCTTCGCGTTTTCGGAACTGTTGGCCCGACTCCAGGCGCTCATTCGACGGGCACAAGGGATCTCGGAGCCGGCCCGACTCATGGTGGGAAATCTGTCGGTCGATCTGCTCACCCGTAAAGTGTTTCGTGGAGACCGATTGATTGATCTCCAGCCCCGAGAATTCGCCCTCCTCGAATATCTGATGCGCAATCAGGGGCGCGTGGTGTCCAAGACCATGATTATGGAGCACGTCTGGAATTATAACTTTGACCCAGAAACGAATATTGTTGAGGCGCGAATCTGCCGCTTGCGCGAGAAGATCGACCGTGGACCGGATCCCAAACTCATTCGTACGATGCGTGGGATCGGATACGTCCTGCGAGACGATGATGCCTAAGATCTCTCAATCGCTCACCTTTCGGTTAACACTGTGGTACGCCCTCATCTTTGCGCTCTCCTTGCTATCGATGCTACTCGTCGTGTACTTCATGCTGTCTCAACGAATGGAGGCGCGGGTTGATGAGGTGTTGCTGTCCGATGCCCTGGAATTCAGAGGTCTCTACCGGAAATATGGCATGGAGAATATAGAGGCAGAATTCGCCCGGGAAGCAGAGGTGGCTGGAACGGATCAGGTATTTTTTCGTCTCCTCTCGCGTGAGGGCAGCCAACTGAGGGCCTCCGACCTCCATGCCTGGAAAGAGATTCCCGTAACGCAGTCAATTCTAGACCACCTCGTCCGGGATCAACCGGCATTCGAGACGGTGAGAGTCCCCGGCCAGCCCCATCACGTGCGCGTGGTCTATCTCACCGTGGCAGAAGATCAGAATGTCCTTCAGGTCGGATACCTGCGCCGGGATGATGAGCGCTTGTTGGAAGAGTACCGACAGATCTCCGCGGCCGTGGTCTTGGCGGGTGTTCTCTTGGCGGCCTCGCTCGGATGGTTTATGGCTCGTCGGGCACTGGGAGGAGTGGAGCACGTGACCGAAACAGCCAGGGGTATTGGGCAAGGGGACTTCGCTCGACGTGTCACGGTCAGTAATCGAGGCGATGAAATCGATCATTTAGCGACGACCTTTAACGTGATGCTGGATAAGATTCAGTCACTCATTCTTGAGCTCAAACAGGTCACCAGTGATATTGCGCATGATCTACGGAGCCCGATCACTCGTATCCGTGGCATGGCCGAGACGACCCTCCTTGGAGACACAACCATGCAGGCCTATCAGGAGATGGCGGGTGTCGTCGTGGAAGAAAGCGATCGACTCGTCGCCATCATTAATTCGTTGCTTGAGATTGCCGAGGCGGACGCGGGAGTCGCCCAGCTGATCAAAAGCGATTTCGATATGACGGTGATGGTGCAGGATGCCGTCGAACTCTTTCGGCCGGTCGCCGAGGATAGAGACATTGCGTTCCACCTGAGCGCGCCGTCAGGTCCGCTCATCGTTACCGGCGATCAGGGCAGACTTCAGCGTGCCTTGGCGAATCTAGTCGATAATGCGCTCAATTGCTTCTACGGTTGACTCCGGTTGGGTAGATTGAGACTATGCCGGCATGGGCCGTCCGGGGTATCCGAAGGACATGCGGGAGTTCCGGCAGCGTTTATCGAGC
>Ga0163153_10006021_pt1 | contig 13929 bp, 12 predicted proteins | sample OliLakLV19MP6IB1_FD_148629 | JGI IMG/M metagenome (GOLD analysis project Ga0163153, IMG submission 148629) | Freshwater microbial mat bacterial communities from Lake Vanda, McMurdo Dry Valleys, Antarctica - Oligotrophic Lake LV.19.MP6.IB-1 | ecosystem: Environmental > Aquatic > Freshwater >... | reverse complement strand
AGTTCGGCCCACCCTGGTTTTTCCAAAAACCGATCAACATAACCCTCTTCATTGGGAACGACAACCCCATATTCCAGAGGATTGGCAACACGCGTTAGGATCAGCGTTGCCAACACATTGTGCGCTTTGTGCGTCTGGACAATCTGGGCCAAATCAAAATCAGTCACAGCATCCCCGCTAATAACAAGAAAGGTATCATCCAAATAGGGCGCAGCGTACTTGACGCTGCCGGCCGTTCCCAAGGGCGATTCTTCTACCACATAGGTAATATTTATCCCTAAGTTACTGCCATCGCCATAAAAATCTTGGATCACCGAGGCAAGATAGCGCAACGTGATGATCACTTCTGTAATGCCATGACTTTTCAATAAGTCCAAAATATGGCCCAGCACCGGTTTGTTAACCATCGGTACCATAGGCTTTGGCCGTCCAACGGTAAGCGGACGCAGGCGTGCCCCATCACCACCAGCCATAACGACTGCTTTCATCTGGCTCTACTCCTTTCAGCGCTACCGCGTAAGTTCTATCCTCTATCCAAAGGAAGAGTTTTGATAGCTCATTTTAGCACTGTTTTGAGAAATCGCACTTTTGCTTGATGAATGAGCACATTGTATAAGCAGATATAGTCAGACAGAAGAGAAATAGTAAATTAGACAGGAGGCCAGGGATAATTGCGTCGATGGGGTTGTGGGGCGGGGTAGCACTGTTTCCGCAGCAACTGTTGCATACGGCTCGCCATAGCTTTACGTTCATCTTCGCGTAATAAGCGACAAAGTTGCTGTGCCACAGCACAATCGGGGTCACGCAACTGTTGGCGTAAACTTTGCATATCTTCGATTAATTCGGCTTCAATCGCTTCACCACTAAACTCCCAAATTACCGTACGCAATTTATATTCAGTATGAAAACAGATGCCGTGGTCAATGGCCCATAGCCGTTCATCTGTGCCAATGAGACAATGACCACTTTTGCGGTCGGCGTTGTTGATAATAAAATCAAAGAGCGCCAGTTGGCGTAAGGAAGGGGCAAAACGCGCATCCTCTTGGATGGTGAAATAATGATTTTCCGCATCGTGGTCAATATAAAATTGAACACTGCCCAGCCCACGCGTTCCCTCGCGCAGGACAGTCGGCGGTACGAGTTGCCAATTCAAGGCGCGACAAATTACATAGGCGGCGGCTTCGCGCTTACAGAGGGTGCCCCGTTCAAAATCCCATAGAGGATTTTCACCCCGCTGCGGTTTATAGACAGCCGGTAAGGTAAGCTCGTTCTCGCTGACAACCACAAGAAAGCTATGGTTTGAACTGTAGGGCAGCAGACCTTTTTCTTCTACTGTCCCGGCCGCTAAGGTTTGTAATACCTGATCTTCAGTTACTGGTACAGTCTGTGGGTTAGAGTCACTCATGAAAGGTGGCAATCCTAAAAGATAATGGGCATGGCCTGACCATCAGTGCGGGCGCAAAAATGACCATTCCGATCAATCGGTCGTCCACACAAAGGACAGGCCGGCCGGCCCTGGCCAATGATTTCAAGCGCATGTTCGCTCATAGCGCGCATCTGTTCGCGACTGGCCACAAAACGCACCCCTGGAACATCATCGCGACCAGGATCAACCACTTGATTTTCCTCATTTACCATAAGCGCTTTGGCAATAAGCCAAATCTTATCTTTATCTTCGTCATAGCCAATGCTCAGTTGCCCAACGCGAAAGAGAGGATCAACCGGGTGTTCCGGCTGCAAAGCTTTTTTGCTGCGCACTGGGCCGGATGACCCTGAATGCATTTTTTCTACCTCTTCCAGCAATTGTAAAACACTGACAGCCAGACTGCCAACTTCGTGTTTTTCCAGCACAACACTAACTAGTTGTGAACCAGCGCGGGCCTGCAAGAAAAAAGTGCGTTGACCGGGCTGGCCAATCGCATCAGCAATGATATATTGAACTGGGTTAAGGTCGTATAGATAATTAGCCATAGGTGCTTGAAACTCACTTCACAGCTTCTTTTTTGTCGCTTTCTACCTTATTATTTTCCGCATCATTTTCCGTTTGCTGACTTTCCCTTTTGATTTCCAACTTCGCTAGCGTCGGACGATAATTTACGCCTAGCACCGATGGAATCTGATCAAAAAAGACCAGCGTGCTGATCGACGCCGTACTGATGATGACCCGCTGAAAAAGGTCAAGCGGCGTACCAAGATAATGGGCAATCGTCGTGCGAATGACATCACCATGACTAAAGAGTGCTACCACCTGGTTTGGGTGGGTGTCACGAATCCGTTCAATCGCGCCAATGGCCCGGCTTTGCACTTCACGCAAGGTTTCACCTTTAGGAAAGCGAAAGGTACTCGGATAATGTTGCACTAATTGCCAGGCGGGTAACTTCGCCAACTCTTTCAGATGCCCAGCTTGCCACTCGCCATAATCGACTTCCAACACGGCAGGGTCGGTCAGCACAGGGAGCTTTAGCGCATCCGCCAGGGGTTGTGCTGTTTGTAGACAACGATCCAGTGGACTTGAATAGATCGCTGTGATTGGTTGTTGCTGCAAGAGTTGAGCCAATTCCTCGGCCTGTTGGCGCCCCTTCTCATTGAGATAAACATCGGGGGAGCGTCCGGCTAAGCGATCGGTGCCAACCCAGTCATTTTCGCCGTGCCGGATTAAAATAATATAGGTGGTTGATTGACTCATTCCCAAACCTTGCTTGCATATAGTTGATCTACAGCAGAAATAGGCACTCTTGCCGTTCATCACCCTCCAAAAATAGACAAGTTAATTCGATAGTCAATTGATGAAGTGCTGTCGCGCTGAGTATAGGTAAGCATAACACAGATCTCATTATCAAGGAAGTGGCTAAACTTACCTTCTCTTTCCAGCCACCGTCTTAGGCTGTTCTGAAGCGTAGTAGCACAGTTGAAACCCTGCTGCAAAAAATTCGCCCAAATTCTGATACCGTTGACGAATTCGGATCAACCTGATCGTAGGTGCGATTTGCAACCGCACGATCCCCTGGGTCCGTGCGGTTGCAAATCGCACCTACGAATTCGCCAGCGGTATCAATTCTGACATGCGACCGCTGATTTCAGTTGTCTCACACCGACAACCATGCTATACTTGTCATCACTACGCGCTGATAGATGTAGTCGTGAAGACCGCAAGCCGTGCTTGAACAACACTTTTTGCTTCATACAAAACACAGTTGAGAACGGTTGATCCGCACAACTTATCCTCTATGATACGAATAAATTGCATTTTAGACAAACTCCCGTGCCGGGCCTGGGCTGCTTGCGGGGTTACTTATGGAGTTGCTGTAGCGCTGCTGCTACTCTTATTATCCGCTTGCTCCGCAGACAAAGCTACTGGCCCGATGGAGCGCTATTACCCCGCCATGAAACCGGCATTTCAGGGTCAATTAGACACGCTAGAGATGTTACCGCGCTATGCAATCACAGTTAACTTGAATGTACTTTCGGCGACGCTCAGTGGTCAACAACAGGTGCATGTCGTCAACACTAGCCCTGATCCGTGGCCGGCGCTCGTCTTTCGCCTCTATCCCATGCTGCCGCAATACAATGGTGGGTTACAAAATGCGATGGTTATCCATCGTGCGGCGATCAACGGGAAGACTATCAATGTTTCCTATTTAGCCAATAACACGGCCATCGAACTGCTGCTACCAGAAATGCTACGACCAAACGAAGCGGTCGATGTTCAACTCCGGTGGCAGGTGGGCATTCCCAAGTGGCCAGATCAAAGTGGCGTCTATGTTCTCTTTGGGGAAAGTCAACAGATGATCAGCCTACCGCTCTTCTATCCTGCGCTAGCCGTTTATCAACCATTGCGCGGTGTCCAAGCCGGTAAATGGTGGCAGGATCGTGGCACCGCGCGCGGCGACTCGGCCTTTAATGTTGCCTCATTATTTGTTGTAACCGCGACAATGCCGTCCAACTTATCACCTGTAGCCAGTGGGACGCTGATCACCAGCAGCTTGGTTGCCGACCAACAAGCGCGTCATGTATGGGTAACAGGTCCATCACGTGAATTTTTACTCCATGTCAGTCCCCTCTTTCGCTCCACTTCTGTGGAAGCCTATGGCACACGTGTCACTAGCTATTGGCTGCCCGGCCAAGAAGGGATTGGGCGTGCAGCACTCAGCTATGCCGTTGGCGCCTTGCGCATCTATAGCGATCTTTTTGGACCATACCCCTTTCGTGATATGCGGGTGGCGCCGGCGCCCCTCAATTATCGGGGAATGGAGTATCCCCAAGTAAGCCTGATCGGGGTCGAGTTATATGATCGCTATCACGCTGATCTGGAAATGTTAATCGCCCATGAGGTAGCGCACCAGTGGTGGTATCAGTTGGTACATAATGATCCGATCAACGAGCCATGGCTAGATGAGGCGCTGGCGGAATATTCAGTCAAGCTCTATTTAGAAAAGATCCGCGGTAGCCAGGATGCTGAAGATTTGCAGGCAAAGCGCTGGCAAACGCCGGCTACCAGCGTCAAAAGCCAGGGCGGGGATCGACCGGTCAATCAGACGGTGGGTGAATTTGCTTCCGATCCACAATATGAGGCAATTGTCTATGGCAAGGGTGCCCTCTTTTATGATGAGTTGCGCCAAGCGCTTGGCGAACGTCGCTTTAATCGCCTTCTCCAGCGCTATCTTCAGGATCACCTCTATCAGATTGTACACACGGAAGATTGGCTAGCTGCTATCCACGCGCTGAATACGCCGGAACTCGAATTGATCTATGAAAGCTGGGTACAACGACCACCCCTCTTGCCACCCCCTACACCAACGCCAGGGGCGCAAGCCAATACGCCTTGAACAAGGACAGTTTGGCGCTTTGTAAGATAGCTATCTTGACAGGCCTTTGCGTCAATGTTATCATCCATCCCTGGTTAGGGAGTAGCCGCCCAGCTTGTTGATTTACACCAATGATTGATAAGCGGGTTGATTAATCGTCAATACAGAGCCTTTGCTCTCGGTTAATCATACGTATTGTACGTTGGCGAGACTACCACGTTGAATTGCTGGAACAATCTCTGTCTTAGGAGGCTGTTCCCAGTTACCGTGGGCGGTCTCGCTTTTTGTTTGCCTGCGGATTATGCTTCTCGAAAGGCAAAGTACAATATGTTTGGTGAATATTTGTGGTTATGGGTTGGGTTTAATCTTTTTGTGCTAGCCATGTTAGCGCTAGACTTGGGCGTCTTCCACCGCAAAGCGCATACTATTGGGGTGCGCGAAGCCAGTGCCTGGAGCGTCGTCTGGATCTCGCTGGCTCTCTTGTTCAACCTCGGCATCTACCTCTATTGGCATGTGATAGTACCGGGCAGCGCCTATTCCAACCAAGAGGCCGCGCTCGCTTTCCTCACTGGTTACCTCATTGAAAAATCTCTTAGTGTCGATAACATTTTTGTGATTGTGTTGATCTTTAGCTACTTTGCGGTCCCGGCAGTTTACCAACACCGTGTGCTCTTTTGGGGTATTCTGGGTGCGCTTGTCATGCGCGCCATTCTCATCGGCTTGGGTGCAGCGCTGCTCGAAGAGTTTCACTGGATTATCTATCTCTTTGGTGCCTTTCTGATTTTTACCGGCATCCGCATGGCCTTGCATAAGGATGAAGAAATTCATGTGGGAGAAAATCCGGTTGTTCGGCTCTTCCGCCGCTTTATGCCAGTGGCCGATCAATATCATGGCAGCAGCTTTTTTGTCCGTCATGCGGGCAAATTGATGGCGACGCCACTTTTCTTGGTGCTGCTCGTGGTTGAGAGTACAGATCTGGTTTTTGCCGTCGATTCAATTCCGGCTATCTTTGCCGTCACCACTGATCCATTCTTGGTCTATACCTCGAACATCTTTGCGATTCTGGGTTTGCGCTCGCTCTACTTCCTCCTAGCGGGCGTCATTGATAAATTCCACTATCTAAAACTGGGATTGGCCGTCGTGCTCACCTTTGTTGGTGTCAAAATGGTCATTGTTGATTTTTACAAGATACCGACCCCTGTGTCGCTGGGCGTGGTCGCTGGTGTGCTGACGATTGCCATTGTGGCTTCGTTCCTTCGCAATCGCCGGCAGAACGAAGCTGAAGATGTTGCAGTGCAGCCAGTATTGGAGGTGTAGATTTAGCGTGTTGGGTATTGTATGATAGAGTATAATCAGTAGTCCGCAGTCCTGAGTCATGTCTGACAGCGTTGCGGTCTACTGATAATGCCCAACACGCGGTGTGCCGTGAATGCGGCGTCCAGAAGTACGCTTCGTATGTTCACGGTATATGTTGACGGTACGTGGTTGAATAGCAACTGGTCGTAGGTGTGTGCTTGGAGCCGCACATTTTTCAATTTACGCCTATGTGCGGCTCCAAGCACGCACCTACTTGCTCTGTCACCAGTCGCTATTCAACCACTACCGGAGATTGGATGATGGAGCCACTCAGGGTCCTAAAGTCAAGTGTCCCTACGGGACAGAGATTCTCACAGAGATTCTCGTGTTGGCACCCTATGACATAGCATCTTTCAAACCATAATCTGAGTGCGGAGCGTAGGTATGCAGAAATTCTTCCGGGAAAGTTGTCTTCTAGATGAGTATTGAGCAAAGTTTGTCGACGCCTTATCGACCGCCGGAACGGGTCGAGCGCTCTCGCACCACTTCTCTTTGGCAATCGCCCTTTTTTCGCAACCGGCTGGCGGTGATGAGTGGGCTGCTTTTGATCTTGTTGACTGTCATGGCGCTGGCAGCTCCACTCATAGCGACCCATGATCCCTACAAGCAGGAGATGGCGCAGTCGCTGCAACGGCCTAGTCGCGAGCATTGGCTTGGCACCGACAAACAGGGACGCGACACCTGGAGCCGCATCGTCTATGGCACACGACCCACCCTGGCCGGTGCGCTCTTGGTGGTGCTGATCTCAGAGTTGGTCGGTGTACCGCTGGGGTTGATCGCCGGCTACTATGGTGGCCGGGTCGATAACATGATCATGCGCTTTCTTGATATGCTGCTAGCCTTTCCCGCCCTACTATTGGCGATCTTGATTGTCGCCACCTTTGGGCGTGGTCTTACCAACACGGTAATTGCGCTGGGGTTGGTCTATATACCGGCGATCGCCCGTGTTGTGCGCAGCGTGACCCTGACCCAGCGCCATCTGACTTATATCGAGGCCGCGCACAGCATGGGCTATGGACCGGCGCGCATTCTCTTTCGCCATTTGTTGCCTAATGTTGTCTCGCCCATTTTGGTGCAATCGAGCATTGATCTGGCCTATGCCATCCTGGATATCGCCGCCCTCTCCTTTCTGGGACTGGGCGTCCAGCCCCCCGAACCCGACTGGGGTTCCATGTTGGCCGAAGGGCGCTCCTTCCTACTCCTCTCCCCCTATGTCGCCCTCAGCGCCGGCGTCGCAATTATGCTGGCCGTCATCGCCTTTAATCTCTTTGGTGACGGGCTACGCGTACAGTTTGACCCAAAACAGCGGAAAGTGTAGGTAATTGGGTATTTAGTAATTGGTTATTGGTTATTAGATATTTGGATAGTGGATAGGTAGGGAAATTTCGTTCACCCATTCCGGGATGGCGGGTGACGCTTACGCCTGTCCAATCTCGCCTTAAAACAGAAATACACCCACTGCCCGTGTGACTGGAAAATAAAAACCAACTATGGTATGCTTAACAACAGAACTGTTGTTCCGAACTGATACACAAACCGTAGGAGTAATCGATGTCCACTCATGCAAGTGATGTTGCCCAGCGTATACGAGAAACTGGGCTGATCGCCATCATCCGCGGCAAATTTAGTTGGGATCAGGTGGTCGGTATTGCTGAGGTGCTCTTGGCCCACCAGATTCCGGTGATGGAGGTGACGCTCAACACCACCGGCGCGCTGGAAAGTATTCGCCAGTTGCGCAATCAATTTAGCGACCGCCTGATCGTCGGCGCGGGTACAGTGCGCACGGCCGAGCAACTTGAAGAAGCACTAGCGGCCGGTGCGCAATTTACCGTTGCGCCCAACCTGGACCTGGCTACCGTCAAGGCCGCCCATCACCACGGCATTCTCCACCTGCCCGGCGTCTTTACACCAACCGAAGCCCAGACTGCCTTTGTGGCCGGCTGCCGGATGGTCAAACTTTTTCCCTCAGAAATTGTGGGGCCGCGCTATATCAAAGCGATCCGCGCGCCGCTAGATGACATTGAAATTGTACCAACCGGCGGCATCTCGGCTGCGAATATTAGTGAGTATATCCGCGCCGGCATTGTGGCCGCCGGCATTGGCAGCGCCCTGGTAACTGGCCCCGGTCAAGACCTAGACGATCTGGCCGTGCGTGCCCGGGCGCTACGTCAGGCGTGGGATGCGGCGGTTCAGCGATGAAGAAGAATCTCTCACTCTCTCACTCTCTCACTCTCTTTATTGAGATTGAGAGAGTGAGAGAGTGAGAGAGTGAGGGATTGGGCATGAGCTTTCTAACCGCAGGCGCTAGCATTGTGACACCAGCGGCCTTTCATGTGATGTTAAAGCCGCGCGGGGCAATCTGTAACTTGGATTGTAGCTATTGCTATTTCCTGGCCAAGGAGATGATGTATCCCGGCAGCCGCTTTCGCATGGCCGATGATCTGCTGGAGAACTACACCAGGCAATACATTGAGGCGCAGCGCGTCCCCGAGGTAACCTTTGCCTGGCAGGGGGGCGAACCGACGCTTATGGGGCTGGACTTTTTCAAGCGCGCCGTGGAACTCCAGCAAAAGTATCGCAAATCGGGGATGCACATTCACAATGCCTTTCAGACCAATGGCGTGCTGCTTGATGATGATTGGTGTCGCTTCTTTCATCAACACAACTTTTTGATTGGTCTGAGCATCGATGGCCCTGCACCCATCCATGATACCTATCGCGTCGACAAGGGGGGTCACCCAACCTTTGATCGTGTGATGGCTGGGTTGGCGCTGCTGAAAAAACATCGGGTGGAGTTCAACATCCTCACCACGGTTCACGCCGCTAATGCCGAACATGGGCTTGAAGTTTACCGCTGTCTACGTGATGAGATCAGTACGCAGTTTATGCAATTTATCCCGATTGTGGAGCGCGATAACGAAACCGGTTTTCAAGAGGGGGACAAAGTCACCGAACGTTCGTTAACCGCCGAGCAATATGGCCGCTTTCTGATCAGCATCTTTGACGAATGGGTGCGGCGTGATGTGGGGCGCGTCTTTGTGCAGATTTTTGATGTGGCACTAGCGGCGTGGGCCGGAGAGCGCCCTGGATTGTGCATCTTTGAGGAAACTTGCGGTCTGGCACTGGCAATGGAACACAACGGCGATCTCTTTGCTTGTGACCACTTTGTTGAACCCAACTATCGCTTGGGCAATATCCAGGAGATCCCGCTGATCGAGATGGTGGCCTCGGCGGAACAGCGCCAATTTGGGTTGGACAAACGCGATAAATTGCCCCGCTACTGTCGCGAGTGCGAGGTGCGCTTTGTCTGCAATGGTGGCTGCCCCAAGGATCGCTTGATCCTCACGCCCGATGGGGAGGCTGGTCTAAACTATCTCTGTGCCGGATATCGCGCCTTTTTTAATCATATTGACCGACCCATGCGTATCATGTCCAATGAACTGCGTTCCCGTCGCCCACCGGCTAATATCATCCAGATCCTGGCCCAGGAAGAACGTGAATTGCAGCAGCGCTTTGCCACTATCGGGCGCAACGATCCCTGTCCTTGTGGCAGTGGTCGTAAATTTAAGGCATGTCATGGGCGAAATCTGTAGTCGCGGAGTTGATTGGTTTTGGGACAATGTGACCAAACGACCATGCGACTATGCGACCACACGACTAAACGACGATTAGGGAGGCCAACTTGTTTGACCGCAACAAAGTACTTATCGCGCTCGAACGCAAACGCAGTCGTTTTCAAGCGTATGGGCTTCGACAACAGGAGGAGCACGAACGGCTGGAGGCGCGTCTGCAACGCTTTAGCGCCGAGAGTATGGAAAGCCTAGAAGCGGCATTGGCGGCGCGCGGGATTGCCTGGCCTGGCTCACGGCCAACGGCTGAGTTTGATCGCGCCGACCAACTTTGCATTCCCTTTGCCCAAGGCTGGCGCGACCATCGTGAGTCGCGCGCTTGGGCCTTTAATGCGCTGCTCAATCGCCCCGTCTTGGCAGTGGACGGCAGCCAGATCGCGCCAACCAAAGATGTCTGGCCACCCGTGGCTGCGATCCAGATTGGCTGGTTTATCAATGAACATCGCGCCGGCGGCAGCTATACCAAAGATCTGCTCTTTGATGTGCTGGCCCCCGATGAGTTGGAAGAAGATGCTGACGGGGCGGGGGATAGCGGTTTTCTCAACCAGCAGATCAATCGCATTCGCTTTGTGCGCGAATGTGAAAAGATCTGTGAACTGATGGCCCAATACGCCGACGCCGAGTCAACCGCCAAACCGCTCTGCTTCTTTGATGGCTCCTTTATCATTAGCTTTGCCGGCAAGATGGCTGAAGCTACACCCTACACACGCGCCGTACAGCAATTATTGGATTGCTCGGAACGGTATGGCGTTCCGCTGGTAGGCTTTGTCGATCGCTCTTTTAGCCATGATATTATCACCTTGATTGAGACGGTGCAGAACGCGCCAGGGACGATCCCAATGAGTGACGCTAGCTTGTTGGCTGATTATCTGCCCCAATGGGGCGATCGCAGCCCCTTTTTTGTCTGCGCGCGCGGCGATGAACTGAGTAAGTGGGGCAAAGCGAATTTTTACAACGATGTGGTCTTTTGCTATATCCGGCTTACTGCTGATCATCCGCCGGCGCGCTTGGAAATGCCGCGTTGGCTGCTGGAAAGTGGACGGGCCGATGACATTGTCGATCTGGTGCGGGCGGAGTGTGTGGTCGGTAGTGGTTATCCCTATGCGGTTGAAACCGCGGATGCTGTCGCCGTGATCAGTCAGCAGGATCGCCAGCGTTTTTATGCCTATTATCAACAGATCCTGCAAGAAGCTGGAATGACATTGCAACAGACCCGGAAGGCTGTGAGTAAACAGCTTCGTCGCTGAGACAGACAGGACTTACACACAAGTCTGTTGTCACCACAAAGACCTGTCAGGTTTTGGAAACCTGACAGGTCTGGCTCTACGTAAGTCCGAAGAAAACCGCCTGAACCACTTCAGGTGCAACAAAATAGAATCAAGCCGCAACCATTTGCCTTTGATGGGGTTTTCTTACTTGGTGTATTAGGTAACGCCTATCTCTGTTTTGAAACCTGTCGCCTATAATATGCGTCTATAGTACTATGACGAGAGCAACAGAAGTACAATTTTCCCCAAGCCAGGTTGATGCAACGACAGCACAATCTATGGCTGTACCAATATCTGCTGATCAACCTGTGCCGGCCAGCACGCGGTGGGATCGCGCCACCAAGCGTACCGTGATTGTGCTGTTGGTCATTGTCTTTAGCTTTATTCTGTGGCTGAGCCTAGCTGTTCTGCCTATTGTCATTGTAGCGGCTTTGATTGCCTATCTACTCAATCCCGTCGTTGACACCTTTGAGCGAATCCGCATTCCCCGCAGCATCAGTACGATTGTTCTCTTCTTGCTGTTGTTCGTCAGCATTATTTTGTTGCCCGTTTTCCTCGTCCCCGTGTTGTTGGAACAACTTAACCGGATTGGTGCTTTTAACCCAACGGCAGTTTCACTGAGTGTGTTGCGTTGGCTTAATACATCGCTTGATAACCTACCGGACGCTTTCACCTTGCTGAATTTTCGTATTCCGATTGCAGACACGGTGGCAGAGGTACGCAACAACTTTCAGCAATATTTGGTCATGCCGACCGTTGGTGAATTGCTGACCTATATTCAACAGGTGATTGGCACAACGACTACGGTTGTCGGCAGCACGGCGGTGATTGGGATTAGCGTGGTTGGCGGCATTGTTCAATTCTTTTTTACCTTTTTGGTCACCTTCTTTCTTAGCCTCTACCTGACCAAAGATGCACCGAAGATTCGCAGCTATGCCCAAGGTCTCCTGCCGCCTTCCTATCAACCGGAATTTGGCGAACTTTTACGCCGTGTGGGCTATATCTGGCAGGCATTTTTTCGCGGTCAGATCATTTTGAGTTTGGTGATCGGTACAACGACCTGGCTTGCTCTAGAAGTCGCAGGGATGCCAGGCGCTCTCATCTTGGGCATTGTGGCCGGCGTGTTGGAAGTGGTGCCCAATCTAGGCCCGACCATGGCGATGATCCCTGCCATTATCGTCGCTTTGATTCAAGGAAGCGATGTCTTGCGCCCGCTGGGCATCGATAACGTTAGCTTTGCTTTGATTACGGTTGGCATCTACTTCATTATCCAGCAACTGGAAAATAATGTGGTGGTGCCGCGCGTCATTGGCGACAGCGTCAACCTGCACCCGGTCGTTGTGATCTGTGGGGTGGTGGTAGGCTTTAGTGTCGGCAATATTCTCGGTGCCTTCCTCGCTGCACCACTCATCGCCAGCCTACGCGTGGTAGGTGGCTATATTCATGCCAAACTGCTCGATTATCCGCCCTTTCAAGATGGCCGCTTTCCCACGCGCAATCAGCGCCGCCTCAGCTATCGCCGCGTTGTAAAGGGCGAGGAGCTAAACCGTAGCCGCTCACGCCGCCACCCCTTTGCCCGGTCTAAGGGTGCTTAAATTCAAAATTCCGTGCCGCGTGATTCGTGAACTGCCCGTTCCTCATGAGTTTCCCGTCTTAAACCACGCAACACGCAGCACGTATCACGAATACTGGACTACTTATTGTGGAATCACCCTACCTCACTTCTTGGGCTGTCTGCACTGTCGGATCGCGTTTCCAGATCAGGTAGGAATAGATCAGGGCAAAGAGCACTGCACCCAAGATAGTGACCATCATCGTGTAAAAGGCGACAATGGGACTCCAGAAGCTGGCAAGGACGATCAACAGCCCACTCACCACAAAGAGTTTACCGGTGACACGGTGGGTTTTGTTCCAGGATAGCTCGCTGGCCAGGGTCCACGGAGTGCGCACGCCAAACATATAGTTGCGACGAATTTTGCCCAAATAGTTGCCGATGACAATAAACATAAGACCCGCCATCGGCGCAGCAAGCACACCGATATTAATCCCATAGCCCACTGCGCTGAGCACCGCGCCTACATGCAGCACAGCCATCAAGAACAGCGTGACAAACAACACAGCGCGATAGGCTTGACCAGAACGCTCAATGTTGGCGCGCAACGGGTCGATATAGCGGATCAGCGTAAAGAGCAGGACAATGCCGATGGAAACCAGGGGGAGTAACAACAGCCCTTCAATCTTGCCGCCATAGCGATCTGCTTCGCCCGCAGCATTCCAATGCACGGGAATCGAAGCGTCGTCCGGCACCTGCACCCAGCCCCAGGCCGAAAAGCTAAACATCAAGACGATGACAACCGCGCTCCACAGCCAGATCGATTTTGTATTAAGATGATTGTTCTCTACCATTTTTGTGATCCTCCGCAAGGTGATCGCCGCGATCAATTTGAAACATCTCCATCATGCCTAAGAGCGCCTCTTCCAACACAGAGACATTCAGACTGTAAATAATTGAAGCACCCCGTTTTTCCCCCTGAATCAACGCTGCCTCGCGCAAAATGGCAAAGTGGCGCGAAAGCGTTGGCCAGGCGGAATCAAAATGCTCGGCCAATTCACCGGCGCTCATATCACGCTCACGTAGCAGTTGCAACACGCGGCGCCGGGTAGGATCGGCCAGGGCTTTATACACAGAGCCAAACATAATTTTTTCACCCAATCATGACAGCCTTTACCTATACCATCCTTGGTATTTATTACCGTTATTTCGACCATTTTCTACAGGTTGTGTATTTGAAAATTTTAGATACTACCTGTTGTATAGAACAAAAAATCGGAATACTTGTTCTATACAACAGGTAGTATTCGGAAACTTAC
>Ga0163153_10006020_pt1 | contig 13934 bp, 19 predicted proteins | sample OliLakLV19MP6IB1_FD_148629 | JGI IMG/M metagenome (GOLD analysis project Ga0163153, IMG submission 148629) | Freshwater microbial mat bacterial communities from Lake Vanda, McMurdo Dry Valleys, Antarctica - Oligotrophic Lake LV.19.MP6.IB-1 | ecosystem: Environmental > Aquatic > Freshwater >... | reverse complement strand
TTCAAGGGGCGACCCGCGGGCGCCGGTTGCGACTGTTGGCCGAGGCGACGATCAACGCCCTCGGCGCGGACGCTGCCATGGAGCAGCTCGACGAGGCCCTGGCCGTGTACCGGGAGGCGGCGCCGCGCGATCCGGAGGCGGCAGCGGCCGGCATCGGTTTGGTGGGCCGGATGCTCGGAGATCTGCTTCGGGCTCAGACCCGCTTTGCCGAGGCGCGCCTGCTCGCCGACGACCTACTTCGCGAGATCGGGCCCGATGCCGACGCCGCCTCGCGCGCGCGATTGCTCGTGTTGCGGGCCGTGTCGATCCTGAACGCCAGCGAGGCATTCGACGAGGCCGGGCAGGATGCTCGCGCGGCACTCGACCTGGCACGGGCTGCGGGCGACCGCTCGCTCGAGCTCGACGTCGAGCAGCTCCTCGCGCAGATCGCGGCCGAGCGGGGCGCTGACACCGCCCTCGCCTCGTGGCAGAGAATCGAGGAGCTCGGCCGCGAGCAGGGTCGCTGGACGTCGGTTGCCGCGGCGATGCGCATGCAGGGCAGCTTTCTGATCGACGACAACCCGGAAGGCGCCCTCCTGCGCTTCGAGGCCTGCGCCGAACTGGCTGCCGCGCGGGGTCTCGTCGAGGATGCCGCGTGGTGCGACTACGGACGCGCCGAAGCGTACTTCGTCGGGGGATCGTGGGACAAGGCGCTCGTGGCGGGGCTCCGAGCCGTCGAGGTGGGCGAAAGCCACGGCTTCCACCGGGTCGTCGTCCGTTCCTGGTTCGTGCTGCTCCCGATCGCGACCACGCTCGGCCGGCGCGACGTCACCGAGCGGGCGCACGCGAGGTTCGCCGCGCGCCGGGGACGCGAGCCCGACTCTCCCTACGCACGAATCATCACGACCGCGGCACACCTCCATCTCGCAGCGGCAGGCCTCGAGGCGCCCGTCGTCCCGGATGTGACCGAGCGGCTGGCATCGTTCGAGCTCGAGCACGGCGGCCCGAGCTGGCTTGCGGGAATCCAGACAGTCGTCCTCGCCTGGATCGACGCCGGGAAGCTCGACGGCGTCGCCACCGCTCTGGATCTGATGGCAGGACGGGTCGCACACGGTGGCTCGGCGCTGGCGCGCGCGACCGAGGCGACGCTTCGCGCCCACCTCTCGTCCGCCCGGGGCGATCTGGCTGCAGCAGAGCTCCACGCCCACCGCGCGCTCGCAGAGCTCGACGATCGGGCCCCGTGGTGGCGGGCGCGGGCGATCCGGACGCTCGAGTCGATCGGTCGAGCGGACGGAGCGCTGCTCGCCGAGGCAGCCGCGATCGAGAGCCGGCTCGGCATCCTTGCCTGAGTCCGGGCTGTGGCCAGCAGAGTTTCGGCACTCGATGCTGCCCAACGTTTCTACATCGACTCGCCTGGCGGGACTGCTCGCGGACCGCCCGGTTGCGTCTCCTCGTCGGGCCCGGAGACGGTGAACTCCTTCTTCTCGCTCGGATCGACGACGATCGTCTCCGAGGTCTGGAGACCCGGCTTCTGGCGTTGCGACTCGAGCAGATTGATGTCGATCGGCTGCCCGGGCGCCTGATCCTCTGGCCGTTGAACCGCGCCGTCATCCCCGCTGTTTCGCTGCGGCTGGTCATCCTCCCGCGGAGGCGCCTGGTACTCGTCCTCGTACTGCTGCGCCCGCGGGTTCGACTTCGCCATCGTTTCCTACAGGCCAGGGAGGGCAGCACGTACCCACTCTGGAACCGGCGTGCCCGCCGAGACCGCGACGCACACCTCGCCCACGTAGCGATCGGCGAGGCGGCGGAGCGGAGCGGTTGCATGCGTGTATGTCGAGGCGACGCCCGAGTGCTCGGCCGGCCCGGAGAAGTCGAACGACACGTCGAGTTCGTTGCGCAGGCTGACAAACGCTGCGTGTAGCGTTGCGTCGTCTGGCCGCGGAAGGTGAAGTCGCCCCTGCATCAGCCGGTCACCTCAGGAGCGCGCTACGGATTCACACCGTGCGCTCCCCGGTCTTTCACCCGGTTGACGAAACGTAGGGAATCGGTGTGATACCCCGATTCGCAGCGAGCCAAGCCTGCCGTAGCGTTTGCGTGAGATCACCCGGTTCCGAGCGCTGCCGCGATAGCCCGGGTCGCCTTGAGAGCGACCCGGGCTGCATTCCCGCGGTTGGTCAGTCCTTATCAGCGAGCTTGTCTTTGGCCTGGTCGATCTTGTCCTCGGCCCAGTCGGCGGCCTTGCCGACCTTGTCCTTCGCCGAGCCGGCCGCCTGATCGGCCTTGCCTTGGTTCTTCAGGTCGTCGTCGTCGGTGAGCGCTCCTGCTGCTTCCTTGACTCGTCCTTTTAGGTCGTCTGTCTCACCAGTCATCGGGTTCTCCTCGTCGTAATTTCGGATGGTTGCAAGGCCTTGCGCGCCTTCTGTTTGGCGACGCGCTTACCGACCTTGACGGCTATGAAGCCGACCGCTGCGTAGAACATCGTTTTCGGTCGCACTAGTACCAGCGTCCCCTCGCGAAACCGCCGAACGCGATCAGGCCGACCAGGGCGACGATGATCCCGATCCAGACGCTCCAGACGATCGCTAGAACGATCCCGACGATCACGAGGATGCCGCCTACGCCGATCCCGCCGATACTGCCGCCTCTTGCTTCACCAGCCATGCTTCCCTCCGTTCGTAGCGTGCCTTGAGCCGTGGCTAAACGGCGATCTCGTAGCTCTCAGTGCGAGCAGCGGCGCCGAGGCCAGACGATGTCGCGCCGACTGCAGCTCCTCATCGTTGACCTCGCCGATCAGCTTTGGTAACACCTCGCTAACGAGCTGCTCCTCGACGTACAGAATGTCGCCGAGCTCGTGCAAGAACAACTCGCGCGGAGTCGTGATCTCAGGCATACGTCCATACTCCTTCCATTGGGTTCCGAGTCGGATCGGTATACCCCGACAAGCACATCGACAACCCTCGCCCCGTCCGGGGAGTTTCATCGTGCGGTCGGTGGCTACTCGTTCCAATGGCGGCCGATGCATGTCTCGGTCTTCGCCAGACGATGCGTCCCAACTGGGTCGATCGGGATCGACTCTCACTGCGATCAGCGCCGACTATCTCCCTGCGTTAGGCTTGGGCACGCGTTCTGCGGGCGGAGGCGCACACGGGGTTTGTTCTGCGGCGAAGGGTGAAGCTTGGGCGTCAACGGTGATGAGCGGGTAGACGGTCGAACCGGGCTGACGCGCTCCCAGCTACTCAGGCGTGGCGGCGTTGCCGGACTCGCGCTGCTCGGAGCCGACGGTGGAGTGAACGTGCTCGGCGGCGCCGGAGAGGCCCTCGCCACGAACCTCGCGAGCGCACCGTCTCCCGCTCGACGATTCGTCTCGCGGCGCGACCTCCGTCCTCCGCGGCTCACGATCCGTCACCCCGCGCGCGGTGCGGCCGAGTGGCATCTCTTCATCGCGCCGTCGTCCGGCCCTGGGCAGCGTGGTGTTCTCATTTTCGACAACGACGGCGAGCCGGTCTGGTTCCACCCGACCACCCCGGTCACCGCCACGGACTTTCGCGCTTCCACGCTGAAGGGAAAGCCCGTCCTGACCTGGTGGGAAGGGAAGTACTCGCGCGAGGGGCTCGGGCGCGGCGTCTACGTGATCGTCGACGACAGCTATCGCGAGATCGCCCGGATCAGGGCCGGGGGCCACTGGGACGGAGACCTGCATGAGTTCCTGCTCACGAGCGAGGGAACGGCTCTCGTGACCAAGAACGAAGCTGTTGTCCGCGACCTGACGGCCTATGGTGGCAGCTCACGCTCGATCCTCTACGGCGGCGTTGTCCAGGAGATCGCCGTCCCGAGTGGCAGAGTCCTGTTCGAGTGGCGTAGCCTGGACCACGTCGACCCGAGCGAGTCGCACGTCTCGCCGAACGAGAGTCACTTCGACTACTTCCACATCAACTCGATCGATGTCGATGCCGACGGCCACCTGCTCGTCTCGGCCCGGAACACCTGGGCGGTCTACAAGGTGCACCGCCGAACCGGCGCCGTTCTCTGGCGCCTCGGTGGGCGCAGGAGCAGCTTCGCGATGGGCAAGGGCACCGTGACCGCCTGGCAGCATGACGCGCGCTCGCATGACAGGGGCCGGCTGATCAGCATCTTCGACAACGGCGCCGCGCCGCAGGTCCAGACACAATCTCGGATCGTTCTCGTGCGACTGGACTTCGAGCGAATGCGTGCGACGCTCGAGAAATCGTTCACACACCGTCCGAACCGACTCGTTGCCAAGTTCATGGGCAACGGCCAGCTGCTTCCCGACGGAGGCGCCATCGCCGGGTGGGGGAGCGAACCGTTCGTGACCGAGTTCGCTCCGAGCGGCAAGATCCGGTTCGAGGCCGTGATGCCTCGAGGTGGCCAGAACTACCGCGCTTACCGCTTCCCCTGGAAGGGACGCCCGGCCGCGCCACCGAGGCTTGCGGCGGGCCTCGCCGGGGGCACGCGCGGTCTGTTCGCGAGTTGGAACGGCGCAACCGAGGTCGCATCCTGGGTGCTGCGGTACGGCCCCTCCGCGGGGAACCTTCAGGACGGGCGAGTAACGCCTCGGGCAGGGTTCGAGACCTACCTCGGGCGGCCCGCAGGAACCCGGTGGGCATCGGTCACCGCACTCGACAAGAACGGCAAGCCGCTGGGACGCTCGCGACTCGAGCGGCTCTAGGGGCCGAAGCGCCCGGGCCGATCACCTCCGAAGCGAGGCCGCCCGAGCAGCCTCGAGCGGCGATCGTGCGGTGCTCACGGCAGGGGTTTCTAGTGATATTGTCGTCTGTTGCGGCAACATGGCCGAACGCCGGCCGAACACCTTCAATCGTGCATCGTTGCCCGACAACCGACTGCTGGAATCCGGGGAGCTCGCTCTCCTCCTCTCCGGCTGGGTCGAGACGATCACCGGGCGGTGTGTCGCAAAGATGCGCGTGCCGGTTGGGCACGACGTCGCGCAGGCGGTGTGTGAGCGCCTCTGGCGGGAGGCTGGCTCATCGCTCTACTGGAGGATCGACTCGCATTAGCCCTTGACGATCCGGGCCGCGCGTTGCGTCGCCGACGTCACGATCTCGTCGATGACGGGGTGGTGCCAGCCCTCATCGTGTGAGGCCTCTTTTGCACGTCGCGCGCCATCGACGACGCGCTCGGCGTGCTCTCGGACGAGACGGAGGATCTGACTCCCGAGATCGGCCTCGCTTGCGAGCGACCGCCACGAGTCGGCGCTGACGGCGTCGGGGGTCGCGGCCCCACCGACGGACATCGCGAGCTCACAGTTCAGCCCTGCGTAGACGTTCGTCGCGACGAGGTCGTACGCGGGAGCGAGTTGGGAGCCGCCGTCGGCGGGGTGGAGAAGGGAGACGTTCTTGCCGTGTGCATCGGAGTTCCCGAGGACGACGTTCAGCACGGTCAATGCAAGGAGGGCGTTGATGTCACGGGCTACGTTCGCGCCTGAATGGTCGCGCAGCAGCCCGATCACGTGGGCGAGCGACGGCCCGCCCTCCGCCTCGTACTTTTCCGACGGGAGAATCCCGAGTGCCTGGCAGGCATCCTCCTGGTGGATTCGGTACACGCGTCCATCGGCGTGCACGCGGTCGAACCGCTCGATCAGAAGCCGAGGAACGCCCGCGACCCGGATCACCTCGGCGGTAGCGACGGGGATTCCCGCTTCGCGCGCGACGCGCAGGCAGAACGCCTCGTTCTCGACGAGGCCGGGATAGCGCAAGTCGCCCGGCTTCAGGATGTGGGTCGAGGGGGCGCCGTCGAGGGGTTCTCCGATCCGTCCATCCGGTGCCCGGGCGACAACGAGCTTCTCCTGCACGCCCGCGAGGCTCAGCCGCACATGTCCGTCCGGGCCTTTCACGCCGAGCGGATTCGCCGGTAGCTCCTCGATCCGCTGCGCGAGTTCGTCCTCCGTGAGCCACTCGACCTCTCCTGGCTCGGCGAGCGGCTCGGACTCCTCGGCGGAGATGACGACAGCCCCGGCGCAGTCGGCTCCCAGGCGCTCGAGCAGGCCGAAGCCGTTCGACACGCTGACGCCGAACCGCTTTGCGATCGTCGCTCTCCCCGGGCCTTCGGGGAGAAGCCCCTCGAAGAACGGGCGCGTCTGTGCACTCGGGTAGCGCTGTTCCCGGAACGGCAGCGATACCGAGAGCATCGTCCCGCTCCGGTGGCGCTCCACCGCTTCTTCCGTGTAGGTGAGCCGGAACCGGTCGGCGTCCTGCTTGGCGAGGCTGCCGACCCGCTTCCCGTAGAGGTGAACCGCGAGGCGTCGTGTGCGCGGTCGCGCCATCGTTACGTGTTGTTCCTTGCGGGGGCGCTGCCGGTTGAGTCGCTCGCCGTGGACGACGTCTCGAGCGTCAGCCCGAGAGCAGCGAGGACGCGCACGAGCCCGTCGACGCGGACGGTCGGCTTGCCGGCTTCGATCGAGTGCACGAGCCGGGTGCTGACACCGGACGCGAAGGCGAGCTCATCCTGGCGCAGGCCTGCCCGTGCCCGAGCTTCACGCACGAGCTCGGCGATCCTCAACATGGCCTGGGCCGGGGTCTGATGCACGCTCATGCATTATCCGCTGGTGGAAGCGATTTGTCAAAGGATGCAATGCACGATTGTGCATACGGAGGCGATCTACGGTCGCCAGCCCGATCAGTGTGCACGATCGTGCATCAAATGTCTCCAGCGGTCGCGGGTAGCGAGAGGAGGAAACCGAGACGCTACACCCGAGAGACCTACCCGGGGCAGGGCGCTCCTCAGGGGTCTACAAAAAGCCAGTGTGGATGGGTGGCTTCTACTGATGCGGCGCGCCCGCCAGGGTGGGACTATCGAGGTACTACGCCAATCGGCGTATGTTTCGACCGAAGGAGATGTCATGGCGACCATCGAACAGGTGGCGACCTATGCGGCTCCTGGGCAGCACGACAGCCTGGTTGAGCTGAAGTCACGGTACGAGAACTTCGTTGGCGGGCACTGGGTGCCGCCCGTCCACGGCGACTATGCCGACAACCTGACACCCGCAACAGGCGAGTCCTTCACCGCGGTGCCTCGCTCGACCGTCGAGGACGTCGAGCTCGCGCTCGACGCAGCCCACGCTGCGAAGGCCGGCTGGGCAGAGATGTCGACGACGGAGCGCTCGAAGGTGCTGAACAGGATCGCGGACGCGATCGAGGAGCACGTCGAGATGCTGGCAGTCGCCGAGAGCTGGGAGAATGGCAAGCCGGTGCGAGAGACGCTGGCTGCAGACATCCCCCTCGCAGCCGATCACTTCCGCTACTTCGCCTCGGTGATCCGTGGCGAAGAGGGATCGATCTCGGAGATCGACAAGAACACGATGGCGTACCACTTCCGCGAGCCGCTCGGCGTCGTGGGACAGATCATCCCGTTCAACTTCCCGATCCTGATGGCGGCCTGGAAGCTCGCGCCGGCTCTTGCCGCGGGCAACTGCACGGTGATCAAGCCCGCGAGCCCAACCCCGTGGTCGATCCTGAAGCTGGCCGAGCTGATCGACGAGATCGTGCCGCCCGGCGTCCTCAACATCGTCAACGGCCCGGGAGCAGAGATCGGGATGGCGCTCGCAACGAGCAAGCGGATCGCGAAGATCGCGTTCACGGGGGAGACGGTGACGGGCCGGCTGATCATGCAATACGCCGCCCAGAACATCATCCCCTCGACGACGGAGCTGGGCGGCAAGTCGCCGAACATCTTCTTCGCCGACGTGATGGCAGAGGATGACGCGTTCCTCGACAAGGCGATCGAGGGACTCGTTCTCTACGCGTTCAACAAGGGCGAGGTGTGCACGTGCCCCAGCAGGGCGTTGATCGAGGAGTCGATCTACGAGCCCTTCATGGAGCGCTGCCTGGCGCGGATCGCGATGATCCGGCAGGGTCATCCGCTCGACATCAAGACGCAGCTCGGGCCGCAGGTCTCGGCCGCACAACTGGACAAGATCGAGAGCTACGTCAAGATCGGTCTCGCCGAGGGTGCGGAGCTCCTGATCGGCGGCGAGCGCAACCACCTCGAAGGAGAGCTCGAGGGCGGCTACTACTACAAGCCGACCGTGTTCAAGGGCCACAACAAGATGAGGATCTTCCAGGAGGAGATCTTCGGCCCGGTGCTCGCCGTGACGACGTTCGGGAACGAACAGGAGGCGCTCGAGATCGCGAACGACACGCCATACGGCCTCGGCGCCGGCGTGTGGACGCGGGACACCAGCAAGGCATTCCGCATGGGGCGCGGTATCCAGGCCGGCCGCGTGTGGACGAACTGCTACCACCTCTACCCCGCGCACGCCGCGTTCGGCGGCTACAAGGGCTCGGGCGTGGGGCGCGAGAACCACAAGATGATGCTCGACCACTACACGCAGACCAAGTGCCAGCTCGTCAGCTACGACCCGAACCCGCTCGGGTTCTTCTAGGAGGTGTCGAGACGTGGCCGGAAAGGTCGTCGCCACCGACGCCGCGATCGCGGCGATCGAACGCCTGACTACCACGCACGGAGAGCTGATGTTCTTCCAATCGGGGGGCTGCTGCGACGGCAGCTCCCCGATGTGCTTCCGTGCCGGCGAGTTCCTGCTCGGACCAAACGATCGTCTGCTCGGTGAAGTCGGCGGCGCCTCGTTCTTCATCGACGCAGATCAACACGAGCGCTGGAACCGACCCGAGCTGCTCCTCGACGTCGCGGTCGGCCCTGCACCCGGGTTCTCACTCGAGGTGCCCGGCGGCCTCCACTTCGTGACCCGAGGCCCCCCCTGCGCTGTGGAAGCGGCTTCGGAGTATGAGGGCGGCATCGCGTCAGTCTGACGGCTCCGGGCGGGTGGCGACACCGAACAGGTGAAGATGCGGTGTAACGCCTTGACCACTTGCGAGCGCATCTCGCAGCTCGACGTCGAAAACGCCCTGCGCTTCGACAACAAGCTGATGGTCTTCGACACGACGCCGCAGGAGGCGAAGGTGAACGGGCTGCCGAGCCTCCAGAGCAAGAAGGGACGGCATACCGCAAGGGAGCTGACGAGAACGCTCGACGAGGCCTACCGGGAACTCGCGAAGAGGCACGGCCCGCACGTCCGTCACGCGTGCATGAAGTTGGGCAAGTTCATCTGGGAGGTTCGGCGCGAGACCGGGACGAGGGACGGCAAGGTGACGTCGGCCGAGGCCGCCACGCTCATCGCCGACGCCAACCGGATCAGGGCGGTGCTCGGCTGCTAGTCGGCTGACGTCGGCACGGCACGGCTGAATGCAAGCGAGAGGGAAGGCCCGCTCCGGCGGAACTTCCCTCTCTGCTCCGCCCCTGCACCGTGCGGTGTGCGAGGATCGGTGGCACATGAGCTCGACGCGAGAGAATCCGTGACGAAGGTCGCCCTCGTCACCGGCGCCGGCACCGGAATCGGCCACGCAGCGGCGGCCGCCCTCGCCGCAGCAGGCTTCACCGTCGTTCTCGCCGGGCGGCGCCTCGAGCATCTGGAGGCCGCTGCCGCGAGCGCGGGCAACGGCGCAGTCGCGCTGACGTGTGACGTGCGCGACCCTGCATCCGTCGCCGCACTCTTCGCCGAGATCGACTCGCGGTTCGGCCGGCTCGATCTGCTCTTCAACAACGCGGGTGTCAGCGCGCCACCGACGAAGCTCGAGGACGTTGCCTTCGACGACTGGCGCTCCGTGCTCGAGACGAACCTGACCGGCACCTTCCTCTGCACGCAGGAGGCGTTCCGGATCATGAAACGCCAGAGTCCTCGGGGTGGGCGCATCATCAACAACGGCTCGATCTCCGCAAGCGTGCCGCGCCCTGGCTCAGCGGCGTACACGGCTGCGAAACACGGCATCACCGGTCTCACGCGGTCGACATCGCTCGACGGTCGTGCCTACGACATCGCCTGCGGGCAGATCGATATCGGCAATGCCGCTACCGAGATGGTCGCGAAGGCGACGTCGGTGGGGATCGTCCAGCCGAGCGGCGCGGTCGAGATCGAGCCGTCCTTCGACGTCTCCCACGTCGCGGACGCCGTCGTCTACATGGCGTCGCTGCCGCTCGACGCGAACGTGCAGTTCATGACCGTGATGGCGACGAAGATGCCGTTCATCGGCCGCGGCTGACTAGCCTCGCGCCCAGGCGCGAATCCGCTGCGCGGCTGCGCTGAGATCGACGCCCTCGGCAAAGACCTCGCGCGATCCGGTCGCCACGCAAACCGAGCGGCGCGCGAGTTGTGTCGGGAGGGTCACACGCACGAGAAACGTGCCTCCATTCCCTGAGCCGATGCTTCCCCGGTGCGTACGGACGTAGCTCTGCCGACCGTAGACTCAATTCATCGACTCCTCGCTCGCACCCCTCGTCGTCGCACGGTCGACCCGTCCCGGATCGCGTGATCACGGCGAACAGCACTGGAAGGCCGTCGCCCGGGCGGGACTCGGGCTCGCGCGCCAGGTCGAGGGCTGCGACGCGGAGCTCGTCCTTCTGTTCGCACTCCTCCACGACACCCAGCGACACAACGAGAGCCGCGATCCCGAGCACGGCTTGCGAGCCGCGCTGTTCGCGCTGGAGCTGCGCTCGGAGGGCGTGCTCGTGCTCGACGACGAGCGGCTTGGCGTGCTCGTCGACGCGTGCACGAGGCACGACAAGGGATACGTCAGCGACGACCCGACGACGGGCGCCTGCTGGGATGCCGACCGTCTCAACCTCTGGCGGGTAGGGATCACGCCCGAGGCGCGCCTCCTCTCGACGCCGCCTGCGCAGGAGCCGGAGCTCATCGACGAGGCCAGGTCGTTCCACGGGCTCGCGTACAGCTGGGACGACCTCTTCGACGGCTTCGCCCAGCTCGCGCAGCGCTGATCTGTCAGGATCACTGCCATGAGCGATCCGAGCACCGCGCCCTTCTCTGCCGTCAGCCTCGCCGACGTCGTCACCGATTCAGGCCCGCCCGATGGCAGCGGCGCAGCAGCATTCCATCTCGTCCGTCGCCACTTCGACGTGCAGGCGTTCGGCGTCAACGGCGCCACAGGCAACGCGGGTGAGCTCGTGATCACCGAGCACGACGAGCGCGACGACAGCGATTACGGCACCGAGGGCCACGAGGAGCTGTTCGCCATAATGAGCGGCCACGCGATCTTCACGATCGACGGCGAGGAGGTCGACGCCCCGGCAGGCACACTCGTCTTCGTGCGTGACCCGGCGCTTCTCCGCTCGGCCGTTGCGACAGAGGACGGCACCGCGATCCTCGCCGTGGGTGCGCGCCCGGGAGCACCGTACGCCGTCTCGCGCTGGGAACAGTCGATCGCCTGACGCGACGGGAAGTCGTCGCGCACGGCAGACTGGGCAGGTGGCCGAGCTCGTAGCGGGTGTCGATGGGTGCAAGCGCGGCTGGGTCGCCGTGGTGCTGATCGACGGTCGCTTTCGTGAAGCGCGTCTCCTCGAAGGTGTCGAGTCGTCATTCGTCGAGCTCGCCGACATGAAGCGGATCGCTATCGATATCCCGATCGGCTACGGGCCTCGCGAGGCGGACGGGCTTGCGCGGGCCGTGGTCGGCGGCAGCTCCGTGTTCTCGATTCCCGAAAGGGAGCGCTTCGAGGCTCCGTTTGCCGAAGGCGGCGGGATCTCCGCGCAGGCCCACGCGCTCGGCGATCGCATCCGGCACGTCACGGGTCTCGCCACCGGCGACAGGAGATTCCGCGAGGTCCACCCCGAGGTCTGCTTCACCGCGATGAACGACATGAAGCGGCTGAAGTTCCGCAAGAAGTCGGCGGGCGGTGCGTTCGAGCGTCTCGGTCTGCTGCGCAAGCACGGAATCAACATCGATTCCGGCACGCTTGGTGCCGCGGCGACGATACCGCTCGACGACCTGCTCGACGCGGCAGCGTGCGCGTGGACAGCGTCCCGCAGCAACGCTGTCTCGCTGCCGGATCCGCCGGAGCTGCGCGATGGGTACCCGGTCGCAATCTGGTACTGAGCGAGTCTGCGCTCGACCATTCCCGTCCCGGGAGCCGTAGAATCGTCGGGTGCCCGAGAGCCTCCGCATCGTCACGATCTGCTCGATCGCTACGCTCGCCCACGCGCTCGTGGGCACGTTGCGCGAGCTCGGTCACGAACCGGTCGCGGTGCTCGGGCCGCGACGCGACGACGGCCGCGAGATGCCGCCGCACCTCGTGGTGAACGACGTCACCGCACCGCGCGGTGTCGACCTCCTCTTCGCCCGCGACAAGGAAGCAGTAGAGCCGCTCCTACGCGCGTACGAGCCCGATCTGATGCTGTGCGCGGGTTTTCCGTGGAAGATTCCACAGGCGGCGCTCGACGTACCGCGGCTCGGCTCCGTGAACCAGCACCCGGCGCTGTTGCCGCGTCATCGTGGGCCGATCCCGTTCGCCTGGACGGTGCGCGAGGACGACCCGGTCTGGGGGATGACCTGGCACTACATGGACGCCGAGCTCGACACGGGCAACCTGCTCGCGCAGGGATCGATCCCGGTGTTGGACGACGACGTCCTGATCGACGAGTTCGCGCCGAGGATTCAGGCGCTCTCGATGAGCTTGCTGTCACAAGCGCTCGACCGGGTGATCGCGGGCGACCCGGGGGATCCGCAGTCGGCAGAGGGAGCGACCTGGGCCGGACACTTCGAGGACGACGACTACGTGCGCATCGACTGGTCGCAGTCGGCCCGAGCGATCCACAACCAGGTGCGGGCCTGGCGGCTGACGTTCGGCATGTCCGGCCTTCGGGCACCACTCGCCGAGATCGACGGCAACGAGGTTGTCGTCTTACAGACGCGGCTCACCGACCCGGGTGGCGACACAAGGCGGGTCGAGTGCGGTGACGGCCCTCTCTGGGTGGTCGCCACCGAGCCCGCGTGAAGCTCTCTCTCGACAAGGCCGTTCCCCTCTTCCGGCACACTGTCGTTACACACTCTCTACAAAGGATGTGTAATCGTGACAAGGATGCGCCGGATCAACATCGTCATCGACCCCGAGCTCGACGACCGCCTCGAACGGGAAGCCGCTGCACGGAACACGTCGAAGAGCGCGCTCGTGCGGGAGTGCGTGGAGCGGGGGCTCTCACCGGCCCTCGAAGTCACGGGCGGCCTGTCGTGGATCGGCGAGATCGCGCCTCTCTTTGCAGACGTCGAGCCCGTCGACGACATCGATGAATACCTCTACGGCCCTCGCGGGGCAGACGCATGATCTTTGTCGACAGCTCGTTCTGGATCGCCCAAATGGTCACCCGCGACAGTCGTCACCACGATGCGGTCACCCTGCAGGGGACGTACGACCTTGGACGTCTCGTAACGTCATCGGCCGTTATCGCCGAGACGTGGACGTTCCTCCGACGACGCTCGGGTTACGGGGATGCCATGATCTGGCTTGATCGCGTGTTGGCTGCTAGCAACCTCCTGCGTGAGCGGATCGATGAGCACCTGGAAGCGGAGGCTTGGGCCTGGCTGCGTGTCCACGACGAACGCCCGTACTCCTACGTGGACGCAACGAGCTTCGCGTTGATGCGACACAAGCGCATCGCCGACGCGCTTGCGTTCGACGGCGACTTTGCGGCGGCCGGCTTCAACGAGGTGCGTGTCTAGTGCCCTGCCCTGAGCGGAGCCGGCAAAGGCTTCACGGACGAGGTGAACGCGAGGACGGCGAACGGGAGTGCAAGGAGGCTCAGGAGCGGCCTTCGCGTCTCAGTCTTCGCCCCATCGGCGCAGCCCGCATCAGGCGACGACCCCGCCCGCATGGACGCGCTCCCCGATCTCGCGTGTCAGGTCGAGCAGCTGCAACAGATGTCGTGCCTCGGTGCGATAGCTGACGATGCAGGTGCGCAACGCAATCCGACCGTGCACCTCCGCCTGTGACGGGAAGACGCGACCGTCGAGCTGCAGCTCTGTCATCACGCGCTGGTTGAGCCGGTCGAGGTACGCGTCGTCGTCGACGCCCGCCGGGCGGTAGCGGAAGCAGCAGATCGAGAGCGACGGGGGGCAGGCT
>Ga0163153_10006016_pt1 | contig 13949 bp, 13 predicted proteins | sample OliLakLV19MP6IB1_FD_148629 | JGI IMG/M metagenome (GOLD analysis project Ga0163153, IMG submission 148629) | Freshwater microbial mat bacterial communities from Lake Vanda, McMurdo Dry Valleys, Antarctica - Oligotrophic Lake LV.19.MP6.IB-1 | ecosystem: Environmental > Aquatic > Freshwater >... | reverse complement strand
ACGTCTCGGTGGACCGCACGGTACGGGATCGGTCGGACATGTTCGCGAGCGGCGTGCCCGACTGGCTGGTGTCGATCCTGACCGACCGTGACTTCCACACGTTCGCGGCCAAGGTCATCGTGCTGACCGAGCTGTTCATCGCCATCGGTCTGTGGGTGCGCGTCACCCGATACGCGGCCGTGTGGGTAGCGGTGTGCTTCCACATCGCGATCGAACTGTCCGCTTCGGTGCAGGTGTTCTCGCTCGTGGCGATCTCGGCCCTCGTGATCTGGGCGGAACCCGCGACCCGCGATCGGGTCGTGAGCTTCGACCCGGCAGTTGCGGCGCACCGCCGACTCGTCGCGTTCGTACGCCCCCTCGACTGGCTGGCGCGGTTCCGTCTCGAACCCGGGTCCTCGGGCACGCCACTGCGCGTCGTCGACCGCGACGGATCCGAGGACACCGACGTCGCGGCCGCGGTGCTCGTACTGAGCCGGTTGCCGGTGACCGCGTTCTTCGCACTCCCGGCGCTGCTCGTGTTCGGGAGGGGACATGCTCGCGCCCGACCCAAGGCGGTCGCGTCCGGCTCGTGACCCGCGCGCCCCGCATTGCGGTGCCCGCCGGGGTCGCGGGGCAGTTACGCACGTACGGACCGGCGCGCGCTCGTCGCGATCGGACGTCGAGCAGGGTCGTTCCCACGTGGTCGAGTAGGTCTCGAAACAACTGGCGGGCCGGCCCCCCGGAGCCAACGAACCCCCGACTATCCGAGCCCCGCCGGCTAACGGACCCCTTCGAGGAGGGCGTCAATCTCGGCGAGGTCGGCCGCGGTCAACGACCACTCGGCCGCGGCGGCGTTGGCAATTGCCTGCTCGGGTTTGGTCGCACCCGCGATGACACTCGCCACCACCGGGCGGGCAAGCAGCCACGAGAACGCCAGCTCCAACAACGAGTGACCGTGGTCGCGGGCCCATCCGTCGAGGGCTTCGACCTTGTCGAAGTTCTTGTCCGAGAGCGCCCGCTCGCGCCGTTCCTCGGGGAGACCTGCGAGCCGGGTGCCCTTCGGTGGTTCGCCGGCCCGCTGGTACTTGCCGGTGAGCATGCCGCTCGCGAGCGGGAAGTACGGGAGGAACGCGATTCCGTGACGTACGCACGCGTCGAGCACCCCGTTCCGTTCCGGCCCGCGCCGCAGCAGGCTGTACTCGTTCTGCACGCTCACGAATCGAGCCCACCTTTGCTTCGCGCTGGTGGCTTCGCTCTCGTCGATCAGCTCCGGCGAGAAATTGCTCGCGCCGATCTCACGGACCTTGCCCGCGCGCACGAGCTCGTCGAGCGCGCCGAGTGTCTCCTCGACCGACACTGCCTGGTCGGGGAAGTGCAGTTGGTACAGGTCGATGCGGTCGGTGCCGAGCCGCTTCAGGCTGTCGTCGACGGCGCGCCGCACGTAGGGTGCGCTCGCGCCGCCCTTGCGTTCGTCGTCGATCGGTCCGCCGAATTTGGTCGCGACGAGCACGTCGTCGCGCCGCGTGCCGAGCGCACGGCCGAGGTACTCCTCGCTGAGCGTGCCGCCGTAGATGTCGGCGGTGTCGTAGAACGTGATACCGGCATCGAGCGCGGCACTGACGACCTGCTTGGTCGCGGCTTCGTCGATGCGCATCCCGAAGTTGTTGCACCCGAGCCCGACCGCCGAGACCGTCAGCGAGCCGATGTTCCGTGTCTGCATGCCCGCAGTGTGCCACCCCGACCGGGGAGACGTCAGAGGCGCTCGGCCGCGATGCGGGTGGCGGTCGCGTAGTCGGGCTTGCCGACGTTGGTGCGGGGGGCTTCGCCGAGGATCAACGCGTTCGGCGCCTTGTACCCGGCAATGCGTTTCCGGCAATGCTCACGGAGCGCGTCGAGCGTGAGTTCGGGTGCGCCGTCGCGCAGCGCCACGAGCGCGACGACCTTCTGGCCGAAGCGTTCGTCGGGTGCGCCGACGACGACCGCGTCGAAGACGTCGGGGTGGGCCCGGATCGCGGCTTCGACCTCTTCGGGGAACACCTTCTCGCCGCCGGTGTTGATGCAGCCCGAACCGCGGCCGTACAAGACGATGCGGTTCTGCTCGTCGCGCACGGCCCGATCGCCCGGCAACACCCAGCGCACGCCGTTGGCATCGGTGCGGAACGTCGCCGCGGTCTTCGCGTCGTCCTTCCAGTACCCGAGCGGGATGTATCCGCGCCGGGCGAACAGGCCCTCGACGCCCGGCGGGCTCGCTTCGAGCGTGTCGGGGTCGAGCACCGACGTGCGTTCGTCGGCGGTGAACGCGGGCCGGTCGCCGCCGCTCGCGCCGATCTCGCTGCCGGCCGCCCCGGTCTCGGATGCGCCGTAGCTGTCGTTGACGAGCGCGTTCGGGAACGCGTCGTGCAACTGGCCCTTCACTGCGCCGCTGAGCATTGCGCCGCCGTTGCCGAGGGTTACGAGCGACGCGAGATCCCACCGCCCGGGGTTGGCCAGCGCGGCTTCGGCGAGCGGGCGCGCCATCGCGTCGCCGATGATGCCGATCGACGTCGCCCGTTCCCGCGCGACGAGGTCGAGAACCTTCTCCGCGTCGAACGACCGCTCCGTGTAGAGGATCGCCTTGCCGCCCGCGTACATGCAGATGAGCGTGAGCCACTGCCCGCCGCCGTGCATGAGCGGGCCGAGCACGAGCGGGTCCATCGGGAAGCCGGCGCCCGTCGCGTTGCGGGCGATGTCGCCCGGTTGCTTGATGGGGTCGAGCGGGTTGCCGCCCAACACGCACGCGTAGAAGAAGTCTTCGTGGCGCCACATCACGCCCTTGGGCATGCCGGTGGTGCCGCCGGTGTAGAGCACGTACAGGTCGTCGCCGGAACGCGGCACTTTCTCGAACCCGATGCGCGACGCGTCGGCACCGGCCCACGAGCCCAGCGGGATCGTCTGGCGGATGTCGAGGTTCTCGACCATCGCGACGTATTCGTCCTCGACCATCATCACTTCGAGTTCGGCGTCGTCGGCGACGTACCGCAGTTCGTCGAGCGTGTACCGCCAGTTGATGTTCACAGGCACCGCGCCCGCTTTCCAGCAACCGAGCAACGCCTCCACGTACTCGGCTCGGTTGCGCGAGTAGATCCCCACACGCGTTCCGGGTTCGACTCCGAGCGTGTGCGCGACCTGGTTCGCGGCTTCGTCGAGCGAGCGGCGGGTGTGCCGCACCGGTCCCGCGACGAGACACCCGGCATCGGGACCCGCGTCGCAGAGCGTTTCCCAGAGGTCGGCCAGGTTGAACGTGGTCACGCCACTCCCCGCATCCGGTCGGTGCGGTGCACCGGGTCGGTGTCGAACTTCGGCAGGACGTGCGTACCGAACGTCTCGATGATCTCGATCGCCACCTCGCGCGACATCGTCGACGACAACAGTCCGAACACGACCTGGTCGGCGCCGGCCGACTCGTACGCCTTCATCGCCTTCGTCACTTCGTCGGGCGTGCCGTACGGGCTGAACCCCGAGCGGATGCGCTGGTCGATCTCCTCGACCGTCGGCTCGGGCAGCACGTCGGGCCACACGGGGAATCCTTCCGGGCGCGGGAACGTGTCGAGGTACCGGAACACGAGGCTGTTCTGGTAGCTCATCGAGAGTTGCGTGCCGAGCTCGCGCACGCGGGCGCCGTCTTCGAGACATAACAACTGGGTGGTGACCATCACGTTGTTGTTCACGTAGTCGCCGACCGGCTCGGCCCTCTCGATCTCCTTCTTGTACAGGTCGATGAGCGGCGCGATCGTTTCGGGCCCGCCCATCGTGAAACACAACACACCGAGTCCCATGCGTGCGGCCTTCTCGAACGTCGCCGGGTTGCCCGCCGCGACCCACATCGGCGGGTGCGACGGCTTGTACGGCTTCGGCAACACGTTGCGTTGCGGCATCGAGAAGAACTGGCCGTCGAAGCCGGGATACTCCTCGGCCCGCCACATCTTCGGCAGCTCGGCGATCACCTCGTCGAACATCGCCTTGGTGAGGTCGGGGTCCTCGATGCCGAACCCGCGCTGCTCGGTGGTCGACGAGCCGCGGCCCATGCCGAACTCGAACCGGCCTTCGGTCAGGTGGTCGAGCAGTGCAACGCGTTCGGCGACGCGGGCCGGGTGGTTGACCGGCGGCGTGATGTTGAAGATGCCGGACCCGATGTGGATGCGTTCGGTCGCGGCCGCGAGGTAGCCGAGGAACACCTCGTTGGCGGAGAGGTGCGAGTAGTTCGTGAGGAAGTGGTGCTCGGTCGCCCACGTGTACTTGAACCCGGCCCGGTCCGCGGCCTGCACGACCGCGACCTCGTCCATAATGCGCCGGTGCTCGTCGCCGTCGAACTGCGGCAGCACGCACGCACTGTTGAAAAGCCCGAACTCCACTTATTTCCCTTCGAGTTGGTCCAGTACCGCTTCGAGTGCGTCGGAGAACACCCGGCGGGACAGCGCGACAGCGGCGCGGGTCTCCGCGTGTTCTTCGAGCGCGGCTTCGAGCGTCACGAATGCGCCCGCAAGATAGAGGATCGTCTGCACCGCCCGCGCCGCCGCCGCGCCCCGCAACCCGGCCGCCTCGACCTCTCGGGCCAGCGCCACGTGCGCGGGCTGCCACAACGCCGTCGCCCGGCCCTGCTCGAACGCGAGCGACACGAGCGCGCGGTGCTCGACGGCCTGGCGGTGCACGTCGAGGGCAATCGACTCCATGCGCGTCCGCGGCGAACGGCCCCGCGGCCGCACTTCGCCCAGGTCCGCGATGAACGAGTCGACGATCGCGCCGACCAACTCGTCGCGCCCACCGACGTGCCAGTAGATCGCAGTGTGCGCCACGCCGAGGTCGGCCGCGAGCTTGCGCATCGAGAGCGCGTCGGGCCCGTCCCGCTCGACGAGGCGGCGGGCGACCGCGACGATGCGCGCCCGCTCGGGCTGGGTGGCGGTCGTTGTCATCGGGTTTGGGTCATACCGATCCGGGAGGGACAAGCCCTTCCTTCCACCAGCGGCCCTGGCGTACTGCTTCGGGGTCGACCGCGAGCGTCGGGTCCTGGCCGAGATCCTCAGGTGTCGGACCGATGCGGTCGGCGATCGGGCGCAGCGCGTCGATCTCGAAGCCGTACACGCGCGCGGCGGTGCCGCCGAGCATCGCGTGCGTGTCCTCGACCGGCACGTCGTGGAACGTCTCCTTCAACTTCGCAACGGTGTGCGGCCACGTGCCTTCGGGGTGCGGGTAGTCATTGCCCCACATCACCGTGTCGATACCGATCGCGTAGCGCCGCCGGATCTCCTCGCGGCTCATCGTCGACGCACCGATGAACACGTTGCGCCCGAAGTACTCGCTCGGCAACCGCGACACCTTGCCCGCGAGTTGGGCGACCATCTTCTTGGTCGTGTGTCCGCCGCCGAGGTAGGTGTCCCACTTCCACATGAGGTCAGGCGCCCAGTACGCGGCCGACTCGGTGATGCAGAACTTCAGGTTCGGGTGCCGCTCGAAGGCGCCGCCGAAGAGCAGGAACCACATCGGCCGCACCGCCCACCACACGACTTCGGCGAGATACATGCCGACGTTGTCCTGGTACTCGTCCATCGGCGCCGACCCCGAATGTGTGTGCACGGGCATGTTCAGCGCCGCGCACGCGGCCCACACCGGTTCGTACACCGGGTCCTGGTACGGCGCGTGGTCGCGCCACATCGTCGGCACGAGGATGCCGCCCCGCAGCCCGTTGGCCGCGGCCCACTCGATCTCGGCGACCGCGCGCCCGGGATCGTGCGTGATCGGCACCAGCGCGACACCGGCTCGGCGTTCGGGACTGTGCGCGCACAGCTCGGCGAGGAACCGGTTGTGGGCACGCGCGCCCGCGAACGCGAGTTCCGGGTCGGTGATGTCGGCCGCGCTCAGGCCCGCGCCGAACGGCGGCGACGCGTTGCCCGTGATCGCGTCGGCGTCGGGGAAGAGCACTTCGCCCGCGACACCGTCACCGTCGAGTTCCTTGTCGCGCTGACCCGCGTCGTACGCACCGCGTAGGCCTTCGGCGTTGTCCTCTTCCCAGGTCGTGATGTAGTCGCCGCTCGCGGCCAGGCGCCGTTCGCGGATCGCCTGGCGTTCGGCGAGATACCCCTCGAACGCGCCGTGGTACCTCGTGTCGAGGTAGGGCCGGTACTCCTCGCACGGCAACCCCGCGTGGCAGTCGGCCGAGATGACGAGGTACCTCACGTTCTCTTCCCCAAGACAGACATGTCGTCGTAGCGCTGGTGCACGAACGGGGCGAGCCACTCGCTCTTCACGTACGAGTGGATGACCCCGCTCTGGAAGGTGGTGCGCTCGCTCCAGTTGAGGTCGACGAGACGGCGCACGGGGATGTCGGCCACCGGGTCGAGGGGCGAGTCGCGCAGCACGAGATCGCCGTCGACGCGTTCGAGGAGCCGCATCTTCTCCTTCTTGTGGCAGTAGACGAGCGCGGGGTCGCTGTCGAAGCCCCCACCCCCGACACCAAGGCCGTCGGGCGCGGGCAAGAACTTGAAGTAGAAGTCGGTCTTCGTGCGCTCGGGCGGCGACTCCAGCGTTTCCGCGACCCGCCCCTGGATCTCGACGACGGTGAACCCCATCCGCGCCATCACGCCGTGCACGTCGGCGCCGTCGCGCTTCACCCACACCTCGCCGATCTTCTTCGGTTCGCCGAATGTCTCGCGCCCGCCGACGGTCGCCTGCTCGGTCGTCATCGGCATGAACAGCGGGTACTCGCCTTCGAGGCCCTCGTGCTTGGCCCGCACCGCGAAGTACCCCGCGCCGAACGTGTACCCGCCCGGCATGTCGACGGTGGTGATCGTTGCCCGCACCAGCGGCTCGGCCGGCGGTTCGAGCGGCGGCGGGAGCACCGCCGCGATGATCTCCGGGTCGGTCTCGTAGATCGCGGTGAGTGCCTGCGACCAGATTTCGCCCTTCGTCGCTTCGAGTTCGCGGTTGCGTCGCTCCTCGTCGGACCGGGCGGCGTACCGGATCTTCGACATATGTTTCCCCCTACCCCGGAACCTGTAACACCGTTACAGTAACGCCGACACGGTAGCGAGGGAGACCGAGGGGGACAAGTGCAGACGCTGCGAGACAAGGTCGCCGTCGTCACCGGCGGCGCGAGCGGCATCGGGCTCGCCCTGGTGCAACGGCTCGCGGCCGAGGGCATGACCGTGGTCGCCGCCGACGTGCGCAAGGACGCGCTCGACGAGCTCGGCGAACACCCGCGCGTGCACGCCGAGCAGGTCGACGTGACCAAGTACGAGTCGGTTGCCGAGCTCGCGGAGCGCGTCATCGACCGGCACGGTGGCGTCCACGTGTTGTGCAACAACGCGGGCGTGGGCTCCGGCGCCGAAGGGTTCATCTGGGAGCACGAGCTGGTCGACTGGCACTGGGGCTTCGACGTGAACGTGTGGGGCGTGATCCACGGCATCAAAGCGTTCGTGCCGCACATGGTCGCGAGCGGCGAGGAAGGCCACGTCGTGAACACGTCGTCCGGGAACGGCGGGATCGTGCCGTTCGGCGACACGGCCGTGTACGCGACGACGAAGGGCGCGGTCGTGACGATCACCGAGTCGTTGTACGCGCACTTGCTGCGAGCCGAGGCGAAGGTGCGGGCGTCGGTGCTGTTCCCGGGGCCGAACTGGCTGCGTACGAACCTGTGGGAGGCATGGCGCACCCGACCGGACGAATACGCCAAGGAAGTTCCGCGCCAGACGCCCTACCCGTCGCTCGAACAACTCGAGCAGATCATGGCCGAGCGCGGCGTCGACATGGAATGGACGCCGCTCGAAGAGGTCGCCGAGGTGGTCGCACGCGGCATCGTCGCCGACCAGTTCTGGATGATGCCCGCGAGCGACTCGACCGACACGTCGATCAGGGCCCGGTCCGAATCGATGCTCACCCGCAGCAACCCCACGTACTTCAGGGAGTGGAAATGACCGAGCGCTACACCGTCATCTCCTCGGACGGACACGCGGGCGCGCCGCCGCACGAGTACCGCGAATACCTGCCCGCACGCCGGCACGACGAGTTCGACGCGTGGGCGCAGAACTTCCACAACCCGTTCTCCGACCTGGCCGGGTCGAACGCGTACCGCAACTGGGACAGCGCGCAACGGCTCGCCGAGCTCGAGACCGACGGCATCGTCGCCGAGGTGCTGTTCCCGAACACGATCCCGCCGTTCTGGCCGTCGGGTGCGCTCGTCTCCCCCGCGCCGACCGCCGCCGACTACGAACGCCGCTTCGTCGGCTTGCAGGCGCACAACCGCTGGCTCGCCGACTTCTGTGCGCAGACCCCGGGCCGACGCGCGGGCATCGCGCAGATCTTCCTCAACGACCTCGACGACGCGCTCGGCGAAATGCGCTTCGCGGCCGAGTCGGGACTGTTCGGCGGCATTCTGTTGCCCGGCGTCGCGCCGAACCACGAGATCCCGCCGCTCTGGAGCGACACGTACGAACCGCTGTGGACCCTGTGCGAGGAACTCGACATCGTGGTCAACCATCACAGCGGTGGCGGCCTGCCCGTGTTCGACGTCGCCGACCCGGCCGCGCGCGCGGTGATGCTCGTCGAGATCCCCATCTACGCGCACCGCGCGTTGTGGGCGTTGATCTTCGCGGGCGTGTTCGAACGCCACCCCAGCCTGAAGTTCGTCCTGACCGAGCAGGGCACGAGTTGGGTGCCGGGCACGCTCGCCAACCTCGACTGGTTCGCGGGCCGCATGCGCCTGCCCGACGCGGCCGAGGCGCACTTCGGCGGCGAGGCCGTGGCGAAGCTGTCACTGACTCCGAGCGAATACTTCGCCCGCAACTGCTGGATCGGCGCGAGCTTCCTGCGCCCGATCGAGTCGACGCTGTGCCACGACGTCGGCATCGACCGCATCATGTGGGGCAGCGACTACCCCCACACCGAAGGCTCCTACCCGTACTCCCGCGAAGCGCTGCGCGCCGCGTTCGCCGGCACCCCCGAGCCCGAAGTCCGCGCCATGCTCAGCGAGAACGCGGCAACGGTCTACGACTTCGACCTCGCCGCGCTCGACGCGCTCGGCATCGGCCCGACCGTCGAAGAGATCGCGCAGCCGTTGCTCACGGTTCCCGAAGACAGCAGCTGCAACGCCTTCGACCCCACCGCCATCGTCCGCACCTGGTAACCCCGGCGCGCGAATCAGCGGGTGACGTGGAGGATCGCCGACCGCGGGGTGACGATCACCACGTCGCCGTCGACTCGGGCGTCGCCGTCGACCAACAACGACTTCTCGACGGGATCGACCGGTGGCCAGACAAGCGTCACCGTCGACCGGGACGCGATATTCGTGCGGGCGCGGTTGCCGGGGCTGCACACGATGTCGGCACCGACGTCGGGGACGACGGCGACGACGTGTACCCGCTCGTCGTCCGACACCGTCAACAGGTACGCGAGTGGCATCTGGTGCGCGACCGCTTGCGCGATTGCGTCGAGTTCGACCTGGATGCTCACGATGCCAGCCTTTGTTCGTCACTGCACGGATGGAGGACGCTCGCGGCGACGGTCGGCTGCACGACCGCGCCCTGGCGGACCGTGACGAACGCGATCAGCGCGCCGAGGAAACACAGTCCGGCCGACCACGCCAGCGCGGTGTCGACCGCGTCGGCCAGGTCGCTTCCCGACCCCGACGTGTCGAGCCCGACCGCCGCGGGAAGCACAGCGACGGCAAGGAGGCCCGCGAGCCGGGCGACCGCGTTGTTCACGCCGGACGCGATACCCATCTGCTCCTTGCTCACCGCGCCGAGCACGGTCGCAGTCAACGGGGCGACGGTCGTCGCCAGGCCGAGGCCGAACACGAGCGCGGCGGGGAACACGGTCGCGAGGTACGACGCACCGGGTCCGACCCGCGTGAACATCAGCAGGCCGAGTCCGACGCCGATCGGCCCCAACGTCATCGGCCCACGCGGCCCGATGCGCTGCGAGAGCGCGCCCATACGCGACGACAGCAACAACATGAGCACTGTCACCGGCAACAGCGCGGAGCCAGCTTCGAGCGCGGAATAGCCCATCGCGAACTGGAGTTCGAGCACGAGCAGGAAGAATGCCCCGCCCAACGCGGCGTACACGGCGAGTGTCGTCGCATTGGCGCCGCTGAACTGGCGGGAACGGAACAGCGAGAGCGGCAGCATGGGATGCGGGATGCGCGCCTCGACAACGACGAACAGCACGAGCGCGGCCGCGCCGAGCACCCCCGGCACGATCTGCTGCTCGATGAGGCCCCAGCACAAGACACCGAGCCCGAGCGACGCGAGCGCCGCGCCCAGAGCATCGGGCCGGGCGTCGCCCGCGGCCCGCGTTTCGGGAACGTGCTTCATCGTCACCGCGACCGCAACTGCGGCGAGCGGCACGTTGATGAGGAACACGTACCTCCACGAGGCCGCGTCGATGAGCCAACCACCGATGAACGGCCCGAGCGCGCTCGCGACACCCGTCAACCCCGACCACGCGCCGACAGCGCGGCCGCGATCCTCGTCGGCAAACGTCGCACCGATGATCGCCAGGCTGCCGGGGACGAGGAACGCGGCACCCGCGCCCTGCACCGCGCGCGCCAGCGAGAGCGCGGCGACATTCGGTGCGAACGCGCACACCACCGATGCCGCCGTGAACGCCACGAGCCCGATCAGATACATACGCTTGCGGCCGTACCGGTCGCCGAGCGCACCGGCGAACAGCAGCAACGAGGTCAGCGTGACGAGATACGCGTTGATGACCCACTGGAGCCCGCCGATGTCGGTGTCGAGATCCTCCGCGATGGCCGGGAGCGCGACGTTGACGACCGTCCCGTCGAGAAACGCCACGCCGGAGCCGAGCACCGTCGCGAAGATGATCCACCGAGCAGCGGGCGTACCGAAGCGGACGGGCATCGCAGCCGAGGGTAACCCGAGTTCTCGACCGTGAACCGAAGCCGGGCCACAGCGCGTTCCCGAGGGTCTGCGGCTTGTCGGCGCACGTACTCGTCGTCACGATCGATGCGTTGTAGAGGTCGAGGATATGCGCCAGATCGGCCGCAGTCGCGTCGCGAACGATGACCGCCACGGATGCAACTCTCACGGCGCGCATTCCAAGTAGGTCCGTCGTTCGTGCCGCCGCCGTCGCTCGTCGCGACCGAAGTGCGGGGAACGCCTTCGTCCTCAAGATCGGGCCGGTCGGATCGACAGCCAAGTGGAACTCCGCGGCCACGGCGTACGACCTGGCGACGTCCGCCGGCATCCCGCTGCCCCGCCAAGTCCACTTCGCCGTGGACGACGACCGTGTCGTCCGCACGTAGGGGTGGATCGACGGGCAGTCGCGACTCCGCGCCGTCGTTCGGGCGTTGGGCCGCGTACGTCGAACCGGTGGCCGCTCCCGACGACTTCGTCTCCCGGGTTCGTTCCCGGTTGCGCTCGTTGGTCGGCTGACAGAAAAGCTAGCGGGCGGCGAGGGCGGCCAGTTCGGCCAGGGCCCAGCGGCGGGGATGGTGCGCCGGTTCCGGTGTCCGGTCGACGGCGGGTGCCGGGTGGCCGGCCGGGGCCGGGTTGGTGGTGGGCTCGAGTACGGCGGTGGAGGTCTGGGGCTGCATACACACCATTACGGCCCGCAGCGCCAGCGGCGGGTGATCCTGATGTGAGCGTTCTGTGAGCCCGTGCCGGCGCCTACCCGGCCGACCGGCTAGTGACCGTCGCGCACGTCGCCGATGTGGCCCACGAGCGTGTCCCGCCCGGCCAGCGAGCTCAGCTCCGACATCGCCGACCGGCGGACGTCGACCTCGCCGTCGATGATCGACGCCAGTTCCGCCCGCAATGCTTCGCGCGCTTCCTCGGCGTCCTCGCGCACCCGGGTGGCTGCGTCGGCCGTGGCGGTCACTACGTCTTCGAGGTCGGCGAACTGGGCGCGTACCTCTTCGGCGTCGGCCGTGGCCTCGGCCCACCGGTTTTCGAGCGCTCCGACGGTAACTCGCAGGTCGTCGGCTTCGGCACGCGTCGTGACTGCTTCGGCTTCGAGCTCGGCGATACGCGCGTGCAGCACCGTCTCGGCGTCGGCCCGTGAGGCCACGACCTCGGTTTCGAGTTCGGCGATGCGCGCGTGCAAAGCCGTTTGGATTTCGGCGCGCCCTGTCTCGACCGCTCGCGCCTCGTCCGACGCCGCGTCTTGGAGCCGCCGCAGCTCCGTGTCGGCATCGCGAAGCTGCGACTGCACGTCGGACAGGGCGCGCTCGAGCTGGCTGACGCGACCCGTCTCGTCCTCGCGCCCCTCGGCCGCGGCGATCAGCCGCGACTCGAGTTCGCCCACGATGAGCTGCGCCTCTTCGCCCGCCGCCACCAGCGACGCTTCGAGTTCCCGCACCTGGGCCTGCAGTTCGCGGGTTTGGCCGCCACCACTGGCCGCGATCTCCGCGAGTTCCTCGGCGACGCGGTCGCGATCGGCCTGCGCCTCGCGCACGGCTGTCTCCGCCGCAGACAAGCGCGCCAGCTCGTCTTCGGCCCGTCGCTGCACGGACTCGACCGCGTGCTCCATGTTGCGTTCGAGCTGCTTGTACAGCTCGAAGGTCTGCTCGAGCTGGATCTTCGCCTCGATCTTGGCCCGCTGTTCCTCACGGAGGCGTTCGGTGAACTCCTCCATGAGCCGGCGGTCGTCGTCGAGCGCGTGGCGGAGCCGGTCGACTTCCTGCGCGACGCGGACGTGCTCGTCCTTCACGCGCTCGACCTCGTCCTGCACTTCGCGCCGGGCTTCGCGCTCGGCCGCGAACTTCGCCTGCGCAGTGCGCTTCTGCTCGGTCTCGCGCAGACGGTCGAGTTCCCGCCGCAGCCGCGTCGCCTCCCGCTGGATCTTGCGCCGCGTGCTCGTCTCGACGCCCAGCCGCTTGCGATCCTCGAGGGCGACCTTGCGGGCTTCCTCGGCCGCCTTCAGGTTGTGGACGGCCGCCTCTTCGAGCTCGTTCACCCGCCGCCGCTTCCGGGCCGCAGCCAGCGCCGCCACGGGCACGGGTTGGAGGGTGAGCTCGGAACCGGCGGGGGCCCGGTCCTCGTCGGTGTCGGCGGTGTCCGCGACGAGGTCGTCGAGCAACATCTTCTTAGCCGGCTTCTCCGACGCAGAGTCGGAGCGCCGCGTGCCCGACGTAGATGCAGCCATTCGGGAGATGTTGTCGGCGCGAACCCCTATCGGGCTTGACCCCAAGTGTGAACTCCGTCTCACTCGGGCCCGACCCGGCTCCCGGCGCCCGACCGGGCCGATCCCCCCGGCCTACGAGCTCCTGATTCCCGTCGGGGGGCGGGCGAGGAGCGCCTCGATGCGGAGCCGGTTGTAGCGCATGGCGATGACGCACGGGGCGTTGGTCACGGCGGCGTACAGCACCATGAACGGCATCAACCAGGCCGGGTTCCACAGCGCAAACAGCGGGGTGGCGGACACGGCGAGCCAGTGCCCCAGCTCGCCGCGGCGCGTTTCCAGCGCGTACCGGCGCAACGCATCGGCGTCGCGCCCGAGCAGGGTGCGCTTCGACACCCCACCGCGGAACACCGCGCCGCCCTCGGGGAGTGCGCCCTTCCAGCGCCGCACCCGCGTCCACCGCTCGTAGCGCCGGCGCGTCTCGAACGAACGCCGCCGCCACAGCCGGCCGTCGTGCTCGAAGCGACTCGCCGGCATCCGGTGCACCAGGTAGCCGGTGCCGACCTGGATCGTGGCCCACGCCACGGCGTCGATAACGGCAACGGTCTCGTTCGTCACGAACGCGCACCACTCCGCGCGCGGCTCGTCGTCGCGATGCGCCGACCGCGCCAGGTCACTTCACCGCGCCCGTACGTCAGCGCCAACGATCGCGCGAAGACGCCCATGAACGTCGCGAGCGGAACGGGGTACAGCGCGACCGACCACGGCCGGAACGCGCCCGCGCGCCGGGCGAGTCCCGAGAGCTGCACGACGGCCAACCCGTACAGCACCGCCGCTTCGGCATCACGCCGCCGCAC
>Ga0163153_10006015_pt1 | contig 13950 bp, 12 predicted proteins | sample OliLakLV19MP6IB1_FD_148629 | JGI IMG/M metagenome (GOLD analysis project Ga0163153, IMG submission 148629) | Freshwater microbial mat bacterial communities from Lake Vanda, McMurdo Dry Valleys, Antarctica - Oligotrophic Lake LV.19.MP6.IB-1 | ecosystem: Environmental > Aquatic > Freshwater >... | reverse complement strand
GGGTTATTGACCTGAATCAAGATCCGCGCGAATTTCCCCAAGCGCGGCTTGTGATGGCCTAAGCTTAAAAATTAGTATTACCCCTTGTGAATGCCGGTTATGGAATGCCATAGCCGGCATTTTACTTTACAAAAATGACCGTTTCTATGCTACAATCAGGACTATGAGCGCGCACAATAAACTGGATAAATCTGAAGCGCAAGTGGTGCCTGGTAGTGGCTTGGCGCGGAGTGCTGTACTGCTGTCGATTGGCAACGTGGCTAGTCGCATCCTTGGTTTGGCGCGCGAAACGGTCATTAGCACCTTTGATAGTAAGCTGGTTGGCGTCTTTACCATTGCCAGCCTAGTGCCGACCCTGCTCTATGATCTGCTGATTGGTGGTATGTTGAGTGCTGCGCTTGTTCCCGTATTAAGTGCTTATGCGCGGCAGGATCGGCAGGAATTTGTGCGGTTGGTGCGGCTTCTCTTAACACTCTTCACCTTTTTGCTCAGCTTCCTTGCCGCGATTCTATGGCTAGGCGCACCACAACTCACTTGGTTGTTGGCCGGCGGTTTTGCCAGAACGGAGCCGGAACTACTTGACCTTACCACTCACTTGATTCGGTTGATCATTCCCGCCATCTGGCTCTTTAGCATGGCTGGCCTATTAACCGCCGTGCTCTATGCGCTGCAACGTTTTACTTGGCCGGCGCTGGCAACCGCAATCTACAATTTGGGTATACTTGTCTCTGCGCCGCTCCTGGCCGGCCGCCTCGGCATTACAGCTTTGGTCGTGGGGATCTTGCTTGGTAGTAGTGCGCAGTGCTTGGTTATGCTCTGGGATATCCGACGGGCGGGGGTGTCACTTCGGCCTAATTTTGCCTGGCGGCACCCAGCTTTGGGTAAAATTGGTAAACTTTACCTGCCAATTGCGGTCGGGTTAGTAGTCAGCCTGTTTCAGGTGGGACTTGATCGACGGTTGGCTAGTGGCATCAGCGCACAAAGCATTGCCTGGATGCGCTACGCCACTACCTTGCAACAATTGCCGCTGGGCTTGATCAGTGTTGCCATCTCCCTGGCGGCCTTACCCCGCTTGAGTCAATATTTTGCGGCACAACAGGAACATGAATATCGCCGAACCTTGGGGCGTGGTCTGCGTATGGTGATCTTGCTGATTGCGCCCGCGGCCATTGGCCTCTGGCTATTGGGTACACCTGTTACGCGGTTAATTTTTCAGCCCGGACAATCTTCCATTCATGATACGGAACAGATTGTCCAGGCGCTCCATATCTATCTGGTCGGTATGATCTTTGCTGCCGTTGATTTCCCCATGAATTACGCCTTCTATGCACGGAACAATACCCTGTTGCCGGCGATTGTCGGCATTATCAGTGTGGGCGTTTATGTTGTCACCGCTTTTGCCCTGCTGGCTGATTGGGGTTATCTTGGACTGGTTTGGGCCGATACGGCAAAGCAGGCCAGCCATGCGATCTTGATGGCGGCATTGCTCCATTGGCGTGTGGGTACACTTTGGGCCTACGTGGGACGTGGCGTGTTTCACAGTAGCCTTGCGGCGCTGGCAATGGCAATTACCATTTTATTGCTGCTCTCTTTCGTAGACATTCATGCCAACGACGGTTTCTGGGCCGATACACTCATCCTCTTGGCGGTAGGGGGCGCCGGCCTTCTGGTCTATCTAACCACACTAACATTCTTCCAGTTAGAGGAGATCCGACAGTTATGGGGGATTGTTAGCCAACGGCTGGGCTTTGTCAATGGTTTATTTTTAAAATAGCTGTTGGGCAAACTGTATCTTTTCCGCAACTGCGCTTATAATAGATCAATCAGAAGGTACATATATTCATAGAAGTTCGACTTTCGATAAAAGTCGAACTTCTTTAGTCGATAGGGTTAGAAAAATGGCAACCAAGAAAAAGACAAGCATAATAAAAAAGCAAGGCATGAGCAATGCCAGTCCGCGTAGCTATAGTGCGCTTTATAAGGATGACAAAACGCGTTCAGTGCAGGCCTCTCCAGCAACCAGCAAAAAAATAGGTTCTTCTGAAGAAGTGCGATCATCAGCGCAAATCATCAACTGGCGTGACGAGTATGCCCATGTCCTGCGCGATCTGCGTAGACTCCTCCTGGTATCAGCCGCACTTTTTGGAATTATTATCATTACGGGCTTCTTTGTCTAAGAGATATTGGATATTGGCTAGTGGGTACTGAAGCGAAGCCCAATATCCAATACCTACTATCCCAATCTACAATTGATTGCTGGACGATTCCTGAAATCCAGAGGCAGCTTTGCGAATGTGAAGGTCACCTGGCGCAAGCAGCATCCACCCAAGCAGGTGCAATAGCCAGCTAAGCCATAAATTACGGGTAAAGATGAAGAGGACAGTGGTTGTGACCAGAAGCGCACATTTACAAAGACGCTGAGAAAATCCTCTGTGGTAGTGTAGCGATTCTGGCAGGGCAACCAAGAGCGCTATCCAGGCAGCCCAGTAGCCGGTCTGTGCCGTAGCCAAAGGCAAGGCTAAGAGAATTTCCCATAAAGCGCTACGCAAAAAAGCCAGATGAAACTCTTCTGCACCTAGATCCAGAAAAGCGGTGGGCAATGGTACGATAGACTGTCCATTGGCGTAATTGGTTTGACTGGCTAGAGGAAGTGGAGCTACGTTTGCAGGAAAGTTTACGGGTAGACTTGACTGTGACGGTGCTTGAGGAATAGGTATGGAAAAGACCATTACACTCCGCACAATCAGTAACAAGAGCAATACTCCGCTAATCAACACCAGGCCAAAACCAAAACTAGCCGACCAGTTGATTCCGGTAAGCCCCAGCAGGCGGGGTGAAATTCCACCGGCTAACAATGCCAAATAAGGAATCACGATCCAACGGGCATTGCGTAAGACATGACGGTAGGGCGGCGGCACTTGTGGATAGAAGAGCATCAGACAAAGACCACACAACAAACTTAGCCCAATCCAACCCAGGGCTGGTTGCCAAAGTGAGGTGGCAGAGGTTGATACATTGCTCATCACATTGCTTATCATTGACTCGGTGCAATCATTTCATTTGTTATAACTATAATTTTCTAAATATGATTTTCTACTTGTGACTTTTCAATTATGACTTTTCGGCGTCTCGTTACTTTTTTAATTATTATACTATTAGTGGCAATCTTTCGTCCATCTGGCTTCTGGCGTGAATTAAAGCGTATCTGGGAGCAGCGCGAAATTATTACCCGTATCTTGACAACCCTTGTGCTCATTTACTTGGCGTATGGCATTTATAGGTTATATAGCGAAGGTTGGTTTGCACAGTGGTTAGGTGATTGAGTAAAAGATACAATCAAAAAATTAGGGTTTACGCACCTGCGTAAACCCTATGTATGAATGCAATCGATTAGACAAAATAAAGCATTACCAGCAGGTAGGCATTCGCCTACACCATAGCGCTCCACCAGCGCTTAGAGGCATAAATAGGCACTACGATGGTTTGGCGTTGTGGTCAGGGACGGATTCGTCGCGACAACCGCGACATCTGGCAAAGACTTGGTGCTGAATTGATAACCAAGACCGTGAATCGTTTTTAAGTATTGAGGATTTGAAGGTTCTTTTTCGACTTTACTGCGCAAACGACGCATGGTTACGCGTACAAAACTTAAATCTTCATGGGGATGATATCCCCAAACCGCGCGCAAAAACTCCTCTTTGCTAATCGGCTTATCTGGATGGCGCATTAAATAGGTAAGCATACGATACTCGTTGGGTGTTAGACTTACAACTTCCCCACGCACGATCACCTGTTGCATTTCTTCATTGACAGTAATATCGCCATGACTGATAAGATGGGTTGTCTTACTGCGCTTTTGATGATTGACCCTGCGCAGCGTTGCGCGGATGCGTGCCCGCAATTCTTGCAACACAAAAGGCTTTGTCATATAGTGATCAGCGCCTAATTCCATCCCCGTAACCACATCATCCGTGCGCGAATTGGCCGTGATCATAATAATGGGGACATCGGTCTTTTTGCGTAATTCGGAACAGACCTCTAACCCATCCATAAACGGCATATTCACATCGAGCAAAACACAATCAATTGTATTTTCGCCAAAGAGTGTTAAGGCTTCACGGCCATCACGCGCTGTAATGATACGATAGCCATCCAATTTGAGGGTTAGTACGAGTAACTTACGTAGAGCGTCATCATCTTCAACGACAAGAATTTGTTCGCTATTCTGCGGTATACTTTCAGTGCGTTTAGGGTCAATAGTAACACCTACATAGGTCATAATTCTGCCCTTCTATTAGATAAAATCCTTAAAAGTCGCACAAATAATTAGTCACCTTTAGAGTAGCATAGACAATTGTATCGAGGTTATACTAGCCTATAGTAGTCGGATTATATAGAACCGTCAATTATGAAATCTTGACGAATTACAGGCATCTTCCAAATAAAATTGAAAGATTAACGACAAAAAGAATTTTGGTAAATTACATAATCGTAAGTTGAATGAGAAAAGGATGACAACATGAAGATTCCTACGGTGGCAGAAATACAAGCCGCACGAACGGCCCTCGATGGGCTTATCGTGCAGACTCCTGTGTGGCGCTGGTCAAACCGCGATGTACTACAACAACTGGATGAGAAAACCAAGCTTTTTTTAAAGCTTGAACTCTTTCAACACACCGGCAGCTTTAAGCCACGCGGTGCATTGACTGTCATGCGTAATTTAGACGCAGCCACTTTGGCCAAAGGGGTAACGGCTGTGAGTGCCGGCAATCATGCGATTGCTGTTGCCTTTGCCGCCCAATTGCTGGGCACAACGGCCAAAGTGGTGATGCCCAAAACCGCCAATGCGCTGCGTGTAGCGACTTGCCGTGCTTATGGGGCTGAGGTAGAGTTAGTCGATCATGTGGCGATGGCTTTTGAACGGGTGCAGCAGATCCAACAGGAAGAAGATCGCCACTTTGTCCATCCCTTTGAAGGCGCCAATACCATTTTGGGGACAGCAACAGTGGGGCTTGAATTTTGCACCCAAGTCGAAAATCTTGACGCGGTGATCATCCCGATTGGCGGAGGCGGCCTTTGCGCCGGAATGGCGACGGCCATTAAACAAATACAACCCAATTGTTTGATTTTTGGCGTAGAACCCGTGGGTGCGGATACCATGCATCGGAGCTTTGCCGCCGGCTCACCGCAGTCAATCCCGGCTGTGCAGACCATTGCCGACAGTTTGGGCGCCCCGCATGCGGCGCCCTATAGCTTTAGCCTCTGCCAGAAATTTGTCGATGAACTGGTGTTGGTCAGCGATGACGAGATTCGCCAAGCGATGGCACTCTTGTTCCGCTCTATGAAATTAGCCGTCGAACCAGCGGGCGCAACCGCAACGGCGGCGCTATGGGGGCCGTTGCGCGACCGCTTGCGCGGCCGGCGCGTCGGCCTGATTGTTTGCGGCGCCAATATTGACATTGACACCTTCGCCACCCATGTAAAGGGCGCGATAGCGTGACAAACAAAAAAGGATCTCTCGCCAGAGAGATCCTTTTTGAGCCGTTGAAGGGAGTCGAACCCTTGGCCTGCGCATTACGAGTGCGCCGCTCTACCAACTGAGCTACAACGGCAAATGGTGATAAGCGCAAATTTACGCTAAACGTTAGCAGTATACTAAACCTCACAGGATCGGGCAAGTTTTCCCTATCCTGTGGGTGTATATCTTTTTACTCAACTGATGATTTATTGTTTTACGCGCGTCACATAGCGGCGGTCACGCGTATCGATCCGCAGCACATCACCCTCATTGACAAACATAGGCACTAGCAATTTGAAACCGGTTTCCACTTCGACTTGCTTGGTAGCTGCGCCCGCTGTGTCACCTTGCACCGCGGCATCTGCCCAAATCACCTTTAGATCGACGGTGGTGGGCAGTGAAATATTGATTGGCTCGCCTTCATAGGTCTCTAACACAACAGTCTGGTTATCCGTCAAAAACTCGACGATTCCTTCTAAGGCTGCCGGTGTGAGGGGAATCTGCTCAAAGGTTTCCATATTCATAAAATAGTAAAATTCTCCGTCCGTATATTGATACTGAACGGGATCTTTTTCTAGGGTAACACCCTGGATGCGCGCCCCATTGTTATAGGTTTTTTCCACATTCGACCCAGAACGCACATTGCGCAACTTGAGCCGGATGGTCGCTCCACCGCGAGCGACTTTAATATGTTGATAATCGAGAACACGCCACAATTGGCCTTCTTCTTCATAAATATCCCCCTTGCGCAGGGATTGTACTTCAGCCATTAAGCTACCTATACTTTCTAATCAATGGTTAATGCTGAACGGTTAGGCCATTTCGGGAAAATAACGATCCAGGTGACTGTCACTGTCCACGGTGATTTCCGCAGTGCCACCCTGTATTTGGACAGTGACAGTCACCTTCGCTGGACAGTTATTTCTTTGCAATGGCCTTAATGGTTAACCGTTTAGCATTAACCGTTGAGACGCTGGCGCGCAGCCAGCAACATCGACAATTCTTTGTCCATCTCAGCACGTTTAGCGCCTAGTTGGTTTCCAGTTGATCTCCATGATTATATGTAATAGAGGGGAGACTGTCAATCTCAGTCGTCCACAGTCGTCAGTCCGCAGTCCTAAGTCTTGTGTTGATTCTGTGAGAGGACTATGCGACCCCAGACTATACGACTGCACCTATTTAATGGTCAAATTGGCTCAAGGCCAGACGCAAGCGCTCTTCGACGCCGACTGCATCTTTGGGCAATCTTTGAATGGCGCGTTGCGCTTCGACGACGCTATAGCCCAGGCCGGTGAGCGCATCCATGACTTCAGTGTCAACATTCGTGATCTGTACAAAGCCCCCAATCGTGGAGGAAGTTGGCATGATCTTATCTTTTAGATCAAGCACAATTTTCTGGGCGGTGCGCTTGCCCACCCCAGGCACCCTGGCAACAATGGCCGGCTCGTCATTGATGATTGCCGAGCGTAGCAAATCCGGACTCAACGTATTCAAGGTTGCCAACGCAACGCGCGGACCAACCCCATTAACGCCCAGCAACAATTCAAACATGCTCAGTTCATCTTCACCTGGGAAGCCATAAAGAGCTAAGACATCTTCGCGCACTTGCAGGTGGGTATGCAACAGCACACTATCACCCACGCTGAACTGGATGCTGGTCACTTCCGACGTGAAGACGCGCAACCCTATTCCCCCGGTCGCGCCGCCCATTTCAATGACAAGGAATCCCTTTCCTTGGTGAAGAATAATGCCACGCACTGACCGAATCATGTCTCTTTCCCTCCAACTTGCCTTTAGGGCTTGTGATCGATTGTACTAGCTATCACAGAATGCCAATAAACAGGGGCCATGGAGGAGGGAGCCACACGGGGCGTGCTCCCTCCTCCATAGGGTCGATTTTTAAAGTTTTCTCTATGAAGTATGATAGTACAACAGACTTGGTAAGGTTCGCAAACTTTGCCAGGTGTTCATGGGTGCGATCAATAGAGCTGGGCAAGTTGGCACAGTGTGGTGACGGGGTGGATACCCGTTGAAAGGTGGCTTATAAATTGTAGGTGGATTGTCTAAATAGAGCCGGCGCAAAAAGGAGCAATGGTTCAATGGCGGGCGGTGTATATACCTGACAGGCTACACAAACCTGTCAGGTATGAAAAACCGAGAGGTACACCACCAAATGAACCTAGCGCAAGCAGGGTCGGCCAGGATTGTGCCGACAATTTTCAGGCGGTATGCCGAATTTTCAGAGGAACATTAGGCCATAACAACTTCCCGTTGACTGGCCGGCTGGGTGCTAAACTTATAGCCGGCCCCACGGACCGTCACCAAATAATTCGGGTCAGAGGGGTCTTCTTCGATCTTCTCGCGCAAGCGGCGAACGGCCACTTCCACCAGATTGGTGCCGCCAGCCAAATCGTAGCCCCATACCGTTTGGAATAAATCATTCTTGCTCACTGGGCGATCCGGCACGCTCATCAAATGACGCAGCAACTGATATTCAGTAGGCGTGAGGTGTACGGTCTTCTCGCGTACTTTCACCTGATGCAGTTCATCGTTCAAAACCACATCGTGAAAGGCCATTACGCGTGATTCCATCCGTTCACTCGCCCAGGAGACACGGCGTAGAATCGCCTGCAGACGTACTTCGATCTCTCTGAATGTGAAGGGCTTGCAGATATAATCATCCGCGCCCAGGCTAAACCCATAGACAATATCATCGGGGCGGTTGAGCGCCGAAAGGATGACAATCGGCACATCGCTCTGTTGGCGTAATTCGGCGCAAAGTGAAAAGCCATCCACTTCCGGCATCATCACATCCATGAGCACAAGATCAATCTCATGCGCTTCAAAGAGTTGGCGCGCCTCACGGCCATTGCGTGCCGTAATTACTTTGTAGCCGATCTTCTGCAGGGAGATCTTCAAAAGTTCGCGCAGCGGATCTTCGTCTTCGGCGACAAGAATACGAATCTCGCGCTGGGCGGCAACTTTGGTTTTCATATTGCCAAAGATGGGAGGAACTGTTCCCATCCGAATTGGATGATTGTCGTACTGGTTAAGATGTGTATATTCTCGCATTGTTCTTTGCTTCCCGCTAGGTTTACGTAGGGTTAACTACGATGATTGACGAATGTGTGCTTGCTGGTTTCTACTATATTAATCGGATTCCACACACAAATCCTTCGCGGGAAAATGACCAATTTTCGACCAATTTTTAAAACTCATGAAAATTGATCGAAAGTTCGTGTAATTTGGGTAGTCAAAGAGGCGATTAGGTAGGTAAAACGCTGTAGGAGTCTAGGTATTTAGGAGAGAAGGGCAAAGCGGCTATGCTGCAAATGACATACAGCGACAGCTACGCCATCCGCGGCATCATCAGGACGGGGTGGGTGTGATAGGTCGAGGAGACGTTGCACCATTTCTTGCATTTGGCGCTTATCGGCATTGCCATAACCCGTAATTGCCTGTTTTACCTCGGCTGGCGTATATTCTGCCACGGGAATGGCTAGCTCGGCGGCGGCCACGAGAATGACACCGCGTGCTTGACCCACGCTGATGGCAGTGGTGACATTGCGCCCAAAGAAAAGTTTTTCAATGGCCACCTCGTCTGGTCGAAACTCTGTGATCAACGCTTTCATATCCTGAAAAATTTCTAAGAGGCGCAGAGGCATGGGCATACTGGCTTGGGTGCGCAGCACACCACAAGCCAGTAGTTCATAATCACCAGACACTGTCTTTGCCACCACACCATAGCCGGTGGTTGCCGTGCCAGGATCGATGCCAAGCACCACCCGTTCCACTGTAATTGGCACTGTCATTGGCTTTGAAGTACGCACAGGTTTACCAATCATGGCTACGCAAACTGCGCCATCACAGCTTCCGTCAACTCCAGATTGTGATAGACCTTCGTCACATCATCTAGCTCTTCCAATCCTTCAATCAAGGTGAGAACAGCGGTAGCTTCTTCGGGAGCAACTTCCAGTGTTGTGTTGGGCTCCATGGTCAATTCGGATTGGGTAGGACTAAAGCCATTATCCCGCAATAGTTGTGTCACCTGCCCAAGATCGGCGCGTTCCGTAAAGACTTCCACGGCCTCTTCGCTCACCTGTACATCCGCCGCGCCGCCTTCCAATGCGACCATAAAAATGTCGTCGGGGTCGAGTTTGACAACTTCTCCCTCTTCATCCATGCGATTAAAAACAATATAGCCCTTTTCGGTGAATTGCCAGGCGACTGACCCAGGCTCACCAAGACTGCCATTGGCGCGGTTAAAAAGATAGCGCAGATCGGAAATAGTACGGTTGCGATTATCGGTCAAACAATTGACTAAGACAGCAATGCCATGCGGTCCATACCCTTCATAAACAATTTCTTCGATGATAGCGGCATCTTTTTCCAAACCGGCGCCACGCCGAATGGCGCGCTCAATGTTGTCTTTGGGCATGTTTTCCGCTTTGGCTTTGTCTACCGCCAATCGCAGTCCAAAATTGGTGTTCATATCTGCCCCCATGCGCGCCGCCACCTGAACTTCGCGTGCGAGCTTGGTAAAGATCTTGCCACGGGCAGCATCGATTGCTCCCTTTTTGCGTTTAATGGTGGCCCACTTAGAATGTCCTGACATACCTTACCTTCCTTCCCTTCTCCTATAAAAGTGAGCTAAGACACGGTTACCGAAGTTTGAGGAGTTCGCACGCCCTCGTGCGAACTCCTCAAACTTCGGTAATGCTCTATGACTCACCCGCTATGAGCTTCTGAAAGTCACTGCACTATCCTGTTATTTTACCACAAGGTCCTATGGGTATACCACCAACATGACGTATGCGGGTGCATTTTATGTTGTTGGCGAACTTTTGCAGTAGCAGTTGAAACTGGCAACTCACAACGAGAAGTCGCCGCAGCGACTTCTCGTTGTGAGTTGCCAGTTTCAACTGCGCTACGCTGTTGTCATAGCTGTGTGGTTGGTGATTTGTCGGAACCGTTGTGTTTCTGCGGCGCGTAGAAAGGCCAGAAAGAGCGGATGGGGGCGATTCGGGCGACTCTTAAATTCTGGGTGAAATTGGCTGCCGACCATAAAGGGATGATCGCGTAATTCGGCAATTTCCACCAACCGACCATCCGGCGAAAGACCACTAAAAACAACTCCTTTTTCTTCTAATAAGGCCCGGTAGTGATTGTTGAATTCAAAGCGGTGACGATGGCGTTCTTGAATGATCAGCCCATGACCTTGATCTTGATAAGCCGCAGCCGCGTGGGTTCCTGGCTTTAGCTCACAGGGATAAACACCCAAACGCATCGTCCCGCCCATATCCGCAATATCGCGCTGGTCGGGCATCAGGTCAATAATCGGATGTTCGGTGTTAATATCAAATTCAGTGCTATTGGGGTCATCGGACTTAAAAATATGACGGGCTGTCTCAATACACATGACCTGCATTCCTAGACACAACCCCAGATAGGGTACAGATTGTTCACGGGCAAAACGGGCTGCGATAATTTTGCCTTCGATGCCCCGGTAACCAAAACCGCCCGGAACCACGATGCCATCCACCTCCGTCAACCGCTCCAATCCGCGCCCTTTTTCCAGCTCTTCGGAGCTGATCCAATGAATATCCACATCACGGCCAATCGCCAGCCCGGCATGAATGAGCGCTTCTTTGACGCTCAGATAGGCATCCTCTAACTCCACATATTTGCCCACCAACCCGATCTGGACAACCGGCTTTTCGCGACGTGCTTCCTGTACCAAATGGTTCCACTCGGCTAACCCTTGCGCTGCATCGCGCGTCGCCGTGAGATTCAACTGGCGCACCAGCCAATTGCCAAGCCCCGTGGCCTCTAGATCGATCGGCACAGCGTAGATCGTATCGGTGGTGATCAAGGGGATGACCGCCTCCTGATCGACATCGCAGAAAAGCGCGATCTTACCCAGAACGTCTTCATCTACCGCATGGTCACTACGCAACACAATCACGTCGGGTTGAATCCCAATCCCACGCAGTTCACGTACACTATGCTGTGTCGGCTTTGTCTTCAATTCTTTACTGGCCGCCAGATAAGGCAGCCAAGTGACATGAATGTAGAGCGTATTTTGCCGGCCAACATCTTTACGCATCTGGCGGATGGCCTCCAGAAAGGGCAGTCCTTCGATGTCGCCCACCGTGCCACCAATTTCGATGATTACGACATCGGCGTGTGAACCGCGCGCCGTCAAGCCGATCCGTCGTTTAATTTCATTAGTGACATGGGGGACAACCTGGATCGTGCCACCCAAATAGTCACCGCGCCGCTCTTGACTGATGACATAGTTATAGATTTGGCCGCTAGTCACGTTACAGACTTTGGTCAGATTCTCATCCACAAAGCGCTCATAATGACCAAGATCCAGATCCGTCTCTGCGCCGTCATCGGTGACAAAGACTTCCCCATGTTGATAAGGCGACATAGTGCCGGGATCAACATTAAGATAGGGGTCTAATTTCATGGTCGCTACGCTGACACCGCGCGCCTTCAAAATGCGTCCAAGCGAGGCTGTCGTCACCCCTTTGCCCAACCCCGAAAGCACACCGCCTGTGACAAAAATATACTTCGTCATATGATCGCCTCACATCGCTATACTCAGTAGTATACCGCAATCGCGCCTAGATGAACCTATACTTCTCGTGTACATACCTGCATAACGTTATCATCTATGGCATTGCTCAGTAGTAGATAATCAAGCCTAAGATTTTATCACGATCCATCGCCGTTGACGAACTCTACTGCGGATAAAATGCAATGGTTGGATGTTGTAACGGCGGTATGCCAAATTATGGCTGAACAGTTATTGTAAATTTAAGATGCGCTTTTGATAATAAGTCTAGCCTAACGCTCTCCTTACATAGCGCCCACAGATTGCAAGTGATCTGTAACAGAAGTCGTATTTTATTTGTGCCTATAATAGTGGCTGCTGGTTGGTGTGTATAGTACAAATAGCTTATCGACAATCTCCAAGGAAAAGTTGAATGAATAAAAACTATCCCAATAATTTCGCGCTACGGTATGGCTTTGTCCTGGTAGCCATCCTCTCCCTGCTCCAGTTTGCCCTGACAACACAAAACACATCGGCAAGACCACAAACTCAGGAGGAAGGAGAGGGTGCTCAGGCAAACCAGATCTTCCTACCCATGATTGCGAATGCCAATAATTCTAGTTTCCAGAGTGAAGCAGCCCCTTTGGACGCAACACAGTATGAAGCGCTTGGTGAAGAGGCGCCAACAACCGCCCCCGAGAGCGTTTCGGCTAGCGCTTGCCAGACCTATATTCGCTTTACCAATAATAGCGGTTCAGCGGTCAAGGTCTATTGGGTCAACAGCAGTAATCAAGAAACGCTCTATTATACTTTGGCCGCGGGGGCTGCCTACTGGCAACATTCCTTCTTTGGTTACAATTGGGTCGTACGCAGCCTACAGGGCAATCAACTAAAACAAGTTACGGTCGCCACCTGTATCCTGATCTATGTCACGATTGAGAATAGCGATTTCCCGCCAGGAACGACAACCCCCACCAATACACCGGTTCCGCCAACGGCAACCAATACACCGACAACACCGACTTTCGCCTGTCCTGGCAATCTTTTGATTAACCCAGACTATGAAAATGGCTTTGCCAGTTGGACAGTCGCTGGCTACACCAGCCAACAGCTCGCCTTGAGCAATGATGCCGCAAGTGGTGTGCAGGCGGCGCTTTTGCGCGGCCCTGGTGGTGTCTTCATCAGCCAGCCCATTGCTGTACTCGCCGGCGCCAACTATAGCCTTACCGGTCTTGGCAAAACTACGAACCCGGCGATCTTCCACTCCTTTGGCATCAATTTCTATGATGTCAATGGCACACGGCTGAATCGTTTCTTTGCCCAGGTTACGTCGAGCGCCTATCAACAAGTTTCCGGTGCCATGACCGCACCCGTTGGGACAAACTTTATTGAGGTCTTCCTCTATACCGACGGCGGCGCTGATTTCTTGGCCGATGCCGTCTGTGTCACCCGCTCTGGTGGCCCAACCCCAACCAATACGCCTTCGGCCAACAATGTCACGATTGGGGATCGCGTCTGGGTCGATGCGAACCGTAATGGGGTGCAGGATGAAGGCGGCTCTGGTCTCGCCAATGTAACAATTGATCTGCTCGAAGGCTGCACCAACACCACGGCCGCGGCTACCAAAGTGACAAGCAATAGTGGTCAATATGTTTTTACCAATCTAGCCCCTGGTCAATACCGCATCCGCGTGACATTGCCCGGCGGTTATCTCTTTACCCTGCCCGATCAAGGGGATGACGGGGCCGATTCCGATGTGGACAGCAGCGGCGTCTCTGCCTGTATCACCCTGACTCCTGGCGAGGAGAACTTTGCGGTTGACGCGGGTGTCTATGACCCCAATGCACCGATTCCCACCCCCACCCCAACC
>Ga0163153_10006009_pt1 | contig 13966 bp, 8 predicted proteins | sample OliLakLV19MP6IB1_FD_148629 | JGI IMG/M metagenome (GOLD analysis project Ga0163153, IMG submission 148629) | Freshwater microbial mat bacterial communities from Lake Vanda, McMurdo Dry Valleys, Antarctica - Oligotrophic Lake LV.19.MP6.IB-1 | ecosystem: Environmental > Aquatic > Freshwater > Lake... | reverse complement strand
GAGTAGAGAGTATCGCGCAACACGCGCGCCTGTTGTGAAAAAGCAAGGGCGGTCTTGTAATCCTTCATTCCTTCACGGGCATTCGCCAACCCTTCGTACGATTCCGCCATCCGATCGGTCGACTTGATTTGTTGGGCAACCTTCAAGCCTTTGCTGAAGTATTCATCTGCTTCGATAAACTGCCTGAGTTTTAAATACGAATCACCAATGCTATTATTAGAGTTAGCGATTCCATCATTATTACCAATTTTTGAATTGGTGGCGAGTGCCTGCCTGTGATATTGAAGAGCCTGCTCCTGGTTGTTCATCAGCCCATAGGCAACCCCCATATTGTTTTGCAACACCGCCACACCATAGGCGCTTTTCAATTCTTCAAAAAGTTTCAGTGATTGCTGATAATAGGGAATTGACTTCTCCGGCTGGCGCTTGTTTTTATAAATCAGTCCAATGTTGTTAAGTACCCCGGCCAGTCCACGCTTGTCGTTCAACGCTTCATAGGCCTTGCGGGCGCGATCGTAATAGTCAAATGCTTTGTCCAAATCGCCCGTATAATCATACACCATCCCGATATTGTTAAATGTATTTGCAATGGCAGTTTTATTAATGAGCTCTTCTGAAATCTTTAACGACTCCAGGTAAAGCTCCAGGGCGCGCGAATAGTTATTCAGAAAAACATAGATATTCCCTACGCTGTTGAGTGAAAAGGCTACCTCTGATTTCAGTCCGAGTTTCTTTCGGATCTCATAGGCATGCTGATAGTAATCGAGTGATTCCTGGTAAAATCCAAGATGCTCTTTGGCTACACCCATGTTGTGATACACTTCAGCAATGCCAGTGGAGTCTTTCAGCAACTTAAAAAAATCAAGGGATTGCGCCAGGTAAAATAATGAACTGTCATAGCTGCTCACATCGCAATGCAGCACGCCTATCAACAAGAGACTTCTCGATTTTTTTTCTTCATCCGTTGCCTGCTGAAAAGCCTTGCGGGCGAAGTTCATCGCTTTGTCTGGTTGAATTGAGCGGTACTTCCTGGCAGAGTCCAACAGTGGGGTCATTAGCGTAGGCTGAGATATAACAACCGAAGCCGACAGCAACAGAAAGGTTGCTAAACAAAACCCGAGCATCCGGGATCGTGTGGCTAAAGTTTGCAATGGCCTCTTAATGCGCAATACTTCACTACTATGCATTCGAACAGGTTATTCAGTGTAAGGTCGTAGTTATTTGAAAGATAGATATTAATGCGAGTGTTCAAAAACTCTTTTTGAATTATGTCGATCTTTTTCTACCATCCTTCACGTCAAGCGGAAGCTTAACTCACTGATTTCGCCACTCAAAACCAAATCCCATCATTCATGATTAATTTCGTTGATTGTCAGGATAACTTTTTGCTCATTAGAAAAGTTAAACTCCACATCCTATGAAATTCTCTTTCATTCCCCTCCTCTTCGTAGTATTTTTTTCACAAGCTCAGGTAACCGACACGCTGTTCACCCTGAAAGCGGTTAAATCATATCCTTTTCCCAATGAACTTTGTGCTGCACCAACCGGTTCGCGCATCGCGTGGGCGTTGAATGAAAATGGCCTAAGAAATATTTATGTGGCGGAGGGTCCGGATTTCAAACCCAGAAAAATCACAAACTATGGTACTGATGACGGACAAGAGTTGTCTTCGGTTTCTTTATCACATGACGGAAATCAGGTGGTATATGTTCGTGGTGGCGATCACGGATCAAACTGGGATGACCATCAACCGGTGAACCCATCTTCGTCTCCCCTATTACCTAAGGTACAAATCTGGAGTGTGAGCTTTAAAGGCGGAGAACCTAACTTGCTAGGAGATGGTGAAGAACCCGTCATATCATCAAAAGGAACGGTGGCTTTTCACAAAGGCGGACAAATCTGGACAGTACCCGTTGACGGAAGCGCAGCCGCTACACAATTGTTTTCAGCAAGAGGAAGCAACACCAGTCCGGTGTGGTCGCCCGATGGATCGAAGCTTGCGTTTGAATCCAACCGCAACGATCATTCCTTCATTGGTGTTTACCATAGCACCACACAACCCATCACCTGGATGGAACCCGACTATGATCGTGATGTATCTCCCCGCTGGTCGCCAGATGGAACACGAATCGCATTTGTGCGCATGAACGGTGGTGGTGGCGAACCTGACTCTATATTAACGCGTCAGCATAATCCCTGGGCTATCTATTCAGGCAATGCTGCATCTGGTAAAATCAAAAAGCTTTGGACCGCGCCACAAACACTTCGGGGTTCAGTACCTTCCACACACGGTGGAACCAATTTGCACTGGGTGGCAGGGCGAATCGTATTCCTTTCCTATCACGATGGCTGGCCACATCTCTATTCCATTGCCGAACAAGGTGGTGACCCTATCCTTCTCACACCCGGCAACTTCATGTGCGAATACATTAAATTGAGCGCAGACAAAAAGTGGATCGTATTTACCGCCAATGCAGGAACAGATCCCCTTGATATCGATCGGAGACATATAGTAAAAGTACCGGTCGACAAGCCAGCAATGCAGGTGATGACTCCCGGAGCAGGATTGGAGTGGACGCCTGCCATCACGGGAGATGGTGCAACACTTGTTTTCATCAGTGCTACCACACAGCGCCCACCTATGACGAGCACGATGGCGGTGAATGGTGGAAAAATAAATTTGATGGGTCTTGATCTGCTTCCCGCTGTGTTTCCTCAAACCAAACTGGTGACACCAAAGCAAATCACTTACAATTCACCGGATGGATTTTCCATCCATGCTCAATGGTTTGAACAACCGGGCGGTAACAACAAGAAGAAACCTGTCATTATTTATATACATGGTGGTCCTCCCAGGCAAATGTTGCTGGGCTGGCATTATTCCGATTATTACACAAATGCTTACGCGATGAATCAGTATCTGGCGAGCCGTGGATTTATTGTACTGGCAGTTAACTACCGGTTGGGCATTGGTTATGGATACGAGTTTCATAATCCAAAAGCTGCCGGAAGTGCGGGTGCATCCGAATACCTCGACATAAAAGCAGCGGCAGAATGGCTGGCAAAACAACCCAATGTCGATGCTCAAAAGATTGGTGTCTATGGCGGTTCTTACGGAGGATTTCTTGTTGCCCTCGCATTAGGAAAAAACAGTGATCTTTTTGCTGCCGGTGTAGATATCCATGGCGTACATGACAGAACCATTGATAGAACCCGAAACATGATTACTCCAGACAAATTTGAAAGAGCGCCCGATGCTGAACTCGCTCTGAAGACTGCCTGGGAATCATCACCCACTGCGTATGTAAAAAGTTGGAAGTCACCGGTGCTGGTGATTCATGGTGATGATGACCGCAATGTTCGCTTCAGTCAAAGTACGGATCTTGTCCAACGCTTAAGGAAACAGAACGTGCCGATGGAAACACTCATCATTCCGGACGACACCCATCACTTTATGATGCACCGCAATCAAATGAAAGTAAATAAAGCTACCGCTGATTATTTAGAAAAGAAGTTGAAGAAGTAATAGCTTATTCAGATAGTTGCTTCATTCCCCCTTAGAACGAGCCCGTGCAGCATCAAACAAATTACTCCCGTCAGAAGGGTGGCAAGAATATCCCACGGATCAATGGGCTTGCCCAGCAATGGATGTGCAACCTCATACACCACCAAACTAATCGTTACTGTTTTTATTAAAAATAAATCGCGACTCTTTTCGCCACCCAACAGAAATAGAAAACCAAATACGGTAGCAATGGTACCCAACGAATTTCCGATGGTATCGGCAATATGGAAATCATTAATATTGTTCGTGTAGATGTAGGGGCGGTAATAGGGTCTTGCCACAAACTCATAAAGTAATAATGCAGCAATACCGATAACAAAGTAGATAGCTTTCTGCTTTGAAATTTTCCAGTTACTGATTTCTTTTTTAAAATCGTTTAGTGTCATAGGTTAACTAACCAACATACTATTTGATTTACTTATTCTCTTTTAGCCCCACTCTCTTACCTGTGCGCGCACTTTGTATTGCGGCATCTAAAATTTCCACTACAATCATATTGTTTTCAAGAGAAGAAAGATCATAAGCAGGCAAGGTAATTTTCTTTTGAACCACCGCTGCGAGCAAAGCAAAAGGATCATCATACGGAGCTTCCCGATTGCTCAATGTTTCTGTTCGCTCGGTTTTTTCTCCTTTCAAACGAATACGCAAATCGGATCGATTGTCGCTCAGCACATAGCCAGTAGCGCCATATACTTCCATGTCTTTCCTGCTGAATGGCCAGTTCCACGATGCCTGAATGATGCCCTGCATGCCGGGATACTCCAATACAATGGTTGCTTCGTCATCAACTTTCGGATAAATATCAGGTTTGAATTGTTGCGTGATTGCCATCACAGAAGTAGGGCGTTGGCCATTGGCAAGCCACGTGATCAGGTTAGCGCCATAGCATCCAAAATCAATCACGGCTCCTCCTCCATTTTGCTTGGGATCGGTAAGCCAATCCAGAAATTCAGTATTCACACCAATCTCTTTCGGTCCCTCATGTCCATCATGAACTACCACTTTACGGAGCTTACCCAGTTTATCCTGCCTCACTAAATCAAACGCTTTATGATTGGTGGCATACCAGGTGGTTTCATAGTTGGTAAGCAACTGTATATTGTATTTCGTGGCGAGTGCCTGCATTTGTTTAGCATGATCCAAACTTACGGCCAACGGTTTTTCAACCATCACATGAATACCCAGCGGAGCACAAGCCTTCACCACAGCAAGATGCTCATAGATAGAACCAAAGGCAGTGACCGCTTCGGGCTTTGTAGCAGAAATCATTTCTTCCAACGTGGCAAACCACAGCGACATCGGTAATTCATGTTGTTTTAAAAATCTTTCCGCCAGCGCTTTGTTAGGCTCGGCAATACCCACCAGTTGAATATCACCGCGATCAGGTCTTCCTAAAATCCAGTGTACGTGACTGTGTGTTAATCCGGCAACACCCACGCGAAGTGGTGCTGCGGGTGCCATATATGACAACAGCAAAAGGCTAATAAAAAAAGTGATGAGTTTCATGGTAGTGGTTTCGTATTCCAAGGTAATCTTGTTAAAGAATATCTACAACAAAAAAGTTTGTACTTTCAAGTACTAAACAAATACGAGTTATGAGCCCTGCTGATCAGTCAAAACTAAAAAGAAAGATAATTTTATTATTCCTTGCGGGAATCGCCATGCTATCTATTCAATTTTATTATTATCATTTTTTATTAATGCTTGGCGGGTTTGGATTAATCGTTTATGCATTCTTCTCCATCAAATCAGCAGATGGCGAGGAATATCGCCAGGAACATGTCAAGCCGTTGATGTATTATCCCATCGGGATTGCGGCCATAGCCGGCATTATTGCATTCTTTATTAAACAAAATGTTCTGTTTTCTATTTTTTCAATGGTTGGAGCTATAGGACTTTATACAATTATATATGGAAAAGTGCTATTGAACTTTGTTGGATATAAAGTTTATCGCGGATTTTATGCCTACCTAACAGGCTTCATCTTTTTTGTAATCGGTGCAGGGCTTGCTATCCTAATGCTTTATTATGTACCTGCCGATCAAAAAGAATCTATTTCTATTAATTACTGGTTAACTACCGGAGATAAATCTTCCTTACTGGAAGCGCAACAGAACCTTACATTCAATGAAACTGAAGGAGTTGGTTCTGTAGTGATCGTTGATACCACCCAGCAATATCAATCCATCGATGGATTTGGTTATGCCCTCACCGGTGGCAGCGCCATGTTAATGAATACTAAATTAAATGCTACACAACGATCGGAATTACTAAAAGAACTTTTCCTTACCGAAGAAAACGGAATTGGTCTCAGTTATTTACGTGTGAGTATTGGCGCCTCTGATCTCGATGAATTTGTTTTCTCTTACGATGATTTGAAGAAAGGTCAAACTGACCCGACTTTAGGCAAATTCAATCTGTCGTATGATACTTTGCATCTCATTCCTGTATTGAAAGAAATTCTTGCTCTTAATCCTAAAATAAAAATTATGGGCAGCCCGTGGTCGCCACCCCCGTGGATGAAAGACAATAAACTTCCCAAAGGAGGAAGTCTGAAACCGGAATACTATGAAGTGTACGCCAACTATCTGGTTAAATATATTCAGGCAATGGCTTCCAAAGGAATCACCATCGATGCAATCACATTACAGAACGAACCTGAAAATCCTAAGAACACTCCTAGTCTTGTCATGACCGCAGAAGAACAAGCATTGTTCGTAAAACAAAATTTAGGCCCTGCCTTCAAGGCAAATAACATCCAAACAAAAATTATTGTATTCGATCACAACTGCGATCACCCGGAATATCCGATTGCTATATTGAATGATGCCGATGCAAAGCAATACATTGATGGCTCAGCTTTTCATATGTACCTGGGAGAGATTGACGCGCTCAGCAAAGTACACAATGCGCATCCTGATAAAAACATTTACTTCACCGAACAATGGACATCCGGCAAAGGAGAGTTTGGTGGCGATTTAAACTGGCATACAAAAAATCTGATCATCGGTGCCACACGAAACTGGAGCCGTAATGTGTTGGAATGGAATCTTGCAGCCGATCCAAACTTTAATCCCCACACCGGTGATGGTGGCTGCGACATCTGCCAGGGCGCCTTAACAATTGACGATGGAAGTGTGACACGAAATGTTTCCTACTACATCATTGCTCATGCTTCGAAATTTGTTCCTGATGGATCGGTAAGAATCGGATCAAATTTAATGGAAGGTTTACCCAATGTAGCTTTCATCACTCCGGAAGGAAAAAAAGTGCTTATTGTACTGAATGAAACGGAAGCGCCTAAAAGTTTTTCAATTCAATTCAACGGTAAAACGGCAAATGCCAAATTAACGGGCGGTGCTGTGGGCACCTTCGTGTGGTGATTTTCTCTCAGATGTCTGACTCCTTCAAGGTGTCATGACGCTTTGGTTATTCAATCCTTATCAGGGTCTTCAAAAATATTTTTACTCCAGCCTCGGAATTCATAATACCTTGTCTTTGGCTCTCCCGTCCAGCCATTGATTAATTTTTTAGGAAGCCATATCCCATGAATATATACAATGGGAATTAACCATAATGCCATCACAACAAATGCAATGGTTCTTCCAAAGTAGACTGAAAGCCCGATCACCAAAATTATGGTAAGGATTGCTTTTACAAGTTTTCGGAACTTGGGCGATCGCTCTTCAAAATGACCAAAAAAAATATGACCTAACAACAAAAAGAGACTGATAACGGAGACTTCCACCCATAATGATTCTGTATTCCACACGGCTAAATGATTGATTTGAGACCAAAAATAGTAATTTTATTTTTAGACTTGTCTAAATATTTGTTTAGTTCTTTCTAATTATATAAGTTTACTGCTCTAAAAAATGAAACTAATATCCTTTCTCTATTTATTGCTTGTATTTCAAATAGCGGGGGCGCAAACCGGCACCCTTTCAGGCACGGTGCGTAGTGAAGGAAAAGCCATTGAATTTATCAATGTTTTTTTAACAGGCACTAACCTGGGCTCAAATACCAATGAAGAAGGAAAATTTATTGTTGGTTCTGTACCTGTTGGCAACTACGAAGTAAAAATCTCCGGTATCGGTTATCAAACCAAAATCCTGAATGTTACCGTGAAGTCAGGGGAAACTTCAAAGTTGGATGTAAACATCAAAGAAGATGTATCGCAACTGCAAGAAGTGGTGATCACCGGCACGATGAAAGAAGTAACCAAGATGAATTCACCCATTCCCATTGAAGTCTATGCTCCTTCTTTCTTCATGAAAAATCAAACCCCGAATATTTTTGAAGCACTCAATATGGTGAATGGCGTACAGCCACAAATCAATTGCAATGTGTGCAACACGGGTGACATTCACATCAATGGATTGGAAGGACCCTACACGATGATCTTGATTGATGGCATGCCCATCGTGAGCAGTTTATCAACCGTGTATGGATTGGCGGGTATTCCAAACAGCTTAGTGAAGCGGATGGAAATTGTAAAAGGTCCTGCTTCCACATTATATGGTTCAGAAGCGGTAGGTGGTGTGATCAACATTATTACGAAAGAACCATTTTCCGTTCCCACTTTTAAAGCAGACGTATTCGCTACGAGTGTAGGTGAATATAATGTAGATGTTGCTACTGCCTTCAAAGCAGGCAAAGCATCCGGATTGCTCGGTGTGAACTATTTCAATTACGATCAGATTCGTGATATCAATGACGATAATTTTACGGATGTCACACTACAAAAAAGAATTTCATTTTTTAATAAGTGGAGTCTCCACAGAAAATCAGGTAAGAACTTTTCATTAGCCGGAAGATACATTCATGAAAACCGCTGGGGCGGAGAACTGCAATGGAACTCATCGATGCGTGGAAGCAACCAGGTATATGGCGAATCGATTTACACGGATCGCGTTGAGTTTATAGGCAGCTATCAGTTCAATACCTCTTCACCGTTGCACATGGATTACTCTTACAATTATCACAAACAGGATTCGTACTACGGAACCGTGAAGTTTCTGGCCTATCAGCAAATTGCCTTCACACAACTTCGCTGGAATAAGCAATTTGGAAAGCATGATCTGCTGGCTGGAATTCCTGTGCGATATGTTTACTACGATGACAATACGATCGGAACATCAAAGCCCGAAAGTATTAATGATCCCGCCATCACATTCTTACCCGGCATTTTTATTCAGGACGATCTTAAACTTTCTGAAAAGTTTTCTACACTGGCAGGTTTACGCTACGATCAGCACAATGTGCACGGCAGCATCTGGACACCACGACTGAGTTTCAAATTTTCACCAGATAAGAACAACACGCTCCGATTAACCAGTGGTAGTGGTTACCGCGTTGTCAATTTATTTACGGAAGATCATGCAGCGCTAACAGGATCACGCCAGGTAGAAATACTGAATGATCTCAAGCCTGAAAAGTCGTGGAATATAAATCTCAATTACGCACATAACATTCTGCTAAAAGATGGTTTCATCAATCTGGATGGAAGCCTCTTCTACACCTACTTCACCAATAAAATTGTGGGCGACTTTCTCACCGATCCCAACAAAATCATTTATGATAATTTAGATGGTTATGCCATTTCGAAAGGCGTTACACTCAATGCAGATGCCTCATTTTCAAATGGCTTTAAAATAATTTCTGGATTCACCCTCATGGATGTATATCAGATTCAAAAGCAAAATGATCTGGAAAAGAAAATTCCTCAACTACAAGCACCACGCTTCTCTGGAACATTTACCGTAAGTAAATCGATCCCTTCCGCAAAAATGGAAATCGATATAACCGGCAAGATCAACGGCCCTATGCATCTTCCCGTTGTTGCCAATGATTACCGTCCTTCTATGTCGCCCTGGTTTGGAATTATCAATCTCCAGGTCACTAAAACTATCAACTCACAACTCGAAATATATGCAGCAGTAAAAAATTTATTGAACTTTATTCCGAATGATCCTTTCCTCAGACCGTTTGATCCTTTTGATAAATACATTTCAGAAAATAATCCCAACGGCTATACTTTCGACACCTCCTACAACTTTGCACCGATTCAGGGAGCAAAGGCGCTGTTGGGGTTACGGTGGACAATTCAGTAAATGGCGTTTTTATTTACCATGCGATGATTAACTGATCTATTCCACTGAGTAAACAAAGTTTGTTTGCTTCGATCGAATTCATCAGATTGCTTTTACGGAAGTCGGTTTGAATTTCTTACCTATTAAAATACCCACGTTGACCAGTAGTAGCAGCCCTGGAAAACCATGAAATAAAGTATCCAACCAATCCAACGGCTGCATGCCCACTGCGCCACCGGCAATCCATTGCTGTTTACCTAATATGTGCGGCTCGGGAAAAAATGGGGCGAGACCCAGTGTGAGACATGCCATCACTAAGAATTTCCAGTCACCAAGAATCTTCATTAACTATCACTACTAAACGACAAAAACAGAAGACCAATAAAATACCTCTTTTTCAGTTTGTACATGTAGATTATAGTGAACCTATAAAAACCACCTCCCTCTAAGATCAAAACATTTCGATCTGGAGCATTGGGTCTTTATTTAGTTTTTTCTTTGTATGTAAGTCCTGCGTGTGTTTTCTACACCTGCTTCTTTGGGTTCGAGTGTTTGCTTAAACACCTGATCCACCACTTCATACACGGCATTGTTTTTCATCCGGCACACAAAATATACCTTCTCATTTGTCCATTTTGCAAATTGCAAGATTTTTAAGTAGGCAGGATAACCTGCTTACTTATTTCAATTTTAGTCGGTTAGTAGTGATTTATTTTATGGATTTACGGCCCCGAAATCTGTTTTCCCGGATTTACAAACCCGCTATTTGCCCGTTTGGTTCTTTTCGAAGTAAGAATGGAGCGCCTCCATGATGGCATCCGGATCGGTGAAATAGTGAACGTGACCTTGTTGCCGATTGAACTGCACCAGTGTTTGGTAGTAGGAATCTTCACTTAGTTCATATTCTTTCATCAATATTTCCTTTACATCCGGATCGGTAATCACCTGCCGGTACGTTTGGGTACGGTTATTCTCTTCAACAATTTTTGACAGCTTCCTCTTTTCCCGCTCCAGTTTCCAGAAATAATCAAAGGGTGATACAAATCCTTCCAGTGTACTCATCGTGCGTGGTGCCGTTTTGGATCGTTCTTCAATTTTATTCGGATACAGGCGCGTTGATTTAATGATCACCTCATTGAGAAAAATCCGATCCTCGCGCATCAGCACAAACACGGCATCCTCTGCAAAGAGCAAGGGCAACTCCAGGGTGATGTAGCCCACGGTAGAAAACACGAGGGTGTCAGTAGGAGAAGCATAAATCATAAAACTCCCGTTGATGGAAGTGCTCGTGATCTTTCCAGAATGTTTAATGGATACGTGGGCATCACGCAAATTGGTGAGCCTTGCGGAGTCGACTACAATGCCTGTATATAATTTCTGGGCACTCAGCACATTCGCCAACAAAAGAGAGATGATGAAAAATAGGAATCGTACGGGCACGCGCTGGTTTGCTGACAAGATGGATGAAATTATAAAAAAGTTGAAATGATTTGTTCTTTAACAATCAATTTTCAGACTTCAACCCTTTGAATCACTTCTAAAAATCCGGAATAAAATAAACAAATGATTTTGTTACCATACTAAAAAAGACCACCCAATTTGGATGGCTTTTCAATTATTTGAGCTACCCTTCGTCACTATTCCTCCTCACCAAAATTCGTTGGTAATGAAATCAATGATCCAAAAAACAAGGCATTCAAAAACATCTTATTCGTTCCATACCAGGTGCCGCGGAAGTTTGGATTATCAGAGAACAAAATCACCCTGCCCTGCCCTTCCGGGGCGAATAATACCGCTGCGGAATTGGCCACCCTTTTAATATCGGTCTTATGAATGTAACCGCCTATCAACGGACTTGCCGTGTATTGGGCAATTGTATTGTAAGGCGTTTTGCCTGGTTGAAGGAAGGTGCGACCATTGCGATACACGGATACTTTCCGATCGGTATACCCAAAACCAATGGGGTTTGTGATATCCAAATCTACCTGGAAGATCGAGCCGCCAATTTGCTTTGCACCTTCGGTATCGGCAGCCCATTCAAAGTCAACTCGCTTTGGATTTTTAACGGTATCAATGGCTACCAGTTTTTCCTTTACAATACCCTGCTTGATGGCCCACTCCGATGCCGTTTTTAGTGTAATCAGTGTACCCCCTGCCTGCACCCAAATTTTGATTTTATCACTCATTGCTTTATCAGAAGGATAGGTGCCACCTACCATCACGATTACAGTATAATCATTCAGATTTATCCGTGAGAAGTTCAACAGGTCAACTTTGGAAACAGGCATGCCAATGCGCTGATCCAGTAAGTGCCAGGCCTCTCCTGCTTCGTAGCCCGAAACACCCACCCCAATGGGCATCAATACTTTTGGTTTCTTGATCGTTCTTACCGCAGCCGAACCCAGGTCAACACCCTTGCTGTTCAAGCCAGTCTCCACTGAATAAAAATCAACACCAGCCGATTGATTTGCCTCTTTCACAGCCACATACAATTCATCCGCGCTGATTTTTTGCTGCTGCACCGGGATTACAATTGAACCATGTGGAAAATTTTTCTCCACGCCATTGTTCATAATGCTAAAAGGCTTAAAGCTCGTGCGCACAATTACATTGCTGGATTGCAGTTTATTGATCGCCCGGTGTGCGTTATAGTCTGTGATGTCCATCAGGTAAGCATAATTGCTTTTCACAACCGGCATCATCGATTTCGAAGGAGCTTGCAAGAGATTACCTTTTGTAAATGCACCCTTCACTTCGGCATGCGGCATATTAAACGCATGCACCAGCGACCAGGTGGAGGCATCATAAAAAGTACTGTCGCGATACGTAATATCCTTTTCAAAGGCAGAACGCACCATGATGTAGTTCGTTTGTGCGGTAGGCACCACAAATGATTTTCCCTTTTCAAACGTCTTTCCGTTTGCGGTAATGGATTGACCCAACTCATACACTTCAATCTGATGCATCAATAAAAGATTGATGAAAGCAGCCGTTCGGGTAGCATCCTTCGGTTCTCCGAATACATACCCTTTGATCGGACTCGCTTTTGCCTGCGACATTGCACTACTGAAAAAATCCTTGCGCAGTTTGCGCAGCATATCCTTTTCAGCGATGGAAGCGCGTATGGTTGCTAAAGAAGCATAAAACTGGTTTCGAATCGTAAACCCAAAAGTCAGCGGAATGGTGGTGGTCTCCTGCACATGTCCGCGGGAGCTGGCCTGTTCAAATAAAATCCCAATGCCACCATAAAAATTGACATAGCTGGAACCATAGCCGGGATACAATTTGTCATATGCCTCCTTCGTAAAATATAAAGAGCCAATGGAATTCAATCCCTCTGCAAAATATTCGGCAAACTTTGGATGTACCACATCATATAAATAAGCGGGCACAATAGGATTGTTGCTCGTATATTTTCCCGGATCAAAATAGAAGGAAGAGTTAGAACCCATCTCATGATGATCGGTCATCACATAGGGTCGCCACTGGTGAAAGAACTTCATCCTGTTTCTGCTTTCAGGATGCACGCCTAAAAACCAATCGCGGTTCAAGTCAAACCAATAGTGATTGGTGCGGCCACCGGGCCAGGCTTCATTGTGTTCGCGATCGAGCGGATCAGAAACAAACGGTGAACCCTTATGCATGTTGGCCCAATGGGTGTGACGGTCGCGGCCATCGGGATTGTAAACCGGGTCGAGCAAAATCACCATGTCGTTAAGCCATTTCAATGTCTCTTCATCTTCGCTGGCTGCGAGGTAATATGCTGTGATCAAAGCCGCCTCAGAACTGGATGGCTCATTGCCATGCACATTGTAACCCAACTGAATTACTATGGGAATATCCGTGGCCCCTTCCAGGTTCTTCTTCCTGATTTCTTCTAGACGACTATGGTTGGCCGGTGACGTGATTTTGGCCACCACCTGCACGCGATGACCAATGGTACTTCCAATCTCTTCTACCACGAATCGATCCGACAGCCTGTCTAATGTCTTGATATACTCCACGATCTTATCATGCCGTGTGTGGTGCGACCCGATCGGGTATCCCAAAAACTCCTCGGGTGTAGGAATGTTTTTATTAAGATTTTTTGCTGATGGATAATAGTAGTTGGGTTGTGCCACAGTTAGCAATGGCAAGCAGAGCAACAATAAAATGAAAATTGCCTTCATGGTTGGGTTGAATATAAGGGTGCAAAGTAAGAAAATGGGAATGTCTTTGCGAGTTAAACCTACCCGAAGGACTATTACGATTATAAAGGGCAAAAAAAAGAGCCAGCTCCCCAGCCGGCCCTTTCCTCAAAACGAATTAA
>Ga0163153_10006008_pt1 | contig 13966 bp, 11 predicted proteins | sample OliLakLV19MP6IB1_FD_148629 | JGI IMG/M metagenome (GOLD analysis project Ga0163153, IMG submission 148629) | Freshwater microbial mat bacterial communities from Lake Vanda, McMurdo Dry Valleys, Antarctica - Oligotrophic Lake LV.19.MP6.IB-1 | ecosystem: Environmental > Aquatic > Freshwater >... | reverse complement strand
ATTGGGAATTTCGCGGATCAGCGTCGGCATCGCCTCGAGCACTTCGTCGAATCCCTTGTATTGCTCCTTGGAGTCGAGTCTGCCCAGGGTCATCAGGACGACCCTGCCACCCAGCCGGTACCGGCTCACGAGCTCCGGATTCCTTTCCCCGGGCCCGTACCACTCGGTGTGGATCGCATTGGGGAGGATGACGAATCTTCGGCTATCGACCTCGGCCCAATTTTGGAAACGACTGCGCGTGACCTCGCTGATCGACACGAAGCGGTCGACGTGACGGAGAAGCCGGCGCACCAGGGCGCCTCGCGGGTTCCACGCGTCGATGCCGTAGATGAACATCACTAGCGGAGCGTGCGTCACGATCTTCAACGCGAAGGCGAGCGGCAGCAGGTTGATGTGCGAGCACATTATCAGGTCGAACTTATGGCCTCTACGCAAGACTTCCCATGCCGCGCGAACGTAGTTCCACTTTCCGTTGGCGGCCGCAACTTCGTAGCGCAACTTCGGCGGAAGCGGCTCCATGGCGTTGGGTATGAGCCTTGGAATGGCAACGACCTCCCGGCACTCCGACATCCCGCACACGCTTGTCAGGAGGTCGCGGTTGTACAAGGCGATGCCGCCGTGGCCCCCAAATGCGTCGGTGAGAAGGGACAGAACCCGGAAGCGCCGGTAGGGTTCATAGACGATGTGCGACCAATTCCGGAGATGACGGCGCGAGCCGCTGTGCGACCGCATTCGACCGGACCACTCGTCCACGGGTATGGAAAATCCGGTCTTGCGCCGATGCAGCATCTCCTGCGGCAAGCTGGGCGCGGCGGTGCTGGCCATTTCCTGCTTTGTCGGGGGCCTGCCTCCGGCGGCCATTCGCGCGACCGCCCGGAACAGCCGCACATCTACCAGCGGAACGCGAATTTCGAGCGAATGTGCCATGCCGGCCCAGTCGGCATCGCGCAGGAGTTGGTTGCGCATGTACCAGGCGGTTTCAAGCGCCGCAACCGATTGGCGCGGGCTGGGAAGGCCGCGCGCGGTGGTCTCAAGCCGTTCAAGGAGCGGGAACTCCTCCCAGCCGCGCCGAACGAATTCGGGCTCCAGGAGCAGGGGGAGCTCCCAAGGCATGTAGAGCCCTCGACGCAGAAAGTATGCCCCGCCGATCGTGCCCCCATATTCGGCCATGCCGGCTATTTTGGGTGAGGCGACGCGCCCAACGAACGGCGCCGAAAGGCGCCGGATCGCGCGGCCTGCCCAGGGCATGGCCGCGAAGGGCTTGAGCAGCGAAGCCATTCGCGGCACTTGGGCGAAACTTGGATAGCCGCCGAAGAGCTCATCGCCACCCAGGCCAGAAAGCGCCACCTTCATCCCCATTTCCGCAGCCTTGAGACTTACAAAGTAGGTATTCACGCCATCGATGGAAGGCTGGTCCATCGCAGCCATGAGCCTGTCAAACTCCGCATCGAACGACTCCCGCGAGACCCAGCGTGTTTCGTGCTCGGCACCGATCCGCTTCGCGATCACGCTGGCCATGGTGGTTTCGTCGTTGTGAGTGCCGCGATACTCCTCGAATCCCAGGGTTAGGGATCGAAGCCGGGCGCCTTCGGACTCGCATGCGAGGGCGGCGATCGTGGATGAGTCCAATCCTGAAGAGAGAAAAACCCCGACCGGCACGTCCGAGGTCATGTGGTCGCGCACGCTGTCGGTTAACGCGCTCTTGAGATACTGCTGCCGTTCATCCGCCGTCTCGAGGCAAACCGGTTGTTCGTTCGCCGCGAGAAATTCTGTGGCGAGGTCGAAGTAGCGGTGGAGCTGCGGAGGCTTTCCCCGCTTCAGCATGAGCGTCGCGCCCGCGGGCAATGCGCGGACCGACGCGTACATCGTGTTCGGCTCCGGAACCGAGCCGAGCAAGAAGAAGCCGACGTGACCGGCAGGGTCCGGTGTCGTGTCGATTTTGCCCCCGGCAAGGAGAGCCTTCACCTGAGATGCGAAGCGCAGAACGCCATGGTCGTTCGTGTAGTACAGCGGCTTGATTCCGAAGGCATCGCGCGCCAGGAATAGCGCCTGCTCACGCTGGTCCCAGATCGCGAAAGCGAACATACCGCGCAGCGCGTGCATCATTTCCATGCCCCCGCGGGCATACAGGTGCAGCAGGACTTCGGTGTCGGAGTCGGAGCGGAATACGACCCCCGCCGCCTCCAACTCCATTCGCAGCGCGCGATAATTGTAGATCTCACCGTTAAAGACGATATGCAGGCGACCATCCGCCGTGGACATGGGCTGGAGGCCGGCGGGGCTTAGGTCGATGATGGCGAGGCGCCGGTGCGCAAGCCCCACGCACCCGCCCGGCTCGATCCAGAGGCCTTCGCCGTCGGGCCCCCGCCGGATCATGTGGTCGCGAATCCGCAGCAGCTCTTCGCGGTCCACCGGCGGGGCCAATTCGTCGTGCGAGAAGATGCCGGCGATTCCGCACATGATCAGCCGGCGATCCGTCGTCGATAGTCGTCGTACGCGATAGGGATGCCTTCGGCGAGGTCGGTGTCGGGTTTCCAGCCCAGTGACGTGACGCGCGAAATGTCGAGCAGTTTGCGCGGCGTTCCATCGGGCTTGGACGTATCCCATGCCACCTGGCCTTCGAAGCCCACGACGCGGCACACCAGTTCGACCAGCTCGGCAATGGTTTGATCCGAGCCGCACCCCACGTTAATGAGCGGCTGGCGAGCGCCATCCAGCGCAGCGACAAAAGCGGACCACTCGAGCCTCAAGAGGCGAAGGCAGGCGTGGGCGAGGTCGTCGCTCAGCAGGAACTCGCGCCGCGGGCGACCGCTGCCCCAGCCGCTAATCGATTCTGCGCCGGACACCTTGGCCTCGTGCGCCTTGCGAATGATGGCGGGCAGAACATGGCTACCCAGCAGGTCATAATTGTCACCGATGCCATAGAGATTCGTCGGCATGGCGCAGAGGAACTGTGTGCCGTACTGGCGATTGTATGAGGCGCACATCTCGATCCCGGAGATCTTCGCCAGCGCGTAGGACTGGTTCGTCGGTTCGAGCGGGCCGGTGAGGAGGTAGTCCTCCCGGATCGGCTGGGGGCAATCACGGGGATAGATGCAGCTCGATCCGAGGAAGAGCAGGCGCTTGACCCCAGCGCGCCAGCTCTCGTGGATCACGTTCGTCTGGATGGCCAGGTTCTCGCGGATGAACTCCGCGGGACGCGTGTCGTTCGCGAGGATTCCGCCCACCTTCGCGGCGGCGAGCAACACGTATTCGGGTTGTTCGCGCTCAAAGAACGCGCGTACGGCTGCAGCATCGCTCAAGTCGAGCTCGGCGTGCGATCGCGTTAGGATCGCACGATGCCCGGCCGCCTCAAGGGTGCGCATCAGCGCCGAGCCCACCAACCCCCTGTGCCCAGCGACGAAGATCCGGCTGTCGTGGGCGGGCGCCTCACTCATGGCGGTTGAAGAGCTTGAAGCCATGGCGTTGCACGAGCGAGTCGCGCTGGGCCTCGGCGAGGTCGGACTCGACCATTTCGCGCACGAGCTCCGCAAAGCTCGTTCGTGGAGTCCACCCAAGCTTCTGGCGCGCCTTGGTCGCATCGCCAAGAAGGCTCTCCACCTCCGTGGGGCGGAAATACTTCGGATCCACGCGGACTCGAACCTCGCCGCTGGCGTCGCGCGCCATCTCGTCCACGCCGCTGCCCGACCATTGCAGCGGGTATTCAAGGCGTTCGGCCACGGCGTTGATGAAGTCGCGGACGCTGTACTGCTCGCCCGTGGCGATCACGAAGTCGTCGGGTTTGTCCTGTTGCAGCATCAGCCACTGCGCCTCGACGTAGTCGCGCGCATGGCCCCAGTCGCGCTTCGCTTCGAGGTTGCCGACGAAGAGGCACTTCTGCATGCCCAGTTTTATGCGCGCGAGGGCGCGCGTGATCTTGCGAGTGACGAAGGTCTCTCCCCGGATAGGGGATTCGTGGTTGAAGAGGATGCCGTTGCAGGCGAAGATTCCGTACGCCTCGCGGTAGTTGACCGTGATCCAGTAGGCATAGAGCTTCGCCACCGCGTACGGCGACCGCGGGTAGAACGGCGTCGTTTCGCGTTGGGGTACCTCCTGCACCTTGCCGTAAAGCTCGGACGAGGACGCCTGGTAGAAGCGTGTCTTCTTCTCGAGTCCGAGGATGCGAATGGCTTCGAGCACGCGCAGAGTGCCGATGGCGTCGGAGTTCGCGGTGTATTCGGGTTCCTCGAAGCTCACCGCCACGTGGCTCTGCGCAGCGAGGTTGTATATCTCGTCCGGCTGCACCTGCTGGATCACGCGCGTGAGGCTCATGGAGTCCGTAAGGTCTCCGTGGTGCAGGAGCAGCCGCACGCTTTTCTCGTGCGGATCCTGGTAGAGGTGATCGATGCGATCGGTATTGAAGAGCGAGGTGCGCCGCTTTATGCCGTGCACCATGTAGCCCTTCGCGATCAGGAATTCGGCGAGGTAAGCGCCATCCTGGCCAGTGATGCCTGTGATCAGCGCCGTTTTCTCTTGGGTCATTTTAGGGGTAGCGTCTCTTTTTGGCCGGTGTCACCGCGCAAACATCCAATTTTTCTGCCATTTAACGGTGTTTTCGGCCGGGAGTGCTCTCCGACGACCGCTTGACTCTCTGGTGTCTTGTAACCGTCGGAATATATCAGCCCAGCCCCTGTTGTATGTCCGCCACGGTCCGGTTGACTCGGGCCCTCTCAGAACGTATATTAATCGTTGATTTGTGAACTCAATTCTCTAGGCTGGACAATAACTTAGAGCGAAGTGTTAGGCTGGTTCCAGAAGATTTCTCCGCAAGCCTCGCATTAGTCGGCGGCTTCGCGGGCATTTCGTATCTCGCGCACACCGTTGAAAGCAGACAAGAAAAAGGGAGCAGCCGATCATGACGAGCAGGAAGCTGGCAATTTCTCTGGCGTTGCTTGCCGTATTTGCGGGCGCAAGCGCCGAGGCGCAGATCCGCCCGACATACCAATTCCCCAGTGGCGCAGCTTCAGGAGCCGGCGCCACGCAAATCGGCACCTCCCCGATTTATTTCTCCCCATTCATTGGCGTGGCGGTTGGCCGGGACGACAACGTCCTGCTCACGCGCGACAACCAGCGCGATTCTACGTATTACGTGGTGAGTCCCGGCCTGAAGTTCGAAGCCCGCGACGCAAACAAGGTCTTCCAGCTGAATTACCAGTCGCAGATCGGACGCTACGCGGACAGCGAAGAAGACAACTACATCGACCACACCGTCGATGCGCAATTCGACGCCGCATTCGATCGTCGCAACTTCCTGCGCCTGGGCCTTCAATATCTTCGTGGACACGATCCGCGCAACGCCACGGACCGCGGCATCGGCGCAACACCCGACAAGTATCGCCTCACAACCCCCAGCGCCACTTACGCATTTGGCGCGCCCGGCGCCGCCGGCCGCGTGGAACTCTACTACTCGGCGAACGATCGCCGCTACCTGAACAACCGCGCAACCACCGCCGCGTTCGATCGCAAGGGGCAGGAGTTCGGTGGCGCCTTCTTCGCTCGCATCGCGCCCAAGACCTATTTCGTCGCGGAAGCCCGCACGAACGATTTCAGCTATCGCCAGGCCGGTTCGCTCCTGAATAGCGATGAGCGGCGGTATTTCGGCGGTATTTCCTGGGAGGCCACTGCTGCAACCACCGGCACGGTCAAGGTGGGGCGCATGGAAAAACGCTTCGATTCCTCAATACCCGAGTTTTCGGGGACGGCTTGGGAAGCGCTCATCACCTGGGCACCGCGCACCTATTCGCGATTCGATTTCTATGCGGGTCGTTCGACCAACGAATCCACCGGCCTGGGCAGCTTCATCGTGAGCGAGATCGCCGGGGTCACTTGGACCCATTCCTGGAATTCGTCCGTGTCCACCGCGGTTTTGGTGCGATTCCAGAAGGACGACTACCAGAATTTCGATCGTAACGACGATGTGCGATATGTCGGGCTGAAAGTGGGTTACCGTTTCCGCCGGTGGCTCACCCTGGGCGCCGAATATTCACACACCCAGCGCGATTCCGACCGGCCGCTCTTCGAATACGATAAGAACCTCTACCTGCTGACTGCGACGGCCTCCATGTAAGGTGCGGCACCTGCCGCATCCCGGGATGCTGGCGGTCATACACAATGGCACCCATGGCGCAGATTGCCCGTTTGGTCTTGTTTTTTCTGCTTTTTTCGGTTTCCGAGGCTTCGTTTGCCCAGGCGCCCCAGCTTTCGATATACAAGTTGGGCTCCGGAGACACCATCTCCATTCGCGTCCTGGGCGAGGATGACCTGAAGCGCGAGAGGGTCCGCCTATCTGACGCGGGCACGGTCTCGTTCCCGGTCCTTGGAGAGATCAAGGTCAAGGGAATGACGGTAGGTGGCCTGGAGGAATACGTCACGAAGGGGTTGAAGGGCCGCTACCTGATCAACCCGCAGGTGACCGTCTCCATCGAGGAATATCGGAATTTTTTCGTCAACGGCCAGGTGGAGAAACCGGGCGGGTATCCGTTTTCCCCCGGGCTGACCGTGCGCAAGGCGATTTCAATCGCCGGCGGGTTCAAGGAGCGAGCCTCCCGCGAGAAGATCAACGTAATTCGCGATGACGACGCGACGCAGACGGCGAAGCGAGTCGACATGAATGCGACGATCCTGCCGGGTGACATCCTGACGGTCGAAGAAAGTTTCTTCTGATGAATGACCTAACGCTCCAGAACCGGATCGCGACCGATGATTCGCTCAGTCCGCGATCAGATGAAGGCCTCGATTTCCTCGGCTATTGGCGCGCTGTTTCCAAGAGGCGCTGGAGCATCATCGGCCTGACCGTCCTGGTGGCGATACTCGCCGCCCTCGTTGTCTCCTCGATTCGTCCCAGCTTTCGCGCAACGGCGACCATCCTGATCGAGCAGGGCAAATCCAAGATCGTCTCGATCGAGGAAATCTACAGCGCGGGCGGGCTGCAGCGCGAGTACTACCAGACCCAGGTTGAAATCCTCAAGAGCGAGGACCTGGCACGCAAGGTGGTGCAGAAGCTGAAGCTGGCGACTCATCCGGACTACGACCCACGCCAATCGCAGCCAAACTGGTTCATGAGGATGTTCGGCGCGGTAGTGGAGCGCGAAGAGCCCGCTTCCGCAGTCAAGGATGCCGATGTCATGCGTTCCGTGGTGCAGCGGGTGAGGAGCAACCTCCAGGTTGGGCTGATTCGCAACAGCGCGCTGGTGCAAATCGCCTTTGTCTCGCCGGACAAGGAGCTGGCCGCGAAGGTCCCCAACACCTTGGCAGAGGTCTTCATCGACACCGACCTCGAATCCCGCGTGGCGATGACGCAGAAGGCATCCGAATGGCTGCGCGAACGCATGGGTGAGTTGCGCACCAAGCTGGATTCGGCGGAGAAGGCGCTCCAGGATTACCGCGATCGCGAGCGCATCGTCGATACCAAGGGGCTGGTGCTCTCGGGCGCCGGCCGGCAACTTGAAGAACTCACCAAGAGCCTGGTGGAGTCGCGGCAGAAGCGCGCGGAGGCGGAAACGACCTATTCCATGGTGCAGCAGATCAAGGGAGGGCGCGCGCAGGCGAACTACGATTCGATCCCCGGGATCCTGCGCCATCCGCTGGTGCAGAACCTCAAGCAGGCAGAAGGCGAGGCGGAACGACGCCTGGGCGATGCCGCCAAGCGATATGGTCCGGAGCATCCACGCCTCATCCAGGCCAAGACCGAGCTCGAGACGACCAAGGAAAACACCCGCAAGCAGATCGAGATCGTCGTGAACGGCTTCGCGAAGGAATACGAAGTCGCGCGTGCGAACGAGCAGGCGGTGGAGCGCGCGCTCGCACAGAGCAAGTCGGATATCCAGGGCATCAACCGCAAGGAGTTCCAGCTTGGTGTGCTCGAGCGCGAGGTACAGCAGAACCGCAACCTCTACGACATGTTCGTAAACCGGTTGAAGGAGACCAACGCGACGGGCGACCTGCAATCGACGATTGCCCGCGTGATCGATACCGCGGGCGTGCCTTCCAGCCCCTTCGCGCCGAATCGGCAGCAGACGATCATCAGTGCTGCGGTCGTCGCGTTTGTCCTCGCCGCATTGATGGCGCTGCTGCTTGACCGCCTCGCAAACACCCTCAACTCCACTTCCGATGTAGAGAACCGGCTCGGTGTGCCGGCCCTGGGCGTGCTGCATAAGATCAAGGGGTTCGTGAAGAAGGGTTTCATATCCGAGCTGGCTTTCTTCAACGACACGCAATCTACGTTTGCAGAGGCGGTGCGCACGGTGCGCACCGGCGTCCTGATGTCGGCGCTGGACGATCCCCACAAGGTGGTGGTGATCACCTCGTCGGTCCCGGAAGAGGGCAAGACAACCCTGTCGTTCAACCTCGCGTGCGCGCTGGGACAGGTGAAGAAGGTCCTGCTGGTGGATGGCGACCTGCGTCGCCCGAAGATCGGAAAGCTGGTTGGGCGCGATCCCAAACAGCCCGGCCTCGCCGACCTCGTGGCGAGCCAGGCCCAGGTGAGCCAGTGTGTCTTTTTCGACGAACGTGCCGGAATCCACATCCTGCCCGCCGGAACCGTCCCCCCGAACCCGCAGGAACTGCTGAGCTCGAAGCGTTTCGAGGACGTGTTATCCAAGCTGAAGGACGCATTCGACATCGTCGTCATCGACAGCGCACCCCTTCAGCTGGTGAGCGACGCGCTGGTGCTTTCACAGTTTGCTTCCTCGGTGATCTACGTCGTGAAGGCGGACTCCACCCCTTACCAGGTCGCCCAGAATGGGCTGAAGAAGTTGCGCCGCGTGAATGCACCTGTGCTCGGCATCGTCCTGAACCAGCTCGACATCGAGCGGGCCGAGAAGTATTACGGCGAATACAGCGGCTACAAGAGCTACCGCGGCTACAAGAAGTACGGCTATACCAAGGCCTACGGGCAGGAGTGACATGGGTGCCCGTGCGCGCCTGCTGGCCGTGCTGCCCATGCTGGTCCTTCTGGCGTGGATGGGGTTGGCCGCGCATCGCGACGGCCGCGCAAACTCGCTGATGGCCGATGCGAGTCGCGAAATGTCCACGTGGCGCCGCGCTACGGTTGCAGCCGGGGAATGGGACTGGATTCGCGCGGACCTGGAGCGTGCCGCCGAGATGGATCCGGGCAATCCGTCGATCAGTGAGCTGCAGGGAATCCTCAAGGCGCGCCGAGTGGCCGAAGATACCTACCTGAAAGAATCGATCGCCCATTTCCAGCAGTCGTTGCGCGAGCGTCCCGGGTCCCCCTATGGGTGGGCCAATCTCCTCGAAAGCTCGTATCGCCTGCACGGCAGCGCCGCCGAGATCGATCCGATGATCCAGCGCGCCGTCGCCCTTGGTCCCCATGAGCCGGCCGTGCAGCGCGTGGTGGCCGATTTCGGGTTGGCCGCGTGGCCCGAATTGTCGCCCGCCGGACAGGCCTCCACGGAGCGCGTGGTGGCGGCGGCACTTCGCCGTAACCCTCTGGAAATGCTGCGGATTGCAGATAGACGTGGTAGGCTCAACGTGGCCTGCCGCCACGTTTCAATAGCACCCGGCACGAGCAGCACCCAGTGGTCAAAATTTTGCCCAGGCACGGAGGCAACACAATGAAGAAGATGACCGTTTTGATGGCTATCCTGGCGTTCTTCAGCGCCGGCTGGGCGCTGGCGGACAGCGCAGTCGTCACCTCCGCCGTGGGCACGGTGCAGGCGCAGCTTGGCGCGACGCCGGCGCGAATCCTCAGGGTGGGTGATGAAGTGGTCCAGGGGATGACGGTGAGTACCGGCCCGGCGTCCTCGGTGGTCCTGAAATTCGACGATGGCCAGGTGGCCGCGCTCACCGCCAATTCACGCATGACCATTTCGGCGTACCAGTACCAGTCCTCCACGCGCACGGGCAATGTGCTGCTCTCGCTTGTCGAAGGCGGCATGAGGGCCATCACCGGCCTGATCGGGAAGAACTCCCGTGACAGGGTTGCCTACAAGGCGGGCAGTGCCACCATCGGCATTCGGGGTACGGATGTCACGATCATCACCACGCAGGGCCACGTCGTGGTCACGGTTGCAGATGGAGTCATCAGCTTTTCCTTCGCCGGGCAGTCGCTCGAGCTGTCAGCAGGCCAGGGAATCCATCTGCGCCCCGATGGCACGTTCAGCCGGGGAACCATCGCTGAAATCATGCGCCTTCTCCAGGCTTCGCCGCTGGGTCGACTGATCATCGAATTGGTAGGGGGAATCAACACGCTTGCCCAGGCGATCAATGAAGCGGCTCCGGGCATCCCGCGACCCGGCTCCGATGGCGAGCCGCCTCCCACGACGCCTACCCCAGGTGGTGCCGGTGGCGGGGGTATTGCCAGTCCCAGCTGACGCTAGCCCACAGATGACGGGCCATTCCAGGCACGCTGGAATGGCCCTTTTCTTTTGAGAGCCGCCACGAATATCCAGCGTCGTCCCGACTCCGTCGTGTACTGGGGGCTGCTCTGCCTCCTCGTCTGGGCCCCCATTCCACTTGGAAGCAACCGAGGCTGGGCATGGTCGCTGCTCGAGGTTGTGACGTTCCTGCTGCTGGGCGGGTGGTTTTTGCTATGGGCCCTCGGGCGGGCGCAGGTTTCGACGCCACTGCAAAGGGCCTGGCCTGCGCTCGCAATCCTTGGCGTTTGGCTGCTCTACCAAGCGCTGCACGTGATGGCGCTTCCTGCGGCCTGGGTGTCGGCGCTGTCCCCGGAGTCGGCGCGGGTCCAGTCGCTTACCGATGTGATCGGCATCACCCGCGAATCCATGACTCTCTCCGTGGACCGCAACGCTTCGCTGGCCGCGTTCCTCAAGGGCTCCATGTACGCGGCAATCTTTTTCCTGGTGCTGGCCGTGGTGAACACCCGGCCGAGGGTGATGATCCTTGCGCGCGTGCTGGTCTATGCAGCAGTTCTCCACTCGCTCTACGCCATCCTGCTGCACCTCGCCAACGTGGACGAGGACCACTTCGGCACCGTAATCAACCACGGCCCATCGGCGAGCGGCACATACAAGAACCGCAACCATTTCGCCGGCTACCTGGAGATGATGCTGGCATTGGGAATCGGCTTGCTGATCGCGGGATTGTCTGATCGCAGTGCGGACACGTGGAAACGATTCTTGCGGCACCTGATCGAATGGATACTCAGCCCCAAGATGGTGCTGCGCCTGGCGCTGTGCATCCTCGTAATCGCGCTTACAACCACACATTCGCGCATGGGAAATACCGCCTTCTTTTCCTCGCTGCTCGTGGCCGGCATCGTGGGGATCGTGCTTTCACGGCATGCAACGCGAAATACCGTGGTGTTGCTGGTGAGCCTTATCGTGATCGACCTCCTCATCGTGGGCAGCTGGTTCGGGGTCGAGAAGTTGGCGCAACGCCTGGAGGCAACAACCGTCGCCGACGTCGCGGAGCGCGAGGATCCGAGCATCAACGCGTTACCGCTGATCAAGGACTATCCGGTATTCGGTTCCGGTCCAGGCACCTTCTACGTCGCGTTTCCGGCCTACCGTCCGGAAAGGATTCGCGCCTTCTTCGACCACGCGCACAACGACTATGCGCAGTTCACCGCCGAAAGTGGCTTCATCGGCATCGCGCTCCTGGGGAGCCTCGTGCTGCTGACCCTTTCAGCGGCGCTGAAGGCGCAATGGGCGCGTAGGGATCCCCTGATGCGGGGCATCTCCTTTGCGTCCATCATGGGAATCATTGCGATCCTCATCCACTCGTCGGTCGATTTCAACCTGCAGATTCCCGCCAATGCGATGCTCTTCATGGTGCTGATGGCCCTTGCCTGGATAGCGCGTGACCTCGACGACCGGGCCGCGGGCCCGGCGGGAAACGAGGAGAACGCGTCATGAGGGTCCTTGTCACCGGCGCTGCCGGCTTCATCGGCTACCACCTCTCCAGGCGCCTCCTGGCGCGTGGCGATGTGGTTGTGGGCGTGGACAACCTCAACGACTACTACGACGTATCCCTTAAGGAAGCGCGCGTCCAGAAACTGCGGGAGATGCCCCAGTTCTGGTTCGTGAAGGCGGACATCGCCGACCAGACGGCGATGGATGCCGCCTTCGCCTCGGGGCGCTTCGATGCCATCGTGAACCTGGCCGCACAGGCGGGTGTGCGCTACTCCCTCCAGAATCCGCGTGCGTACATCGATGCCAACGTGGCGGGATTCATGAACGTGCTGGAAGGCGCACGCGATCACGGCACCGGCCACCTCGTATTCGCGTCGACGAGCTCGGTCTACGGGATCAACACCGCGCTGCCTTTCTCCGAGAGCCAGAACACCGACCATCCGATCTCGCTCTACGCCGCGACCAAGAAGGCCAACGAGTCGATGGCCCACGCCTACGCGCACCTCTTCAACATTCCCTGCACGGGGCTGCGGTTCTTTACCGTCTATGGCCCCTGGGGCCGGCCGGACATGGCGCTTTTCAAGTTCACCAAAGGCATCCTTGCGGGCGAGCCCATCCCGGTCTTCAACCAGGGCAAGATGGTGCGCGACTTTACCTACGTGGACGACATCGTCGAAGGCATCGTGCGCGTGATCGACCAGCCGGCGCGATCCGACCCGTCGTGGCGCGGCAACGACCCTGCGGCGGCCACCAGCTCCGCCCCGTGGCGCATCTTCAACATCGGCAACCACCAGCGCGTGGAGCTCATGAGTTATATCCGCGCCATCGAGAAGGCCACGGGCAGGCAAGCCATGCTGGAGATGCTGCCCATGCAAGCAGGCGACGTGGTGGCCACCGAGGCGGATACTTCGGCGCTCGAGCAAGCCACCGGCTTCAAACCGAATACCTCGGTGGAGGAGGGCATTGCCCGGTTTGTCGAGTGGTACCGCGACTTCTACCAGGTGTGAGGATCCGGTCACTGTGGTGGGCCGGCGCCGTGTTCTTCGTGGCGCTGGTGATCTACCTCTCCCTCAAACGCGATCCGATCGACGTCGGGCGGTTCGATGAGATCAAGATCGGGCATTTCCTGGCGTACGCGTGGTTGGGCCTCTGGTTCATACAGTTCTATCGCTCCGTTCGTGCGCGGCTCTTTGTAGCCATTGCACTTTCCCTGCTGGGTGTGGCGCTGGAATTCGCGCAGGGCATGACCACCTATCGATCCTTCGCGTATTCGGACATGGTCGACAACGCCATCGGCGTGCTGGGCGGGATGGCACTGGGGTTCACGCCTTTGGGCCGCGTCCTGGAAGCTTTGGAAGCGAGATGGCCGCGTCATGGATAAGTCACATCGATGTGAGATGCTCGCGGGATGAATTTCTACGATGCAGAGCCGCACCAGGGCGTGGGACGGGACCGGATCTACATGTCCTGGACGGAGCAGTGGGATTTGCCCCGCTACGCCGCGCAGTACCTCGACACGCGCAAGAAAGTATCGGCGACACCCGCGGAGGTTCTTGCCCGCATTGCGCAGTTCCCGGGCCCGGCGCCGTTCCGGAAGGTGGATATGGATTTCTACCTGGATAGCCATTTCGCGGGGGGTTGACCCTCACCCCGGCCCTCTCCCAGGGGAGAGGGAGAAAAGCGCTTTGTTTTTGCTCGCTTTTCGGGCTATAATCGCGGGCTTGGCTGGGAGTTCGCCGGCCAGGTTTGATTTTCAGCCCTTGCTCCACCGTCTGGCGCGACCATTTCATCGCGCGCCACTGCGCAACGGGGGGCTTTACCCATAAGGAGACTTCATGCGCCATTACGAGATCGTATTCATCGTGCATCCCGATCAGAGCGAGCAGGTGCCCGCCATGATCGAGCGCTACCGCAACACCATCGCCACCGGCAACGGGGTGATCCACCGCATCGAGGATTGGGGCCGCCGCCAGCTGGCCTACCCGATCCAGAAGATCTTCAAGGCCCACTACGTGTTGATGAACGTGGAGGTCACCAACGAGACCCTGGTGGAGATCGAGACCGCGTTCAAGTTCAACGACGCCGTCCTGCGC
>Ga0163153_10006004_pt1 | contig 13970 bp, 13 predicted proteins | sample OliLakLV19MP6IB1_FD_148629 | JGI IMG/M metagenome (GOLD analysis project Ga0163153, IMG submission 148629) | Freshwater microbial mat bacterial communities from Lake Vanda, McMurdo Dry Valleys, Antarctica - Oligotrophic Lake LV.19.MP6.IB-1 | ecosystem: Environmental > Aquatic > Freshwater >... | reverse complement strand
GAATCCGCCAGGCGATCCGCTTGAAGAGGAAGTCCTTGTTGCCGGACCGCGACGGCTCACCGAAGACCTCGGCGTACTTATTGCGGAGCTGCGCCGGCGTCATGCGCTTGAGCGCGGCGATCTCGGCATTCATGTTCGTGGGCATGTTGAAACTCCTGCGTTGGCTTCCGGGGGCCGGGGCCTCTCGGAGGCGTTAACCGTGTTGTCCATGAAGCCGACTCTTCGAGGAAAGATCAAGGCCAATCCGCCCTGATTCGAGAGGATTCCCTGAGATTTCTGGAGGCGAAGATGTGGCGGGAATGCCGGAGCGCCGGCGAAGGCGCACGACTCCCTCCGCGAGGATTGCGGCAATCTCCGCGAGGCGATCTTCTGGTGACATGTCTGCGGGGTCGGTGGGGTCGTGACGCGATGACATCGGCGCTCTCCGTGAGAGGCGATGCCCGCAAGGACCTTCGCTTTGCGACTGGGTACGATGCCTGGCAACGGTGGACGGGGCGACGCTGTGTCGGCTCCCTATCTGTTAAATACCGGGTTTGCCCATGAATTGGTTGTCACCTTCGATCGTTTTTGTTCTGCGCATCTAAGAACACGGCTGCCATCTCCTCTCCCATTCAAATAGAAAATTTTTACTTGAGCAATGCCTCAGCGCTGCCAACCCGCGCGTCATGTAGATGCGATCCTTTATCGCAGGAAGGAGTTGCAGCACGCCGACCGGCATTGCACGCCCAAGTCGAAGTGGACACGTTCGCGACCACTCAAATCCCAACGCGACACGAGCGACAAGACCCTTCGGCATCATGTCCTCGTCAAGCCCGCAAGTCCGGAAAAAGGATAATTCCCCATGCGAACAAGCACCCTAAGAATCATTCTTGCATCGCTTGCACTCGTGGCAACCACCTCCGCTGTCAACGCACAAGGACAGTGCATCACGTCTTACGCGGGCGTTCCCCTCTACAACCGGGAATGCGTTCCTGCGGCGCGCGACCTCGCTAGCAAACTGCTGGGCCGTTCAATCCCGTACTTGGGGGTCAACGGCGGAGCGAAGGACCTCTGGACTGTCGCAACGCCAGGATGGACCAAGATCGGCAATACCGGTAAGAACATCCCCTCCATGTCCAAAGGCGGCGCCTTGGTGGTTTGGGGTCCGAGCGTCGGTAATGGATATGGCCATGTGGCGCTCGTTCTTGGTGTCGCAAATCCCACAAAACGGACAGTCTGGGTCGTCGAAGCGAACTGGTACCTAGGCAGCGGGAGCATTCGTGAGGCCCAACTGGACGGCAAGGTGCTCGGCTGGTTGATGCCAAGTTGATCCCATCGACCATGCTTCCTTGTAATTCCCTTGAGCGGCATATGCGAAAGCATGGCCGCTCATTTTTGCGCCGCGACATTGCCGATCATCGGAAACGTTGCCTCTCGAATCGATGTCGGCATCGCCGAAACGACTCTGACGAGAGCGTGGCCGCCCGCCACGGACAACTCTGATTTCAAAAAGCCAACAATTTGGATTGCTCATGCCGCACGAGGACCTGCCTCGGCGTCATGTTAGTGGGAGGCTACCGCACAGCAGGCTTGTCGCCCACTTGCTCAGCCCAAGAACCAAGAAGGATGCCCAATGCCCTCTACATCGCCTCGTGACAGATGCCGCGCCTTCTCCATTCTGGAACTGCTCGTCGTCCTGGCGATCATCGCCTTGCTGCTTGCCATCATGCTTCCGGCGCTGAGCAGGAGCCGCGACGAAGTCGCATCGATTACTTGCCGCTCAAATCTTCACTCGCTTGCAGTAGGTTGGCGAGCTGTCGAGGCTCAGAACCCCAACTTCGGCGCCTCTTCAGACTTGAGTATTCGCTCGGCACTCGAGCGGAACATGGCCGATTCGTCCGCATTCTTCTGTCCGCGTGAGCCGGCTGTACCTGCCGTTCTCGACTCCTATGCCTGGCCCTATGGCGGCCCCTTCACCATTCCATTGGGCTCAGAAGTTTTACGCCGGTCGACCGCGCTGTTGGCTTGGGAACGACACGCCGGCTTTCATTCGCCCGGTACCATTAACATGGTCTTCGACGATGGCCACGTCGTAACCACTACCTCGGAAGTTTGGCTTAGGAGTCTGGGAATTGCAGATGATTGAGATGCAGGTCGGGGCCGGGTACACTTGACATCGTATAACGCACGGTCGGCATAGGAATCAATCATGGCCGAAATGAATGAGCCCGATGAACTGTTGTCGCGCGTCGCTCGCGGAGATCGTAACGCGTGGGAGAAGTGGTTGGGCCAGCCGTCCGGCACTACAACCTTCCTCGATCACCTCGTCAATTTTGCGAGAAAGTGCTTGAGAACAGATGATGGCTCGGAGGATACAGTTCACGAGGCCATTATTGGCGTCATGCGCAAGACACAACTTAAGCCCGCAACGATACCGAATGATAAGATGAGACCCTATCTTTTTCAGGCCGTTGCGTACAGAGCGGCAAGCCTGCAACGGAAGGCTGGCACCAAGCCCGTCAGTCTCGAACCGAATATGAAACCGAAAGGTCACGTCGGTGGAGAACGTACTACGCCGGAGGACGACAGAAAGCGTCGTGAGGACCTAGTTCTTGCGAACGCGATGCTGGGGGAGGTACAAACGGAACTGGATAAAGACCCTAAGAATAGGAGTAAATCCAAGGTTCAAGCTTGGAGATGGCACTACGAGGGCGATGAGACCCTGCGCCGGACATTGACCTATACAGAGATCGGTGGCCAATTGCACATTAATTATGAGACAGCATCCCGTTGGGTAATGGAAGTTGAAGTTCTGCTGTATGCCTTACGGAAACAGGACGAGTAGGAAAAGGGGACAAGAAAGGGGACAGGTAAGCTATGACTAACTCCGCAACAACATGTGATTTCGTGAAACTCCTTGACACTTGGCAGCATGATCCTCTATTGCTAACACCTGAAGAGTGGAACACCCTCGAAGCTCATCTACTCACCGACCCGCCTTGCTCGGTTTGCTTCGATCGCATCCATGAGAATGAGAGAAGGGTGGACTTCAGCAATCAGATTGCCGAGCAACTTAGGGTCATACCTTCACCGATCGCAAGAGTGGGGCAACCACGAAAGTGGGCTGCGAAGACTGCAGCCGGTAAAACATCGGCATCGCATGACGTTGCTCCAAGTCGTTATAAGCTGACAGATCAGCAGGGGCGCGACGTCGCCCTCCTGACAAACAGAGCAGGCCGTGTCTACGTTGAACTGCCTGATGATCTAGTCGATGCGCCTCCCGCGGGTGTTGCAATGGGTGAGACCATATATGTGTTGAAGCAGATTACAGATCGGATAGCTGAGATCGTTGAACTCGGTGAAGGTGATCTGTCCGACTTCTCCAACCACATCGATCACATCGAGGGGCAATGGCAATGGTAGATCGTAGCGATTCATCTACTGTTGCGGCAGTCGCCCACCAATGTAATGTCCCGTGGGAATCTATTATTTTTAAGTGTCGGCACGAGGGTGTATTAGGCATTTATGGGCCCGGCTCCACACTTACTCAGAACCAGGTGCATCTCATATTAACGTGGGCAACGAGTAAGAACTCCTTAGTACCTGATAACGAACACGAGAAGCTGACGTGTCGCATGCAACGTTGGCTTCTCGCTCAGAAGATCTCGATCGCGGCTTTTGAGCTCTTAGAAACAAGCACCCATCGCAGCCCCACGCTGCCACTTCATGACATTGCATCAGCCCCAGACGAAGGCCGGTTCGGGCGCGTGCAATCACACACGGTGATGCTTTTACAGGCATACGCTTGTAATACCGGCTGGGCCCGTTCCCTGCCGCCATCGACAATCAACTTGCTCTACCGTGCTGTTCTGAAGCTCCCGCGTACTTTTCGCGTTGATATCCGCGAGGCTCATTCCGAACTCATTACGGGGAGCGAAGGAGGGACTACCGGTGAAAGACCCGATCGCGAGCACGGATCCCCTATTTCCCTGGCGACAATCGTTGCATCGGTGATTCTGTACGGCGCGGGAGATGCACGGCGCATGGTGCGCCTCGCGCATTCGTTATTCAAGACGCTCAAAACACCTCAGCAATGGGGAAGCAAAGGCACGGTCGGTGGCAGTGTCTCATGGAAGACTTTTGGGGACACAATGCCCGATAAGGCGTCGAGTTTGGCAGAAGCTCTAGGTGACATACGGTCTGCTGCCGCGTCAGGGTATCAACGTCTCATCGCAGTCTCGCGGCTTTGTGAGATAATCAAGAATACTGCATGGTGCGAACAGATTGAAAATGCGCTGTACCACCAGTGTTTTGCGTGGCCATTATTGGTGAGTACGAACGGAGACACCGCAATTGCTCTTCCATTACTCGTGAGCGCGGACTTACCAACGCAGTTAGAATCAGCTATGGCCCACCGCAATCGTGTGGAGGTAATTGGTCATTACCCGGTGCTCGACATTTCATCTGGTGCGCGGCCAACATTTGTTGACTGGCTCTGGTTAGCGAGGGACGCAGCGCGCGACCTGTGGCGTCGACAGCACGGCAGCACTGGCGACTTCCGTCACTACGTTGAGGAGTTCACCGCACGCTTTGATTTTCGATTCGCAAGTGCGGTAATCCAAGATGCAACGCATGATATTGGTCCCAAGCGAGTAGCGCTCACTGGCGGAAGTGCTTCTGCCTATCTGTCGCAGGTGCTTCTCTCTCGTCTTTTGGGGCGGCGCAGCGTAATGAATAGTATCATTACTGGTCAGATAGGGCGCAAAGTATGTGATAGCCGGACTGAGGATGAGCTGCTCGATTATGGCTTTGAAGGCGTCGGTAGCATTGCGAACAAGCTTCGATACGTGTTTGACTCAGAATTTTCGGATGAAGTGGTAGTTCCATCCGCGAATGCAGGTGACGTGGCTACTATGTTGGGGTCTTGCGAGCCCGTCTCTCCGCAAACAGCTGAGGTTATTTCGGGGTGCGTTCGCCTTAGTAATGTGGCTGACGTAGTTCACTCGGCCGGTTGGCGTAGAACACAGTACATTCGATGCCCAGAGGTTGGCTATGCCACCGTTGGATGGAAATCCGCATGGGTGAATGACGCAGCCTTTCAGGTGTCGTCATCCGTCGAGACTGTAGTGTCGGCTTTGTCCTCATCCGAAGATGCCGTGCTGGCGATTGACGAGCGTATTTGGCCAATCACAGTAAGCCAAGCGTTGGAATACATCAACAGCGCTGTAAGAGAGTATCAATATGATAGTCAAGGGCGTTTATTTAAGTTGGACGCACCACCGGCCTCTCTTAGTTGGACGTTTATCAGAATGGTTGACGGCGAAGAAGATGCTGAATTCTGGCAGATTGTTTGGCACGCGATAGGCTCCTCCATTGAAGACTTCGACCGATTTAGTAGCAGTCCCACTACGGCAATTGCTGCTGAGCATCTGATCAAGGCTTTGAATCAGTACTCTCCTACCCAGGCCAATCGTAGTCACCGCGCACCGGACTTGCTTGTTCTTATCGGGTATGACCGCTACCGGCAAAAGTTTTCTCAGTGGACGACGCCTTCAAGCAGGCCGCTTGCGCCCGCCGCCATAATCAATGAGGTGCATCGACAGCAGCGGAGTCTTGGGGTTGCACCTCATCGGTCAGATATGCATGAGCGCGGTCGGCATGTGTGGAACATCTTGAAGCGAACGCGCATCTTGCTGGTCGGAGAACCGAACCAAATTGCTAGCCAAGGTGATGGTACGCCAAGGCTTGACCGGTACGACAAAGATACTCTGTCGCAATTACGATCTCTTGCAGTGTTTGATCATGGTTTCTGTTCGCGCAGTGCGGCAATGGTCTTGAAAGAATGCGGTATTCGTGGGAATAGCGTTAAAGTGGTTCTAGAGTCGCTCAAAGAACAAGGGTATGTGTTGGAGTTCGGGGGGGAGTACTTTCTTCCTGTTCGCCTTCGATCGGATGTGTTGACGATGAGCGAGGACCGAGCAGTTGGAGCTATGCGTCATTTGATGGCTGCTCGTTCATTGGCACCTTATGCGGTTCGGGGTGCCATGCCAGGACTATCGCTTGATCGTGCATTGCTTCCTAAATATGTTATTGAGGCGCAGCAGCAGTTCGGACGCGCCCGAAGCGCGGCGATTCGAGCTATTGCGGACACTCTTGCAACTGCGCATCGGAGTCCAACCAGGTCGGGAATAATGGACGAACTGGCTACTTGGAAGCGGTTCACCGAAGAGGTCAAGGGTGAGCGACAGACAATGGAGCGCGCAGCCCTATGGGCAGGGCGAGGCTTGGTGTACCACCTGATCAATCGCGGCACTTCCGCCGCTGGTGCCGACGCTGATGTGTTGATCAACGAGCTGATTGACGCTTGGCAGAGCCATCGCCTGCCGAATGGTTGCCATGTTCCCGCCCATCCTCAGATGCGACTGGCTGCGGCACGAGCCTATGCTGCGACACAACCGAGTCAGATGAATCTCACTTATCGAGCTTGGCATGGACAAGTAGTGGATCGCTTTGAGCAGGCGCTGCACGCATGTGATAGCTTCCCAGGGACACTCATGAGTCCGAATGAACGGCGTTGGTACCGAATAAACATCAAATGTTGGTTTTCCGATTTCTTAGATGGCACCGCCCGGCAGAGCGCAGGACACCCCGGTCGCTCTATAACACTGTTAGACCGTGAAATTTGGCGAGAGAATCGATTCTGGCTCTCGTGTGCTGGCGAGGGAGCCGTTATTGCTCAGTGGTTGGAAAGACAGGCGGACAATCAACAGAGCGTGCAGTTCGCTGCTGAAACGTATTTACTAGGGCACGAACTGTTCAACGACTGGCATCAGTTTCGCTTTAAGGCACTAGGAGCGGCAAGCGTCGCTGGCATTAAACCTCGAACACTATGCGACTGGCTTAACCAGTGTTACGATCCGTTTTACGATGTCGCCGAATTGGCATTGCGGTGTCGCGGGGCGAAGGATCGTGCTAGGAAAGATATTCGGCTAAATGGGCATAATGAACGTTGGGATCGTGTGCGATGTTATTGGGAGCAAGCCGTCTTAGTTCTACAGGATCAATGGGGGCCAGTCGTTCGCGGGTTTAACGAAGCGCTTTTGGCCGCTTTGGAAAACCAAGGTCTGCAAGACGGTCAGTGGATTGAAATTCCTGGGGGGAATCGAATCGATGTGCGGTAATTACGTCGCAGCAGTCGGCCTTGTGGTGAGCATGGGTTGTCGGCAGACACGGCCGAAGATTGTGGGTTGGGCAAATGGTATTCAACGCAAAAATAAGACGGAGGTCGCAATGCGACCTCCGCCTAGATTCGATGCTGCGTTTTTGATCGAGTTACGACTTGCGCGAACTGTTGCCGTTCTTGTCGATGCGCGTCTCGCTGGTGATCTTCGTCGCATGGCGGCCGCCCAAGAGCCCGCTGTACGCCTTCTGGTGCACGATCCTTTTCGAGCCGTCGGAAGACGAGTGAGTCGTCGTCTTGCCGCGCAACGAGCCGTTGGTGTAGTGCCAATTCTCACGCTTTGACATGGGGCTTCCTTTCAAGAAGCAGGTGGGACCATTGGCGACGGACGCTCCGTCGCTATAAACATGACGCGCTCCCCCGTCCGCGTGCGGCATGATCGGAAAGAAAATCTTGCAAACGGGTAATCACCGAGGTCATGGGTCATGGCGTGTTGAAAGGCAGTGCCCGCTGGATGTGTCAGAGCTTGGCATTTATGAAGGGGTTGCCTTCGGGGGTGCGAAGCCAATCGGCTTGTTAACTGGGAGGCCTTTCTAAGGCGAGAATCTGAGAACTCTCGGGCGACCCCCGCTCTCGAAGACGCAAGACGCGCTCGCGCCTCGTTCTCGCGCGCTCTCGCGCTCCAAGCGCCTCGCCCCGCCCATCACGTAAACCTTTGCAAACAAGGCGAAAAATAAAAGAACCCCGCGACCTCTCGGTGGCGGGGTTCTCTGCTAACTGGTGGGTACGGCAGTTCCGTACCTTTGACTAAGCTCCCTCTGCACAACCCGTCAAGTTGTTAAACGAGAGAAAAAGTCGCGCGCATTTTGAGAGTTAACCGAGCGGTTGGGAATGAGCGATTTCAGGCGACGCAACCATCGTGATATCAATGGTTTAGTCGGTAAAACCAAAAATCGCCAAAGCGCGACTTTTTAGACTTTTCGGCGCGACTTCGCGCGCGAACGTAGGCGCGCTCAAGTTAGGTGAAATGTCTGTCACAACGACGGGTTTGTCGATGCGGCCTGTCACCCGAGGTTCGAACTTAGACTTTCCTCGGAGGACCGAATCGACCCGATCTGCTGCGTCACCGCATACAATCTGAGTCGAACGAATCACGAACGCTCATCGAGGTCATCCATGGTGCAACCACCTTTCGATCCTGCCTTCAAATTGCGATCGCCTATTGATGAGTCGCAGTGCCTCAAGGCCGCCCGCGTTCTGCGGGATGGAGGCATCGTCGCATTTGCAACGGAGACCGTTTACGGCTTGGGGGCTGACGCCTTAAATGAGGCGGCTGTTCGGCGCGTCTTTCGCGTCAAAGGGCGTCCGGAGAATCACCCCCTGATTGTTCATCTCGCCGACGCGGCCATGATCGGCGACTGGGCCTCGCATGTGCCACATGCGGCCGCCCGTCTGGCCGAGCGGTTCTGGCCAGGACCACTGACGCTGATCCTACGCAAGGCTTCTCGCGTGTCCGAAGCGGTGACGGGCGGACAGCAGTCAGTCGGGCTGCGCGTGCCTGCACATCCGATGGCGCTGGCGATGCTCCGGGCATTGGGCTCGGGCGTCGCAGGGCCCTCGGCGAATCGATTCGGCAAGGTGAGTCCGACTACGGCGGCACATGTAAGGCAGGACCTGGGCGAGGAGGTCGACTTCATACTCGATGGCGGTCCGTGTTCTGTAGGCGTGGAGTCGACCATCGTCAGCGTGCTGGATGAGACCCCCGTCATCCTTAGGCCTGGTGGCGTGACGCGAGAAGCGATCGAAGAGGCGCTAGGATGCTCCGTGCCGGTGGTCCATTCCGGCGAGGTCCGGGCATCGGGCCTGCTCTCGTCGCACTACGCCCCGTGCGCCAGTGTGATCGTCGCCAACCCAGATGAAATGACGGATCGCGCCGAAGAGCTGCGGGCTCAAGGACGTCAAGTGCGCGTCCTCACGGCTCATGAAGTCGCACCGCACGCACTCTTCGCCTCGCTGCGGCGAGCGGATGACGCTGGCGTCGACTACATCCTCGTGCCTGCGCCCAACGAAGCCGGCTTGGGTCTGGCCGTCGCCGACCGGCTCAGCAAGGCGGCCGCCGCGCGAGATGCAGTTGGCCCGCAAAAACGGTGATGTCTTCTTCACGTCTGTCGCCGTTCGCCGTTGGCGGCTCATCCATCGACAAACGCTGTGCGCACGTTGTTGAGTACGCGTGCCGACTCACCGCGCAGCGCCGCGAGGCTGGCCGACCATCTTCAGCAGGTCGCCGACGGAGCAATGTCCCTCGATCGCATGGCGCAGGTGACGCTGGGTGTTGACTTGGTAAGTGTTGCGTCTGCCCTCGCGTCGCCGGCTGATGACCCCGGCTTCCTCCAACTCCTGCACGATTCGCTGGACCGCGCGCTCGGTGATACCGACCTGCTCAGCCACGTCACGCAGGCGAACATGCACATCGCGATGAAGGCAGATGAGCACGTGCGAATGGTTGGTCAAGAACGTCCACGTAACGGGTGCCGGTTTCTTGAGATTGCTCATGGGGAGGCTCCTTGACAGCCATCATTATAGCGTTATGATTTACACGAATTAGATTTCGTGTATCGTAATTCGTGTTATTTTCTTCACGTCAATTGCAGGAGTTGCCCATGACCGACACGACACCATCACCGCCAAGCGCAACCATCGGCTCTGTCTCTGGGGAAGCGCCGATCGTCGGTGTGATCATGGGAAGCCAGTCCGACTGGCCGACCCTCAGCCGCGCCGCCGAGGTTCTAAAACAGTTCGAAGTGCCTTTCGAGGCCAAGGTTGTCTCGGCTCATCGCACCCCCGATCACATGGCTGACTACGCCCGCACCGCCGCCGATCGTGGGCTGAGGATCATCATCGCCGGTGCAGGCGGTGCGGCGCATCTGCCGGGCATGGTCGCTGCGTGGACCGAGTTGCCCGTACTGGGCGTACCTGTCCAAAGCAAGGCATTAAGCGGACTCGACTCACTGCTCTCCATCGCCCAGATGCCCGGTGGGGTGCCCGTGGCCACTTTTGCGATCGGTGAGTCCGGTGCCCGCAATGCCGGACTCTTCGCCGTGCGTATGCTCGCCGGCGGCGACAAGATTCTGGCCAGGCGGCTGAGCGATTTCATCCATCAGCAGACCCAGAGCGTTCTTGCCCAGGAGCTTGCTTGATGTCGATTCATTCACCCATACTGCCCGGCGCGACCCTGGGCGTTCTGGGAGCGGGCCAGCTTGGCCGCATGTTCATACAGGCTGCACACCGGCTTGGCTATCGGGTGCATATCCTGGCACCCGAGGTCGACACGCCGGCTGGACAGTTCGCCGATCATGCGGTTGTCGCCGACTATGAAGATGTGGATGCCGTGGAAGCTTTCGCGCGCAGCGTACAGGTGATCACGTTCGAGTTTGAGAATGTGCCCTCGCTTACCGCAGAGGCGGCTGCCCGCCACGCACCGGTGCGGCCATCGGGCCAGGTCCTGAATACATCACAACATCGACTCCGGGAAAAGACTGCGCTGCGCCATGCTGGACTACCCGTAACCCCTTTCCATGCGGTGCGATCACAAGACGACCTGAGACGCGCGATCGCTTCACTGGGCATGCCCGCCATCCTCAAGACCGCGGCTTGGGGCTACGACGGAAAAGGCCAGACACGGATTAACAGCCCCGACGACGTTGATCACATTTGGACGAAGATGGCCGGCCAGGAATTGATTCTTGAGAAGGCGATCGCCTTCGAATGCGAGATCTCCGTCGTCGCCGCGCGGGGTATCGATGGCGAGATCGCCTGCTTTGATCCCGTGGAGAACAAGCATCTCCATCACATCCTTGATGTCTCGCTCTGTCCCGCCCGGGTTCCGGAACAGGTGCGACGCGAGGCCATCGAGATTGCAAGACAGGTCATGCAATCGCTCGAGGTGGTCGGCGTGCTGTGCGTGGAGTTCTTTGTAGCGCTCGGGGGCGCGCTGATGATCAACGAGATCGCGCCGCGTCCGCACAACTCAGGCCACCTGACGCTCGACGCCTGTGTCACCAGCCAGTTTGAGCAGCAGGTCCGCGCCATCTGCGGGTTGCCGCTGGGATCGACGCGACTGCATCGACCGGCGGCAATGGCGAATCTTCTGGGTGATCTGTGGTCAACCGGAACGCCCGACTGGCACCAAGCACTGACCGATCCCGAAATCAAGATGCATCTCTACGGCAAGACCCAAGCACGACCGGGACGCAAGATGGGGCATCTGACAGCGATGGCTGATGACGCCTCTCGCGCTGCCGACCTGGTGCGCCAGGCCCGGCACAGGCTCAGCGCAGGCTCCATAACAGGGACGGGCTTGGCGGTGATTTCTGCTAACGCTGATGGGATCGCTTGATGGACACCTCATTGATTCTCGACAACCTGCTGACGCCGCCGATCCTCTTCTTCCTGCTGGGCATGGCCGCAACGCTGTTGCGTTCGGATCTGGAGATCCCGACCCAGGCGGCCAGGTTCCTTTCGCTCTACCTGCTCTTTTCGATCGGGCTGCATGGCGGGCACGAACTGGCTCAAAGCACCTTGACGACACAGGTGGTGCTCGTCCTGGCCGCTGCCGTCGTGACATCGCTGCTGATTCCGCTTTGGACCTTTGCGATTCTCCGGCTCAAACTGCCCGCGCATGATGCCGCCGCCATCGCCGCCACCTATGGATCGGTCTCGGCTGTAACTTTCATCACCGCCACAGGCTTCCTACACGCCCAAGGGGTAACCTTCGGCGGCCACATGGTTGCCGCCATGGCGCTGATGGAATCTCCCGCGATCGTCATCGGCGTGCTGCTTGCCCGCCGGTTCGATCGCCAGTCACCCAACGAACAACTGCCCCTGCGCTCCTTGGGCCGGGAGGCATTCCTCAACGGCGCAGTCCTGCTACTGATGGGCAGCCTGCTCATCGGGTTTCTCATCGGTGAGGATGGCTGGAAGTCGATTAAACCCGTGGCGCATGATCCATTCAAGGGCGTACTCTGCCTCTTCCTTCTGGACATGGGCCTGCTTGCCGCCAAGAGGCTGGGCGATCTGCGTGCCTCGGGTGTGATGCTCATCGGGTTCGCTGTCGGCGCTCCCGTGCTGCACGCGCTGCTGGGAATCGTGATCGCCCGCGTCTTGTGCGTCTCGCCCGGAGATGCCCTGCTCCTGGCAGTGCTCGTCGGCAGCGCCAGCTACATCGCCGTACCTGCGGCTGTGCGGCTGGCCATCCCCAAAGCCAATCCCAGTCTCTACGTCCCCATGTCGCTGGGCGTCACTTTCCCCTTCAACGTGATCATTGGCATCCCGTTGTACTACGCCATCATCCAAGCAATCTGGGAGGTCAAATGACCACCGTCAAAAGGATCGAGATCGTCATCGATGCAGCTCACACACCCGACCTACTCCAGGCCCTGCGCGATGCTAGTGCACGCGGCTATACCGTGATTCGAGATGTCCAAGGCACCGGCGACCGGGGCGAACGCAGCGGCGATGAACTGACGGATGTCTTTCGCAACTGCTACATCATCGTCGCCTGCGAACCCGAGACGGCGACGCAGATCGTCGAAGCCGTGCGCCCCTTGCTCCGTCGTCATGGCGGCGTCTGCCTGATCAGCGATGCCCAGTGGCTTCGGCACTGACCGCGTGTACAGAAGTGAAATGACCTGCTGCACTGCAAGGCTTGCCAGCCGTTGGATTGCCCCGCGCACAGACGTATCGTCCGGCACCGCCAGAGTCGGTGGTTGCGATCTTCATCCGGAGTTGAGCCACCAGATCGCAAAATTCAGACCTGCGGCAAATGTGGACCATGCCAGATAGGGCAAGAGCAGCCACGCAGCCACTGTGGAAATTCGGCGGAATGTGATCACGGTGGCGGCGATGGCGAGCCACAGAAAGATGATTTCGATGAACGCCCAGCCCGGCTGATTGAGGCCGAAGAAAATGATCGACCAAAATGAATTCAGCGCGAGTTGCAGACCGAACCAGGTCATGGCGATAGATGAACCTTTCCAGCCTCGACCACGCCAGACCAGCCACGCGGCAACCGCCATCATCAGATACAGCGCCGACCAGACCGGCCCGAACAACCATGCGGGCGGCGTCCAACTTGGTTTGGCCAGAGTCTGATACCAGCCGCCAACAGAGCTGGTCGTCGCGATCGCGCCCAGCCCAGCCGCGCCGAAACAGATGGCGATGAAGAAGATCAATCCGACCACCTGCTGAACTCGTGATGTCGGGACTGTTGCAGGTGAGGTGGTTGGTTCTTTCGCACAGAGCGCGTGAGCAGCGGTGACGATGCCGTTGAGCATGCCGCGAAAAACAAATTCATGCAGCACATAAACCGAATACCAATAGGCCAGCCCGGTCAGACCTACGGGATCGAATTCGGCGGTCTGTCGAATGCGAGAACCGGTTGGCGTTGGCGTCACCTCAAATTCGAGCCATGCCCGGCCGGGGAGTTTCATTTCAGCAGCGAGCCGCAGGCGACGATTCGGTTCCAGCGCTTCAACTCGCCAGCAGTCCACGGCATCGCCAACTCGAAGCTCCACCGGATCGCGCCGACCTCGACGCAGGCCCACGCCACCAGCCAGCAAGTCCAACCAGCCACGCACGCGCCACAGCCAGTTGCCGTAGTACCAACCGGTCTTGCCACCGATGCGCTGAGCAGCGGCAAAAGCAGCTTCGACGGGCACATTCGTTTCCACTTCGCGGGAATCGACCAGCCGTGTGCCAAAGCGAACGCCGCCCCATCGTTTAGGCTTGCCCGCCGAGCTGAGCGCATCGGACC
>Ga0163153_10006002_pt1 | contig 13974 bp, 11 predicted proteins | sample OliLakLV19MP6IB1_FD_148629 | JGI IMG/M metagenome (GOLD analysis project Ga0163153, IMG submission 148629) | Freshwater microbial mat bacterial communities from Lake Vanda, McMurdo Dry Valleys, Antarctica - Oligotrophic Lake LV.19.MP6.IB-1 | ecosystem: Environmental > Aquatic > Freshwater >... | reverse complement strand
CCCTGGGATGTCGTTGGCGATGCGCGCCCGCTCGCGCTCAATGGCGCGTTCGCGTTCCGCGCGCTCCACCTGCTGGCGAATCTTCCGCAACTCCACAAACCGGACCGCGCCCCCCACCGCTGCAATCAGAGCGAGCGCCGCAAGCAATTTGAACCACCACGTCTGCCAGAAAAACGGGAGCACCTCGATGTCCAGCGCGGCACCCGCTTCCTTCCAGTTTCCGTCAGTGTCTGCGGCGACTACCCGGAAGCGAAATTTCCCCGGTGGCAGATGGCTGTAGTAGGCGACGCGACGCGTTTGCGCATCCACCCATTCCGTTTCCCATCCCTCCAGCTTGAAGCGGAACGCCACGTTGCGCGGCGAGGCAAAACTCGGCGCGGTGAACTCAATTGACACCTGCTCGTGTCCCGGCGGAATCCTCAGCACGGCTCCGGTGCGCGAGCGCAGGTCAAACAGTCGCGGTGCGTTTTGGTCCGGCTTCACCGGCGGAAGGTCATACGCGGCCATCGCAGCGCCATCGACCGTCACGCTCTCGATCACCACGGGCGGCGCGGGTTCGTTCTTCACCGCATCCGGATGCACCACGGCCAGCCCGGTCTGCATGGCAAACCACAGCCGCCCGTCGCGGCTGCGCAACGTGCCCGGCCATGCCTCGCGACTCGCCTGCAACGCGGGCAGGCCCTCGTCCCGCCCGAACACCACCGGACGAACCCGCGCGATGCGTCCCGCCGCTTGATCGTCAAAATCTTTTTCCCGCACATAAAACACTCCTCGATTGCCGGCGAACCACAGCCGTCCCTGTTCGTCCTCCGAGATTTGCGAAATGCAGTCGTCGTTGAAGCCCTGCTCCGCGCGGAACTGCGTGAACCGCCCCGCCTTCAACCGCACCACGCCGCTGCCGCCGTATCCAATCCACACGCTGCCGTCCGCCGCCGCGTGGAGACAACGGATCGTCTGCAACAGCGGCACCGATTTGCCGGTCTCGTTCGTGAGCCGGTCGTCTGCGACCCGCAACAACATCCCGCCCGCCGTGCCCGCCCAGAGCACGCCCGCAGTGTCCAACGCCAGTGCCCGGGGCAGACCGCTTTCCGGCGGCATGTCGAAGGTGCGCAATTTCCCCGCGCGCAGCCGGTGCAATCCATTCGATGACGCCGTCCCGATCCAGAGATCGCCATTCGTGGCGGACAACAACGAGCGCGCGAAGTTGCCGGACAATCCTTCCTTCATCGCCAAGGAAGTCATCACGCCATCCCGCCAGAGGAAAAGCCCTTTGAAATGAGTGCCGATCCGGACGCCGCCATTCGGATCCGGTGCGACTGACATCGCATCCGGCACATTCCATCCCTGCGCACTCGACAACGTGCTCCAACCGCTGCCGCGATTGCGCGCCACCACCCCGCTGCGCCCCACCGCCCAGAGCGAGCCGTCCCTGTCCTGACACACCGACCGCACCGCCTCGAACGGCAGGCCGGAAGCAATCTCCTGCGACTCCACGACACTCGGCCGCAGTCGATTCAACCCGCCGCCCCCGCGTGCCGACCCAAAGATTCCCCTCGCGGTCCTCGGCCAGGCTCAGAATCTCCCGGTGCGATGTGTTGACACTCACGAAGCCCGCCTCCTCCCGGCGAAACAGTCCAGCCTCACTGGTGCCCACCCACAAACCGCCCGCGCGATCCTCGATCAACACCGTCGCGTTCGCCGCCGTGCGTCCCAGCGGCAATTCACCGACCGCCACCGCGTTGCTGCCCTCGGCGAACCGCGTCACCTTGCCTCCTGCGCAAATCCAGATTCCACCCGCCCTTGCCGCCGCGATGCACTGCGCACCCGGCGCTGTCGTCAGGGCGCGGAACCTTCCGTCGCGAAACACACCCCACCTTGTCGCCCATCGCGAACCACACCTGCCCATCCCGATCGCTCGCAAACTGAAGCGTGCGGCCCGGCGGCACGCCGTCCGCCTCCGAGAAGTAACGCACTTCGCCTTCGCGAATGCGCACCGCCCGCCCGCCGCCCGCCGCATACGAAGCCCACAAGGCGCCTTCGCGATCCTCCACCAACGTCACCGCCCGGGCATTCGCCGAACCCTTTTCAAGAGTCACCGCCGCAGTGCGCCCTTCGTCCACGCACACCACCACGCCGCCCTCCTTCGCCACCCACAACCGCCCGCGCCGATCCACGCACATCGAGTAGAGCAAGCCGCTCGGCACACCGATCTCCGTGACCGGCGCGAAGTCACGAAACTGGTTCCCATCGAAGCGCGCCAACCCGCCCTGCGTCGCCACCCACAGAAACCCGTCCGGCGTCTGCGCCACGCCGACCACCGCATTGTCAGGCAAACCCTCGTCCGTCTGCCACGCCCGCGAGAACCATGCCGTGTTGGTGGACGCCCAGGCCGCTGCGGTGGCGACCACCACCCACCAGCCAAACAACCCAAGCCGGGTCACGCGGATGAGCGAGGTGAACATGGAAACAAGTTAAACTCTCCCGCCAAGGGAACAAGCCGCGATCGGGGCAAGGAGTCAATCTTCGCCGAACGGCTTGCGCGATGACCGGGATTCAGATCATTCCGCCTTGGGCTGCATGCCTCCCCAAAGCTTCGCCAGCAGTTTGAACATCTCCGGATCATGTCGCTTCAGTTCGTCCCGCGTGAACGGGAAGAAATCATTGCGACTGAAGAAGGCCTCCGTCATCTCGGCGAAGTATTCCATCGGGCTCGTCATCGCATACGCCTTCTCGTGAGTGTTGGGCCGACCGTTGCCGAACCACCGCTCCACCCTGTCATACGATCCGCCCGCCTTCGCCCGCTCGTAGGCAGCCTTGATCTCCAGGTTGTCGAATCCGCCCGGCAACACCCGGTCGTGGTAGCCGTGCGCCAGTTCATGCAGGATGAAGTTCGGCATCCGGTTCATCTCCTTCTCGAAATCGCGCACGTCGGTGATCTCCACGCCCTTCGCCATCGCGGGGTCGCGTCCATGGTCGCGCAGCCAGGCGGCACCGGGATGGTATTCAGCGCCAGGTTTGACCCCGGGATACTCGGGCGAAAACCACAGCGGAACTTTGCGAAGTTCGGTGACGGCACTGGACGGCACGACACGAATGATCTCATTGAGCTGAACTTCGAGAAGTTCGAGTGCCCGCTTCGTGGCAGCGGGTTCTTGGTCCAGCAATTGGCGATTGATCTTCACCGTCCAGCCTTTGGTTTGCCTGACCTCATGATCGCCGCCGGTTTTCCCTGTCGCATCGCGGGCCACCGCCTGGCGTCTGATCTCGTCTTTCGCCTTCGCCAACCGGTCAGGCCAGACAAACGTCGGGGCCGTGGTCGGATCATAGCCGGCCAGATGACCGTTCAGGCGCGTGGCTGGCTTTGTGTATTTGAGCACGGTGTCACCGAAGACTTCCCGGCACATGGCCGCCAGACCGGGATCGTATTCGATCAGCAAGGCGCGCGTGTTCACATGATTGTGGTCGTGGTCGTTCACGCGGTTGTTGTCGAACCACGATTGCACGCCCTCGGCGAAGTATTCGTGATGATTGACGCTCGCATACTTGCCTTTCCACAACCCGGCCTTCATCGCAGCAGTGAAGGTCTTCTTCAGGCGGCGGTCGAACGTCGCATCCACGCGCACCATGCCGCGCAGGTGAATGTTGTGGGCAAACTCATGAATGAGGATGCACTCGGTCGCGTAGGGATCGCCGGGATAGCCGAGCAGGTTCTCCTCGCCGCACGAACAGTAAGGATCCGTCTCGCTGCCGCCCGTGCCGCGCGCGCGGGCGTCCCAGAAATCCTTGGGGTCAAGTTGTGGAAATTCCGGCACGGGTTCCCGACCGAGCCGGGCAAACTCCGGCTGGTCCGTGGTGAACTCGTCGTGCGCGAGAATGCACAGGCGCGAGCCGCTCTGAATCATCGCCGCGCGCACCTCCGGCCGCTGGGCCAGCATTTGGTTCACGAGAAACGCCGCTTCCTTCAGCGCGTAATCATTCACCCGCTCCGACGCGACGATGGGATATCCCCCGGCGCTGATGAATTTCCTGTAGAAGGCAGGAACACCAAGTTCAGCCGGTGGAGCAGAGACCTCGGGGAGCTGCGCAGCGGCGAACGCATCAGGCGCGCTGAGGCAGCCCAACAACAGGGCAGCACTCAAAGCGAAAGTTTGCACCGGGAAACGAAGACCGGCCAGGCAGGGGCGCTGGGCATGACGAATCATGGCCACAATTTACTGACTCGCCCAGGCTGCTGTCTTGGCTAAAACTGGCTCCAGCGCATGAAACCGAGCACAGTCCGGGGCATCCCGACAAAGGCCGCGAGAAAGACTCCGCCGGTGAACCCCGAAATTTTGGAAGACCTTTTCGACCATGCGCCGGACGTGGCGTTCTTCGTCAAGGACGCCGGCGGCCGCTACCTGATGGTGAATCAATCCCTCGTCGAACGTCACGGCCTGCGGCAGAAATCCCAGCTCATTGGACGCCGGCCGTGCGACATCTGTCCCGGCGACTTCGGCCGCATTCCCTCCGCGCAAGACGCCACCGTTCTGCGCACCGGACGCCCCATTCTCGACCATCTGGAGCTGCACTGGTACGCCCCGCACAAACCCGGCTGGTGTCTCACCACGAAGCTGCCGATGCGCGATGCCGCCGGCCACATCGTCGGCCTCATCGGAATCTCCCGCGATGTGCGCGCGCCCATTGCGACGAGCGACATTCCCGTGGAGTTCGCCGCCGCGCTCGATCACTTTGAGAACAACGTGGCCGCCCCCATCACCCCGTCGGCCATCGCTCGACGCGCCCGCCTCGCCCCGCATCGCTTCGCCCGGTTGATGAAACGCTTCTTCGGTCTCACCCCCAGCCAGTTCATCGCCAAGACCCGCATCGCCACCGCGTCGCGCCTGCTGCGGGAGACGGATCAGACCGTGGCCGACATCGCGCTGGCCTGCGGCTTCTACGACCACAGCGCCTTCACGCGCACCTTCCGCGCGATGACCGGCGTGACGCCGACACAGTTTCGGCATGGGTAAGGTGTCGGCGCAGGAAAAACTTTCCGTCCGGGAAAGTGAATCTGTCCTAAATCACGGCATGGATTTCACGCCTCGACACGATAGACCTGCAGCCGGCCCCAGGACGGCCAGGCTCCGTCCTTGCGGGGCGGCTGGCCGTTTACCCCGGAGACGATCAGGGACTGTCCATCCGCCGTAAAACGCGCGTGCGTGATGCGCTTCTTTGTATCCAGTGAATGCAACAGGCTGCCGTCCGCAGCGGAGAAGATGGCGGCGTTCCAAGTGCCCTGCGCCTGGCGTCCGGCCATGACGAAATGTTTGCCGTCGGGCTGCCACGCCACGGTTTCCATGAGACCGGAACCGCGTTCGTCGTCCTTGATCTGGTCGAGGCGCTCGCCCTTCCGCCAATTCCAGCGTTGCCATGTCATCTTGCCGTTGCCCGCCATCGGATCAGTCATCGGCCCCATGCCGCAGCAGAGCAGAGACGCGTCATTGGGCGAGAAGGCGAGGCCATAAATGCCGCCGCAATAATGGTGTGTCTTGATCGATCCCCACGACGTGAAGTCCGGCGACGTCCACTGCGCGACGGGCTTGGCGTTGGTGCCCGCCGCAGTCTCCCAGATGCGGACTTCTCCCATCATGTTCGCCGCCGCGAGATGCTTCCCATCACGGCTGAACGCGCAGCTCAAGACCGGCGGCGCATGGGCGAAGGACGCGACCAGTCCGCCCGTGAGCGCGTCGAAGAGTTTCACCGATGGCTCGGTCTCCGCCGCCGGTTCATACTTCCAACCGCCTGGCAAATACTGGCCCGTGGTGGTGGCGAGATGACGGCCGTCCGGCGAAAGCGCGAGTTGCCAATTCCAAAACGTGTGTGCATGCACGCTGCGTGAACAGCGGCGCGTTTCCACGTCATGCCAGAGCAACTGGCCATCGTAGCCGCCGGAAATGACGGTGCGACCATCGGGCAAGAGCACGCATCCGCTGGCGAAGGACTGATGCTTTTCCGCAAACGCCTCAGCCTTGCCGGTCGCAAGGTTCACGTCGTAGAGCGCACCGTCCGCGCAGGCGGCGAAGGCGCGGCTGCCGTCCGGCGTGATGGCGAGGCCGAGCGCTCCCGTCGGCAGCTTGTGATCGTGGGCAAGGGTGAGTTTCATGGGTTCACGCCAAAAGATCGCGGATGGGTTCCGCCTTGTTCTCCACGCGATGGAACGTCGGCATCCCAGGCAGGTCGTATTCGCCGTAAGGATCGATGCCGAGCGCGGTGAAGATGGTGGCGAACAGGTTCTGCTCGTTGAAAGGCTTCTCGATCACGTCCACGCCGTCCGCGTCCGTCGCGCCCGTGATCACGCCGCGTTTCAGACCACAGCCCGTCATCATCATGCTCCACGCATTCGGATAATGATCGCGGCCGCGCGCCGGATTCATCCACGGCGTGCGGCCAAATTCACCCATCGCGATGACCAGCGTGGAATCGAGCAGGCCGCGCTGTTCCAGATCGTTGACCAGATGGAAGAGCACGCGGTCAAGTTCCGGCACGAGCATCTGATGAATCTCATGCTGGAAGACGTGGTTATCCCAGTTCATGCCGTTGGCGACCATGACGAACGGAGCGCCGTTCTCCACCAGATGCCGCGCCATGAGCGTGTGCTGCGCGAAGCTTCCGGGGCCGTAACGCTCGCGATCCTTCGGCGGAAGCTTGTTCACGTCGAAGAGATCCGCGCTGGCGGCCATTCCCTTCATGCGCTCGAAGGCGGCGTTCTGGCTCCGGGCAACCGTGCTCTTCCGGTCCCGTTCGTATTTCGAGGTCAGGAATTTTCTCAGCGTCTCGCGGGCCTCGCGATCGTGCTGCGGGATCGATTCCGCCGTGGCATTCGCCAGTGGAGTGTAGTCACCGCCGAGACGAACAGGCGCGTGCTCCGCTCCGAGCCAGCCCGCCCAATTGCCCGCCTTGAAGGTCTCGAACTCGTTCCCGCCCGGAATCGGATCGAGGAAGATGAAGTTCGGGATCGGCGAATCCAACTGCCCCATCGCCTGCGACAGCGAACTGCCCAGCGTCGGCCGCGTGAAACCGGCGCGTTCAGGATTGCCGCGCTGCAACAGCGAGATGGCCAGGAGATGTTCCGGCTGCGCGGTCTTCATGCTGCGCACGATGTTCAGCTTGTCCGCGATGCCAGCGCACTTCGGCATGAGCGACGAAAAATGAACGCCGGGAATCTTCGTCGAGATGCTGCCGAACGGTCCGCCGCTCGGACGGCCGGGCTTGGGGTCCCACGTTTCAAACTGGCTCGGCGCCCCGCAAAGCCAGAGCAGGATGCAATGCTTCTGCGCCTTCTTCGTCTCCGCCGCGAAGACCGGATTATGAAACAGCCCGGTGAAGCTCGCCGTCGCCGCCAGCGCGCCGCCGCCCAGCCCTTTCAAGAAAAGCCGGCGATGCATTAGGTGCTCATCCTTGGGGCACTGGCCCGGAGTCATGGCTGAAGATTCAGGTTTCATGGTCACGGCATGGTCAGGAATTCCGCGCTCGTCATCAGCGCCCACAGAAGATCACGAACTCCTTCGGCCGGCTGCTCAGGACGCGCATCGAGAAACGCCTTCGTCTGCTTCGCCTCCACGGAATCCGGCGCGCGCCCATGCACGGCGAGAAACGCCTCGCTGACCCGCGCGCCCGATTTCGGCAGGGCGGCCAATCGCGCGACCGTGCTGTTCGTCGCGGGCTTCAGGACTTCCGCCAGCGCGGGCGAGTAAGAGAGGAACTGCGCCTGTTGAAAGGTCGCGTTGTAATCTCGCGGCAAAACATCCGGCATCGCCGTGATCACGCCGCGACGCAGCGTATTGTCCTCCGCCGCCAAACCGGCGGCGATGCGCCACGAACGCGCAATCTGCTCGGCGGTAAGCGGACGTTCCAGCGCACCGGCGAACTTCTCCGGAGCCGCGTCCGACGCGCTTGAGCCATACAGCCGGCTCAGCACGATGCCGCGAACGAGCCGGCGGATGTCCTGCTTGTTCGCGGCGAAATCCTGCGTCAGCCAGTCGAGCAGCTCCGGGTGGCTCGGCACGTTGCGCGCATTGATTTCGTCCGCCGGATGCACGATGCCCCGACCGAGCAGCACGGACCACATGCGGTTGACGAAGGCGCGCGCCAGCAGCGGATTGTCCCGCGTGGCCGCTTCGGCGAAAGCTTCGCGGCGCGAGAACTTCGGGACGCGCACCTTGGCCTTCGGGTCCAGATACATGTCGTCAGCGTCCTTTTCCTTCTCGTCTTCCTTCGGGCGGACTTCATCGACCGTGCGACCCGTGAGCAGCGAGACCACGGCGGGCTGAGATTCCTTCTTCAGATTGGTAAAGTTCACGAAGCCGCCAATGGCAGACTCCGCCACCTCGTTCCCCTTCTCCACATTTTTGCTGCGGTTGAACGCGGCGACGAGACCCCAGTAATGGCCCTGCTTGATCTCGCGCGCCAGCGGATGGTCATGACATTGCGCGCAGTCGATCTTCGTCCCGTAAACAATCGGCGCGACCGCTTCGGCGATGGCCTGATGCTCGTTGCGCCGTTCGTAGAGGAACCAGGAAGCGCCTTTGTTCTCGGGCTTGTCCGGGCGGGCGATGAGGAAGTCGCGCACCGTCTCATTCCACGGGCGGTTCGTGCGGAAGGAAGTTTCGAGGAAGGTCCACCAGCCGTTTTCCTTGCGACGATCCTCCCCGTTCCCGCGCTTGGTGCGCCCCATGAGAATCACGTCCCACAACTCGCGCATCCGCACGACGTAATCTTCCGACTGAAGAAGCCGATCCACCAGCGCGCTGCGTTTCGTCTTCGAGCGTGAGCCGAGAAACTCATCCAGCTCCGTCTGCGTGGGAATGCGCCCGGCCAGATCGAGATGGACCCGGCGAGCCCAAGTCCGGTCGTCCACGGAGACGGCGGGTTTGAGTTTGTCCTGCTTCCAGCCGTCCGCGATGAACGTGTCGATGGCCGGTGTCACAGATTCAAACTTTCGCGGAACCTTGGAATCCTTGGAATTCTTCCCTGTCTTCGTCGTCTTGACGTCCAGAGCGGCGATCCATTCTCGGACCACCTCGCGCTGCGCGTCCGTGAGCTGCTTCTTCGGCGGCATGTGCGGATCGGAATCCGCCGCGAGATATTGATAGAGCCGGCTCTTCGCGGGATTGCCCGGCACCACGACCGCGCCTTCGTCGCCGCCTTTCATCACCGCTTCAGGCGAATCGAGTTCCAGCCCGCTCTTCTGCTCGATGGGCCCGTGGCACTTCACGCACTGCACGTCGAAGAGCGGCTGCACCTTGCCCGACCACAACGCCGCCGCGTCCGCCGCACCCGCGAGGCGTGCGATGGCGAAGGAAAGCAGAAGGGTGAGGGCTGTTCTACGGTTCATGTCGCGAGAAAAAGACGCTAACGAAGGCCCGCTCATTCGGGCAAATACCGTTTCCGAAGCATTCACTTCGTCACCCCCCACAGCTTTGCGATCAGTCGTTCCATCTCGGGATCGTGCCGCTTCAATTCGTCGTGCGTGAAGGGAAAGAAATCGTTGCGTGAGAAATAAGCCTCCGTCGTCTCCGCGAAGTATTCCATCGGGCTGGACATCGCGTAAGCCTTCTCCCGGGCATTCGGGCGGCCGTTGCCGAACCAACGCTCCACGCGGTCATACGAGCCGCCCGCCTTCGCCCGTTCGTAGGCGGCCTTGATCTCGGCGTTGCCAAACCCACCGGCCAGCACGCGGTCATGATAGGCGTGCGCCAGTTCGTGCAAGGTGAAGTTCGGCATCCGCTTCGTCTCGGCCTCGAAATTCCGCACGTCGGTGAATTCCACGGCCTTGGCCATCATCGAATCGCGGCCGTTGTCGCGCAGCCAGCCGGCGCCGGGATGATACTCCGCGCGTGGCTGCACGCCGGGATATTCCGGCGAAAACCACAGCGGCACCTCGCGCAGTTTCGCCACGGCAGCAGCGGGAACGGTGCGGACAATCTCCTGCAACTGCACGCGCAACAGCCCCAGCGCCTTCTCCGTCGCGGCCTTCTCTTCCGCCAGCAAACGTCCGCTGATCAGCACGCGCCAGCCTTCGATGGAGTTCGTCTGATGGCTGGCCGCCGTCCTGCCTTCGAGCAGGCTCACCATCCCTTGGCCCAGCGCATCGCCGACGAGGAAATACGTTTCCGCATTGCCGAACTCGTGATGGCCATGACCAGGGTTCGGCGATTCGTCGGGCTTGCGGACAAAGTCGTGCGTCGCGACGAAGCGCACGTTGCCGGCGAACTCCGGATGCGTCGCCACCGCCGCCTGGGCCTGGCGCAGCTTCGTCCATTCGCGCGGAGCTTCGACCCACGGGCCGGTCAGTTCGCCAATGACCACCGGCAGTGCAGGCACGTTCCATTCCTTGCGCACGTCGCGAATGAGGTTCGCCAGATTCGCCTCGTACTCCGGGATGGCCGTCTTCGGAGCGACGCCGTCATTCCATCCGTGATACCAGACGAAGCCCGCAAGCTCATAGCCGCCGCCATCGTAGCGGGGGAAGTCGGTTTTCAAGTTCGCCAGCGCCTCGCGAACCTGATCCAGCATCAGCGTGTAATACTTCCCGACCTCGCCGCCGGAACTGGGCGGTCGAAAGTCCTTATACAAGCTCTTGCCGCCCCACGCCGCCTTGATCAGCAGCACCTGGTTCTCGAAGCGATTCCCTAGAACATGGCCGAACTGCAGCTCCGGCCCGAAGTGATGCTGGCCGCCATAAACCGAGAACCCCAGACCGAGCGGCCCCGCCAGCAGCGGATCGTCTTCGCGCTGATAACGCACCCAGACATCTTCGCGCACCGTCCATCTGCCCTGCGGATCTTTCAGGTGCTTGAACATCGAGCTGCGGGCCGGGTCGCGCATCAGCATCGCCAGCGTCCCTTTGCCCTCGTTGTAATCCTTGCCTTCCAAATCAACGACGCCCTGCCCTTCCATGTTGGACTGGCCGGCGAGGATGAAGACCTTGAGCGGCTTCGACGCAGCCGTCGCCACGCCTGCTCCAACCAGAGAGAGCAACAAGATCGCCAGCCGCGCGATGGCGAAGGACGCGGGGAGAATCCGGGTTCGTGCGGCAGCCGGGCCGGTGATATTCATCCGCGAAACCTACCGCAAGGCGCGGGGAGCCGTCTTGGATAAAAAAATTCATGCAACGACCACGAAGTGGCAGAACGCCGCATTCGGGTTGCCTGCGGTGCGCCGGTCTCCGAACCGGCTTATCTCGTCCGAAGTTCGCTCTATGCCGGTTCGGAGACCGGCACTCCAAACATCGCCCTTGATCATATCGGCTTATACCGATACGTTCGCCATCGAATGAACGAACTCGTGCTCGCCGCCAAAGCGCTGGCTGACCCGACCCGGGTCCGCGTGCTCGCGGCGTTGCGCGGCGGCGAGCTGTGCGTGTGCGAACTCAGCGACGCGCTCGGCATCACGCAGTCCACGCTCTCCACGCATCTCCAGGTGATTCGCGAGGCGGGCCTCGTGCAAACACGCAAGGAGGGGAAATGGGTTTACTACGCGCTAAAGCCCGAGGCCAAGCGGCTGTTGAAGGACGTGTTCGGCTTCTTCGCGACCGAACTGGCGGATGCTCCCCAGCTCCGCCGTGACGAAGCCCGCCTGAAGAAGCGGCTCGCCGAGCGCGAGGACGGCGCGTGTTGCCGGGGACTTTCCTGACCTCACCACCATGACTCTGCCCATGCAAAAGAAGCTGTTCGCGGAATTCCTCGGCACGTTCTCGCTGATGTTCGCCGGCACGGGCGCCATCGTGATCAACCACGCGAGCAACGGCGCCATCACGCACGCCGGGATCGCGCTGACGTTCGGCTTGATCATCCTGGCGATGATCTACGCGTTCGGCGATGTCAGCGGCGCGCACCTGAATCCCGCCGTCACGACGGCCTTCGCCATCGCGCGCCGGTTTCCCTGGAGCGACGTGCCGGGCTACATCACCGCGCAACTCGCCGGCGCCTTCGCGGCGAGCGGGCTGTTGCGATTGCTCTTCCCGATGGATGAGAAGCTGGGAGCGACGCTGCCGGCCGGGACGCCGATGCAGAGCTTCGTGCTCGAACTGGTGCTGACCTTCATCCTGATGCTGGTGGTCTTGAGCGTCTCAACCGGCGCGAAGGAGAAAGGCATCACCGCTGGCATCGCCGTCGGTGCGGTCATCGCGCTGGAAGCGATGTTCGCCGGGCCCATCTGCGGCGCGTCAATGAATCCGGCGCGTTCCATTGCTCCCGCCGTGGTGAGCGGACATCTCGAACATCTGTGGGTTTATCTCGCCGCCCCGGTGCTGGGCGCGTGGCTCGCGGTGCCTGCGTGCTGCGGCGTGCGCGAGCCCGGCTGTTGCAGCGGTTCAAAACCAGAGACGGTTCGGTAACGCCTGATCTTTATGAAACTATCCACCTTCAAAGAAACGCTCGCGCAGCACCCGGACCTGAACCTGCGCTTCGTGTTGCCGGACGGAACCCGTGTGCCCGCTCACGCGCACGTTACTGAAGTGGCGCGGCTCGACAAACGATTCGTCGATTGCGGGGGGAAGCTGCGGAACGACGCCTTCTGCCGTCTCCAAACGTGGGTCGCCGACGATCTGCATCACCGTCTCACGGCGGGCAGGCTCCTGGGAATTCTCGCCAAGGCCGCGACGCTCCTGCAAAGCGACGACCTCGAAGTGGACGTGGAATATGAAGCGGGCTGGATCAGCCAGTTCCCGGTGGAAGCCACCGAAGCGACCGCGACGGAACTCGTCTTCCAGCTCGTCGCGCGCCACACGGCGTGCCTGGCGGAAGACCAATGCATGCGACCGCCGACCGGCCTCGCTGCGTTCAACCCGCAGGCCATTCAGTTCAAACCTCTCGCCAAAACCCCATGAATAACGAATCAAAACTCCCGCTCATCCTCGTCCTCTGCACCGGCAACTCGTGCCGCAGCCATCTCGCGGAAGGCCCGCTCCGCGCCGCGTCCAAAGGCCGCTTCCAAGTTGCGAGCGCCGGATCGAAACCGGCCGGCTATGTTCATCCGCTGGCCATCCAGGTGATGAAGGAAATCGGGATCGACATCTCGGCGCATCACTCGAAGCATCTGAATGAGTTCCTGAATCAGCCGGTGGAGACGGTGATCACGGTCTGCGGCAATGCCGACCAAGTGTGCCCCACGTTTCCCGGCCAAGTGAACCGGCATCACTGGGGCTTCGAGGATCCGGCCCACGCCACCGGCACCGATGACGAGAAGCTGGCCGTCTTCCGCCGCGTGCGTGATGAGATCCGCAGAGTCTTCGAGGCGTATGCGGCGGGGAGAATCGATGGAGCGGTGAAGGTTGGTTGAGTGGGAGCGGCAACGTTCTCCTGGCTCGCGGAGCGAGGCCATGATGGTAAGCCGTGGACTTAAGTCCACGGATCATCGTTACCGTCCGACACCCGTCCCGGAGCGACGACTGAAGACCCGAGACGTCCTGCCTTTTCAAGCGTCGCTCCGCGACGCGACATCCGTCCGGCTTTCCCGTGGACTCAAGTCCACGGCTACCATCATCAGGTCGCTCCGCGACTCAGATAAGCTGGGACGTCCATCCGCTGTCCATCCAACCAGCCAAACCTTTTCCTTTTCGCCACGGGACGTTCAGGCTATTTCATTCGCGCCCGGCGGCGCATCCGTTTGCCCGCCAATACGAGCGTGACGACGCAGTGGACGTGCAAAGCGGGACCAATCCTCCGCCCATCCGCCACCGCATGTTTTAAGTTTAAGTCTGTGAGTTAAGCCATGAGTGAATCGACATCGAACGGGAACGACAACGGGTCCGAATTGACGCCTCCTGCGCCGCGCGGGATGACGCCAGACAAATCCGGGAACGGTACGAACGGCGGCGCCGAGGAAACGCACGTCCTCGCCGAAGAGCTGGCCGTCGTCGCGCACATTCCTTTCGCGCCGGGCAAGATCGACCTTCCGCTCCACCGGCGCGTGGACACCAACTTTCTTCAATAC
>Ga0163153_10006001_pt1 | contig 13975 bp, 9 predicted proteins | sample OliLakLV19MP6IB1_FD_148629 | JGI IMG/M metagenome (GOLD analysis project Ga0163153, IMG submission 148629) | Freshwater microbial mat bacterial communities from Lake Vanda, McMurdo Dry Valleys, Antarctica - Oligotrophic Lake LV.19.MP6.IB-1 | ecosystem: Environmental > Aquatic > Freshwater > Lake... | reverse complement strand
ATCCGGATCGACACCCGCACGGGCGAGTACGTGGAACGGGTCCGGGACTAAGCTCGGGCCGCTGCCGGCGACGACCGTGGTTGGTGTGGGACGCAAATTGCGGCGATTCCGAACACAAATCGTGGCCGGCTGGGAGACCCATGTTGGCCACGATTTGAACGGCATCGTTCGCCGCCCTTGTTTCGCGCGGGACGACTCGGTTTTACGATTCGTCGGGCCGGTTCGTGGGGAGCATGACGAAGCAAAAATCTTGCTGGAAACTCCGCACATGAGTCAACTCTCGGACGGCTCACGGAATCGGCGCCTACAGGTCGTCAGCCTTCTGTTGCTGATGCCGATGGCGGTAAGTGCCGCCGACCAACCCAGTCGCTACGAAAACATGCCGATTGGCTGGGCTGAGGTTGAAGGGGGAACAACAGGCGGAAAGGGCGGGCCTACGGTTCGTGTTACCGACGAAGCCGCGCTCGTTCAACATCTCAAGGGAAACGAACCGGCGACCATCGTCATTGCCGGCCCGATTGCGCTGCAGGCGACGGTGCGTGTCGGGTCCAACAAGACCATCTTCGGCGAAGGCGACAAAGCCGTATTGACCGGGGCCGACTTGCACTTGAGCAAAATCAGCAACGTCATTAGTCGCAATCTGGCGATCCACGACTCAGCCGACGATGCAATCAACGTCGAAGGACGATCCCATCATATCTGGATTGACCATTGCGATCTGAGCGCCTGCCACGACGGCTTGCTCGACATCAAGCACGGTAGGATATGGTCACGGTTTCTTGGTGCCGATTTCACGATCACCGCAAAACCTGCCTGATCGGCCACAGCGACAACGCGAGTGCGCTCTGCGACCCCTCGACTCTGAACTGATGCAGTTGGTAGTTGAGGCAAGCCTCAAGATTGCTCTCTTAGTCGGTGACGTTCCTCTCGGCGGCCTCTACGTCCGTCGGTCTGAAATCATTCCGCGCTCCGGTCGTTGACGTTCCCGACTCGCTTAGAACATTCCGCCGCCGCGGTAACTGGCGCGGCGGCGTAGTTCTTCGGCCTTGTGGGCGGCGGCGAACTCAGCCTCCGTTCGGACCGCGCGGAAGTCGCCGTCGCGCAACGTCCGAATCGCGTGTCGTTCGACGACGCCGTAGACGGTTCTGCCGTCGGCGTCGACCTCGGCCTGCAAGATCAACCCATATTTGGGCCGACCTTCGTCGTCCGTCTCGTTCAATTCGGCGACGGCCGGGAGTTTGAGCTCGGCCGGCTTGCCGCGGCCGTCGAGTTGAAAGATCGCCGTTCCCTCGCGAACATCGGCCGGCGTCGCGGCGCGGCCCAAAGGACGAATATCGGGCAAGATGTTCGCCTCCCACGAAACCTCGCCGAACACGTCGGCTTCCGCCCGCGTCGCGTCGCGATAACGCTTGCCGAACCGATCGAATACGCTGCGCAGTTGCGCGAGCCGCCGGTCGGCGTCGAGCAGCAGGGGGTGAAAATACGGCAAACCGACGACCATTTCGCCCAGGTGAACGGCCGCGACGTCGCACCGGCGAATCTCGACGCGATCGCGGCGAACTTGCGGGTCGGCGAGTTCCGGCGGCAACGACTGCCCGCGGAAGCCGCCGCCGGCGGCTTCGACGTAGGAAAGCGCGTCGTCCTTGACGCTGTACACGCCGTCGGCCGGCCCCTTGTCGTCGAGCGCTCGTCGGAGCGGCGGCAAACAAAACGGATGCACCAGCGTGCCGATCTCATCGTCGACGTACGTGCCCGTGTAGGCGTCGACGATCTCTGCGACCGTGTCGTAGTACGGATTCGTCGGTTCGACGAGCGCCGCGAGGGCTTGTTCGGTCGCGGCCGTCCGAGCGACCGCGAACGCCTGAATGAGCTCCGACAATTCCACGTACCGCTCGCTTTCGAAGTCGGACTGCACCGGCCCCGGTAAGGCGTACGTTCCTAAGCGAACGACTTCGGCCAAGCGATCGAGAGGTTGCGAATCCCCCAATTGCAGCGCAATAAACGCCCAGCGGAGACGAGCGGCGGGCGTCGCGCCGCCGATACTGCGGCGAGCGCAATCGTCGGCGACCCGCTTGTCGCCGAGCTGTTTCAACGCCGCGAGATAGGCCTCTTCGTCGGTCCATTCGCCGTTCTCGAGCTTCGGATCGGCGGCGAGCGCGGCCCGCTCGGCGTCGTACGCGGCCAGGATCGCCTCGGCGACCGTGGGATTCGTAAACTTGGCGACGACCGGGTTGGGTTGCTTCGTCGTGCGGCGGGGGACGAAGAAATCCATGCCCCAGGAGTAACGAGCGTCGGCCAGATTACACGCCGCTTCTTGTTTGGCCGGATACGTCGCCCGCGGGTCGACGAGAATTCGCATCATCCGCTCGTCCGGCGGCAGCTTGCCGTATTCAGCCCAATAGGCGCGGACCTGCCTTTTGGCTTGTTCCCAGTCGTCCCATCTCTGTGGATCGAATGGGCGCCCCTTCGATCGCGTTTCCCAGAACTCCGCGCGGAGAATCGCCGTGATCGCCAGAAGCACGGCTTGCCTTACCTCCACCACGAAGTGATGTCGCGGGAAATGATGGTTGAACATGGCCGACGAGCGCGTCAGTCGATCGTCGTCCAGTGCGTCGAGCAAGGCGGGAATCGCGGGCTCGCCGATTTCGATGAGCGCGGCGACGCGGCGATCGTAGGCTTCCAAGTCCGCGCTCGGATCGTACGAGAAGGGGTTGACTTCGACTTCATCGAGATCGTCGAGGAGGTACTTCGTCTTTCCCGCGACGTCCCAAGCGGCGAACTCGGCGGGCGGGCCGGCGGCGGGTTTTTTGCCGAACGTCCCCTTCGCGCGGCGCCGCGCGAGATCGGCGAGAATGACTTCCACCTGCGGATACTCCGCGGCTTCTCCCGGATACGTGCCGAGCAGGTGCTTGCCGTGGGCGACCGCCTCGTCGTCGGCCCGTTCGAGGTAGGCCTGAGTGAATGCGTCGAAGTCGAACCACGCCAGGTCGGCGCGGAGTTCGGCGGCGAAGTCTTTGTAGTAGTACAGGCGGGCGGCGGCGAGTGCTCGGGCCGCCAGGTCGTCGTGCCCCAGGCGATGCAGCCACGCCGCATTGGCGACGTCGCTGTTGGAGATATCGGGCGTGAATAGATGTAAGGTGCCGAAGCGATCCTGGCGTTCCTCCTCGCTCCGCCCCTCGTCGAAGACCGAGTACCGCTCGCGGCATGCGGCGACGAAATCGACCTGTTTGACGGAACTCTCCGGTGGAGCCGGCTCCGCACGGCGATCGACGAAGTACAGCTCGCGTTTGCCCGTCGCATCGCGTCGCAGCCAACACGCGCTGCCGTACGTCTCTTGATGCGGATTGGGGTCGCGGACGGTCGACCGCACGACGACACGTTCCGCGCCGCGTGGATCACAGAGGAGTTCGTCGGCCAACCGCTCGAGTACCGCCCGATCGCCGTCGCTGAGCGCCGGCGGCCCGTCGGCTCGCGTCTTGGAAATCGACCCGAGGGCCCAACCGATCGCGAGACCGAACATCAAACCGATCGCCGTCCGTCGAACATGAGCAATCATGACAGGATCCTTGTGATGCCACGCACGGATCCAGGCCCAGTATACGAAGAAAGCCCGCTGCCGGTGCCGTCATTCGCTGCGACGTTGAAGACGGTCCTGTGGGGGTTTTTGGCGATCGCCGCCTCCGCGATCTTCAGCCACTGCTCCACCAAGCGACGCATCCTGGACTCCTTGACTGCCGGAAAACGGCTTGTGCGAATGACAACCGGAGACGCTCGAGCACTTTCTAAATCCCCGGTTGACAAGGAACCCGAATCCTAGATGATACAACTGATTTAATCAACTTAATCAACATGTTTTACGGTCATTTCAAGCCATGCCTGCGATCTTGGAGCCTCTCGATAAATCTGCGGCCGACGTTTGGCGGCGCGTCGTCGACCGGGCCGAGGAATTGAAGCTCCGTTCGGGCGATCAGTTGCCCAGCGTGCGAGAACTTGCGCGCCACTTGGGGCTCAATCCCAACGTCGTGCGGAGTGCGATCGTTTCCGCCCAAACCAAGGGTGCCGTCCGAGTCGTTCCGCGCGTCGGAGTCTATTTGCAAACCGCGCCGGTCAACGCCCGGTTCACCGTCGACGAAACCATTCCCGGCGTCGAATCGAATTTGCGATCCGGTTTGAGCAGGGAACCCGTCAACGTACTGCATGCCCTCGAAGCGCGGCGCGTGATCGAAGTCGAACTCATCGGCCTCGCCGCCGAGCGACGACGCTTGGACGATCTGCTTCCGGCCAGACGGTTGCTCGACGCCATGTTGCACATGCCGATCGAAACTTCTCGCCAGGAGTATGTTGCTCTCGATTTTCGCTTTCATTCCGCACTGGCGAGGCTTGCCGGCAACGACGTCCTGGCCTCCATGCAGCGAACGTTGACGGACGTCCTGGCGGGGCATTTCGCCGCAGCGCCCGGCAGTCTCGATCGACGGATCGATTCCGAGCGGTTGCATATCGACATCTATTCCGCCGTCGTCGAAGGCGATGCCGTCAAGGCGCGGCAAGCGATGCACGAACACCTGGGCAACGTCTACCAGTATCTCATCGGCTTCGTTCAGCGTCCGCCGGAACCGCAAGCGACGAAGAAAAAGTAGCCGACTACCGTAGTGAACGAAACCAACGAAAGCCCGCACTCATGCCGCCGTCTCACGACAATAAGCAGCTGACCCTCCTCGTCTGCATCGGAATGTTGCTCTTCGGCGACTTTGCGTGCGGCGAGGAAGTCCCCAATCCGGACCTCGCCCTCGAACCGGCGACGGTGATCGTCAATCCGTGGAAGAATCACATTCCGCCGACCAAGCGACAGGGAGTGGCCGGCATCGAGCGCACGGCCCGGGGCCGGCTCTGGGCCGTGTACGGCCGCGACGTGGAAAGCACGCGGAACTACCAGGTACTGAAGAAGAGCGACGACGACGGGCAATCGTGGTCCGACGTCAAGCTGGTGGTGCTGCCGCAAAAGAACGTGCGGGCCATGTCGCCGGCCATCTGGATCGATCCGCAGCAGCGGCTGTGGTTGTTCTGGGGCCAGAGCTTCGGCCTGCAAGACGACCGCTACGGCATCTGGACGATCGTGACCGACGAACCGGACGCCGAGAACCCGAAGTGGTCTGCGCCACGCCGCTTGGGCGACGGAATCATGTTGAACAAGCCGACCGTCCTCAAGAACGGCGACTGGCTCCTGACTTCGTCGATCTGGAAAGCCGACGACAGCATCCGGGTCTACGCTTCGACGGATCAGGGGGCGACGTTCGTACTGCGCGGCACGGCGAATGTCCCCGATCCGGCTACACGCGGCCCCGACGAACCGATGATCGTCCAGCGCAAGGACGGCACGCTCTGGATGTTGGTGCGTATGCAAGGCCTGGCCGAGACGATCTCGCGCGACGGCGGAAAAACGTGGACGCCCGTCGAGCGCATCGCAATCAAGCATTGCACCTCGCGATTCTTTGTGCGGCGACTGCAATCCGGCGCGCTGCTGCTCGTGAAGCACGGCCCGCTCGATGAACGCGCCGGGCGCGAAAAGCTGACGGCCTTCGTCTCCGACGATGACGGAAAGTCTTGGCAAGGCGGCCTGCTGCTCGATGAGCGCGAGCACGTCACTTACCCCGACGGCGTTCAAGCACCTGACGGAACGATCTACGTCGTCTACGACCACAACCGCACGCCCGACGGAGAAGTATTGTTCGCCGTCTTCACCGAAGAAGACGTCCGTGCCGGGAAATCCGTCTCAGACAACGTGCGGCTGCGAGCGTTGGTCGACCGACTGTCGCCGACAAATCAAGACACCAATTCACAAGCAGTACCACAATGATGAAACACGCACGATCACTTCTCGCCGCACTCTTCCTTTTCACTTCGCTCGCGCCGCTTCGTGCGGCTGAGACTTTGCTCGTCGATCAAGGCGTGCCGCGGGCCCAGATCGTGATTGCGGCCGAGAATCGCCCGCGGATGGGGACGCTGGCGGCGCTGGAACTGCAGCGTCATGTCGAGATGATGAGCGGCGCGCGGCTACCGATAGTCACAAGCCCGGATGCGAGCCTGCCGATCAAAGTCTATGTCGGCCGAAGTCCGGCGACGGACAAGCTGGGCGTGACCGACGAGGATCTCAAGTACGGTGCGTTCCGGATGGTCTCCGGGCCGGATTGGCTGGTGCTGCTGGGGAATGACTTCGACTTTGTTCCCCCCGCGTATCTGGCCAGAAAACGGAGCGACAAGTCGGCCGAACTGGCTTGGAAAAAAGCGGTCGAGCGCAAGACCGACATGGAGTGGGGATTTCCGTTTCAATCGGGTGTGGAAAGCCAGTGGATTCCCCCGAAGTTCGAGGCGACGCTGGAAGCGAATTACGGGAAGGGTGCGGCCGAACTATGGCTCGGCGGCGGGAATACGACCCGTGGATTTGAATACCAGGATGAAAACGGATCGCTCAACGCGGTCTGCGAATTTCTGCGCGGCCTGGGTGTCCGGTGGTACATGCCCGGCAAGCTCGGCGAGGTCGTGCCGGAACGGAAAACGATCGGCTTCGCAGCCGTGAACAAAACCGTGCTGCCCGACACTCATGGCCGCTCGTGGATGTGGAATAACTACTCCAGCTTTTCCTTCGACGATGTCGTCTGGGCCCGGCGGATCGGGATCAATTCACCCTATCAGAAGCTCGGCTTTGCCGGCGGCGCTCACGGGCTGACTCATGTCCACAGCGGCGAGGCGATGAAGCAGGCCCACCCCGAATACTACGCACTTCTTGGCGGCAAGCGTGACATTGAACACCGCGGGCACGGCACGCCGTGCTTCTCCTCGGAGGGGCTGATCCAGGAGACTATAAACTATTGCCGGTTCATGTTCGACGAGTACGGAATGCCTGCCGTGGACCTTTGGCCGGGAGACGGCCTCTCCCACTGCGGTTGCGAGGATTGCAAGGAGAAGTCCACTCCCGATCTCGTGTGGGGCTTCACCGAGCGGGTCGGCCGCGAACTTTACCAGACGCATCCCGACAAGCTCATCACGAGCGGGGCCTATACTTCTTACAACGACGTTTCGGACAAGGTCGGGAAGTTCACCCCCAACGTCGCGATCAAAATCTCTAACTCCGGCCGTCCGAAGATGAACGACCCGGAGCACTGGGCCGACTACACGAGCCGCGTGGAGCGATGGAAGACGAAAGTGGTACCGGGGAATCTGTTTCGCTTCGAGAACAATCTCTATCACCTCTGGGGCAAAGAGAACGGCGTCCGAGGCGCGGCGATTTCCTATCCGCTGCTCCACCCTCGGGCAATGGCCAAGGACCTCCAGTATCTTAAGGGTGTCTCGCTCGTAGGAACCGGCGAGGTCAGCCAGTATCGAGGGAAATGGCAGGCGATGGGATTGGAGCACATCACGCTCTATGTGCAGTCCCGTTTCTATTGGGATGCCGACCAGGATGTCGACCAGGTTCTCAATGAATACTGCACTCTCTTCTACGGCCCGGCGGCGAGCGCGATGAAGGAGGCGATCGACTTCGCCGAGAGCAACTTGGCCTACAAGGATGTCAGCCGCGGCCGAGGCAAAGGGAATCCGATGAATGTATCGTTGCAATCCGCCCTTAAGTTCCGAAACCTGCTCGACAAGGCTAAGTCGGCGGCGGGCAGCGGCATCGATGGGCAACGTGTCGAAGCCGTCATTTCGGAGCTTCAGCCGCGGGAACAACTCATCGCCAAATACCAGGCCCAGGAACAAGAGCTCGCGGAGCTGCGCGCCAAAGCTCCGCTCGCCGTCGGTATCATAGGCGCGGATCTCGCCCAGGCGACCCGTTACCCCTTGAAGCTCAACCGAGGCGGGAAGGAAACGGTTGCCGAAACCACCTTTCAAATCGGCTGGGACAAGAACGTCTTGCTGCTCGACATCGTCTGCCAAGAATCGGACATGAAAAAGATCGTCGCCGCCGAGGACGTGGTCAGCGGCGACTATGTGGCGGTTTCCTTGGAAACCCCGAACCACACGTACTACCATCTGGAAATCAATCCGGATGGACGGCTCTCGGAGGGCGATCCTGCGGGAGATTGGAAATCGCTCGCCGACGTCAAAGTAAAAAAGGGGGCCGACTTCTGGCGTGTGCAACTGCGCATCCCCGCGGTCGGCGAAGCCGAGGCCGAGGCCGACCCCAAGCATCGCGTCGCGGGAGCCAAGCCGACGAAAGAAGCTCCCTGGTATTTCAACGTGGGGCGATTGCGCTTGGCCGGCCTGGAAGCTCCGGAACAACAGGCGTTCTCGCCGACCGGCGGCTCCTGGCACCTCCCCGCGAAATTCGGGAAACTCGAATTCAAATAAAGACGGCCGACGAGGCGCCGCCCGAAGCGCTCCGACCAGAGTGACCCGGGGCATACTCACGGGGCCGCTTTTCAACTCGCAAGTGCTTGTGCGATTGCGATTGGCGTACAATTTGTTGCAGCTGAGACCCGATCTTTTTTCTGCGGGGGAGATAGAAGCTGCGAAACAATGGATCTCGAACGCGCCGCGATTTCCCAGGGAGAACTTCTGGTAAATTTCACTTGTCGGAGGCTCGCCGGCATAGTTCTCGCAAAAGTCTTTCCGACAACGGCCGAGCGGCGATGCAAAAACCGTGTGTCGACTTTGCACCCGGGCAGTGTCGTGCTCGCCCGATTCATTCTTGAGAGGTGAGCGATGGCCGACCAGCCCCCGACGGAGGACGCTCGACACGGACCGCCGTCGGATGAAGAATTCCTCCGGCTGCAGCGGACGACGGTTCTGTACTACCCACACGAGACCAATTCGGCATCGACCAGGGCCCCGTCGTGCCGGCGGTGGAGAATTATCGCACCGGGTTGATCTGGAACCTCATGCGGCGCTGCCCGTACATCGTCTCCGGCCTACAGCGGGCCGGTTTCACGGGCGGATGGCTGTAGTGAGACGGCGCGACGGAAAACCGGGTCAGGCTGCGGCCGGCGGCATCGCCCATACATGGGTCGGATCACGGGCTCCCTCTTGACGAACTTCTAGTTGCATATACAATAAAACCGCGCGGAGGCATAACGTGGGAGCCGAGCACATGCGAGCGATGATTGACAAGGTCGCCGGCGAGTGCGTAGCCGTACGGCTCCGCATGCTGAATCGCGTCGTCACGAACATCTACGACGACGCCCTGCGGTCGCTCGACCTGAAGGTGAGCCAGATGAACATTCTGGTCGCCGCCGCCAAGATGGGAACGGCTCGCCCCACGGAAGTTTGCGATCATCTCCATCTCGACGTTTCGACCCTCAGCCGCAACGTCGAACGAATGAAGGCTCGTGGCTGGCTGGAAGTTGTGTCCGACGAGGATGGTCGCTCGCAGCCTTTTCGCCTGACACCCCAGGGACGCAAACTTCTGGAAAAGGCGATGCCGGCCTGGAGCGAGGCGCAACAGCAGGTCAAGAAGCTTCTTGGAGACGGGTTCGTGGAGCAGTTGAACCGAGCCGTGAAGCGAGTCGGCAAAGAGACCGCCGCGAGCTGATTTTTTTCGCTATTATTTGTATATACAACAATGAGCGGCCGTGAAGCTCGAAGATCACCCGACCGTACGGCGCATTCACCTCAAGACCGTCCCTTCCGTTCCCTCCAAGCAGGAGGCGCTGGATGCCGGATGGCTAAGGCAACTGGTCCTCGATGCCGGTGCGGATGACGTGGGGTTCGTCGAGATCGGCAGACCCGCTTTGGACGATCAACGCCAAGATATCTTCAAGGCGTTTCCTCACGCCAAGAGCCTGATCAGCTTCGTGGTTCGCATGAATCGGGAGGCCATACGGACACCGGCTCGCTCGGTCTCCAACACCGAATTCCACCATAGCGGTGATGAGGTCAATGACGTTGCCCGCAGCGTGGTTCGGACTCTGGAAGACCGGGGAATCCGCGCAATGAACCCCGCGATGGGCTTCCCGATGGAGATGGACCGGTTCCCCGGCAAGGTATGGGTCGTGTCACACAAGCCGGTCGCGGTGGCGGCAGGGCTAGGAATGATGGGCATTCACCGCAACGTGATCCATGAGAAGTTCGGCAATTTCATCCTGTTGGGGACCATCTTGTTGGATGCCGAGGTTTCCGAGTCCGGCCGGCCGATCGACTACAACCCGTGTCTGGAATGCAAACTGTGCGTGGCCGCATGTCCCGTGGGGGCCATCTCGCCGGAAGGGGATTTTAACTTCTCGGCCTGCTACACCCATAACTACCGGGAGTTCATGGGCGGCTTCACCGATTGGGTCGAGCAGGTGGCCGACAGCAAGAACGCCCGCGACTACCGCAGTCGGGTCAGCGATGCGGAGTCGGCTTCGATGTGGCAAAGTCTGTCCTACGGGGCGAACTATAAAGCGGCGTACTGCCTGGCGGTCTGCCCGGCAGGAGACGACGTGATTGGACCGTTCCTCACCGATCGGAAGGCACATCTCAAGGAAATCGTGCGCCCCCTGCAAGAGAAGGAAGAGACGATTTACGTCACCAAGAATTCCGACGCTGAGGATCATGTCGCCAAACGGTTTCCTCACAAGAAAATCAAGCACGTGGGCAACACCCTACGACCGAACACCATCGAGGTTTTCCTCCAAGGAATGCCGAACGTCTTCCAGCCGGGCAAGTCGGCGGAACTGAACGCCACCTTTCACTTCACCTTCACGGGTACGGAGCGGCGGCAGGCAACCGTCGTGATTCAGCGGCAGAAAATCAGCGTGCAAGAAGGGCACGTCGGCCGGCCCGACCTGCACGTTACGGCCGACTCGCAAACCTGGATCGGCTTTCTGAGGAAGGAAAAATACGTGGTCTGGGCACTGCTGCGGCGGAAGATTCGGCTCGCCGGCCCGCTCAAGCTGCTGGTGGCGTTCGGAAAGTGCTTTCCCCAGTAACTGATTTCGGGCAGTCGAAGAGACGGGAAGGAGATGGTTCCGAGGAAAGAATCGTCACACTAGTGCTGCGTCAAATCTAAATGCTCGGGTTCAACTTATTCCAGATGCCCGTGATTCCTGGGCTCGGTGAAGAAGTGCAACCCGAACTTTTGGACCTGACATAGCACTAGGATCTTTCAACCCTGGATGTGAATGCGCGTCGAAATCCCGTCGGCGCCTTGGTGAATGCGATCGGTGCCGGATGATTCCTCCTGGTGCGGCTATTCCAATCGATCCGTGCCCGCGATCTTTCTCGGCGTGAAGGCGTAGAGCAACGTCGTGTTCGACGCCTCCGCCGCTTCCTTGCCTCCGCGCGGATCGAACGACCGCGGCGCCGCGATCAGTAGGCTTTCACCCTCCGCCAGTTCGACGGTCATTCGTAGCGAGTCGCTTCGCACGGTCGGCATTTGCAACGTCACCATCGGTTTGTCGCCGCGCGGCCCGCCCGCGACGGAAACGGGCAGATTCACCAACCGCACTGCGCCGATTTCCGAGTTTTCCAGGTCGATCGAAAGTTCGATCGTTCCGGTTTCGGTTGCGACCGAACGCATCGTGGTCTTCAGTCCGTCATCAAACGTTTCCACGCGCGGTCGCCAACGTCCGTTATCGGCCGGTACGACTCCGGTCGCGAACGGGCGTTGCGTGCGATTCGTGACCGTCACCGTCTGGCCGTTGAACGTCGTCACTCGAGGCGCCATCAACATGTTGCCGAGGGGATTCTGCTCGGCCGCTCGAACCAGGGCGCCGAGTTGCGTCTCGACGATTTGCGCGATGAGCATCGGCCCCGCGCCGGATGTTCGCCCTTGGCCGGCGATCGACGGCGCCCTCCATTCGATCGGAGTCGCCGCCGCGAGATCGACCTGCAGGATTCGCAGTTGGATTGCGATCTGCTGCGGACCGCTCCGAGCCATCGCGTCCAGTTGTTCGGTCAACCCGCGGTGCCGTTCTTCGGTCGCTTCGACGGTCAATCGACCCTCGGTAATCTCAGGCATCCGCGTCGAGGAGCGCGCGAAGCGAATCAGTCCGAGCTCGACGTCCGCGTCGGGCTCACGCTCGCGGAGCTTGGCCAGTAGCGCCGCAACGTCGTATGAACGGACCGAGGCGGGCGCCTCGTCGGCGGTGGGGGGCGAGACCGGATCGATCCGATCGATCTCGGCCGTCCGAATCTTCGGCTCAGGGGCCTGCGGCTGTTCTGCGTCGGTCAGGCCCGCTACCGCGACGAGCAGGAACGCCGCTGCGAGCAGCCGGCGGAGCGGCCGTCCCGGTTGGGGAATCGGGCGAGTGATTCGCTCGATCCGCCGTCGCAAACCTCGCCCCGTGATGAACGGGACAAAACCGAGCGCAGGCGCCGCGCGAGACGGCTCGCCCGCCTCCGCAAACTCCAGCAGCAACCGTCCGTAGGCTACCACGTCGGCCGTCGAAGCTCCTCGTAACGCAAGCTCGTCGGCCGCTTGTTCGGCGCGCGTACGCAGCTTCGAAACGACGAGCCACGCGCAGGGATTGAACCAATGCACCGCCCGCATGATCGCGGCGAGTGAGAGGGTCCAGGCGTCGAAACGTCGCACGTGAGCCAGTTCGTGGCGTAGCACCCAGCGGAGCGCCGGCGGTTCGAGGCGCCCGAGCAGGCCGGGCGGCAGGCAGATCGTCGCGCGCAACAGTCCGAAAACTGCCGGCGTGGCGAGGCCGGGAACCTCCTTGAGTCGAGGCCTGCGACGGATTCGCAAGTCGTCGCATTCGCGGGCGACGAGGTCGACCAGGGCCGCCTCGGTCAGTTCCCGGCAGTCTCTCAATCGCAGCGCAAACCGGAGGTGCGCGACGCAGACACGTAGCAGTGCGGCGACGGCAACCAGCAACCAAAGCACGATCACGGTCCAAATGATCGCCGTTTCCGGGGTCACATCGGCCGCGGCCGGCGGCACGAACGCCTGAATTTCTTCCGCGCTGAGCGGCGCATGGGCGGGATGCAGGTCGGTTGCCTGCAATCTGAGTTCCGGATTCGTCGGGCCGGCCGAAGGCGTCGACTCCGGCTCAAGCCGTCCGACGGTCCAATCATCGATCGGACCATGCAGGCTGAGCGGTGCGGCGACCGAAAACGGCAATAGGAGCCTGACCGCGACGAGCGTCCAGAGCCACGCCTGATGGCGGGCGACGACCCGACGCCCTAATCCAAGATCGACCGCCAATGCGACGGCCAGCAATGGGAGGGCTCGCCAGGCGGCAAGCAAGACCAGCGCCGCGGCGCTTTCCAGCGTCGACTCGATCATGATTCGGTTCCTTCCGTTTCAGAAAGACGTTGGTCGAGCAATTTCCGGATTTCGGTCGCTTCCTGGCGAGTAAGTTTGGCGCTGCGAAGCAGCTGGATCAGCGCCGGCGCGGCATGACCTCCGCAGATCCGTTCTATGAAAGCGCGGCCGGCGCGCAGGAGGGAGTCGTGCCTGCGGATCGCCGCACGGTAAACGTCTTCGAAATTCGCCCAAAACATCCCCGCCGCCCAAAACGCCTGTGAAGCTGCGCTGCGCATCAGGCTGAACGGCCAGCTCACCCTCGTTCGACGCCCATGCTAAAATCGGCAATCGCCGCCTCGCTTCCGTCTTGAGTGCTTCGGACGCCTCGGCGACTCCGCTCTCCGTCCCTCAACCGATTTTCGAGCGACTGCCATGAACCGCCGCCAACTGCTTCAATCCTCGCTCGCCGCCGTTTCCCTCTCCGCCGTGTCGCCGAGGGCACTCTCCGCCCGAGCCCCCCTCCCGCGCAAGCCCCGCGTGTTGCTCCGCAACGGCTGGCAGAGCATCAACGTCGGCGACGTCGCCCACTACGTCGGAATGCTCGAGCTGTTTCGGAAATACGGCATCGAGGCCGACGTCCGTCTCTGGACGAGCAACATGGAAAACGGAGCGGCCGAGCTGTTCAAGAAGCACTTTCCCGAGGTGCCGTTCTTCAACGACCCGTCTTCGATCGCGACCGCGTTCCAAGAGTGCGATTTCCTGCTGCACGGTTCCGGCTCCGGCTTCGTGGCCCAAAAGGACGTCCAGAAG
>Ga0163153_10005998_pt1 | contig 13979 bp, 17 predicted proteins | sample OliLakLV19MP6IB1_FD_148629 | JGI IMG/M metagenome (GOLD analysis project Ga0163153, IMG submission 148629) | Freshwater microbial mat bacterial communities from Lake Vanda, McMurdo Dry Valleys, Antarctica - Oligotrophic Lake LV.19.MP6.IB-1 | ecosystem: Environmental > Aquatic > Freshwater >... | reverse complement strand
AGCTCCTGATGAGTCAACGGTAGACCTCCTGCTCAGTGTCACTGGTTTCGTCAACACCCAGCAACATGAAGCAGACCTACCGTTGACTCAACTCATCCCCTCATTCCCCGGAATTGGGTGAAGAACCCAATTTAAGCACGCCCCTCCACAAGTCAGCAGGCAGTCCGATGTGGGCAAGCCCTCGGCCGGGTTTCCAGGAGTTTTCTCATGCATTCGAGACTGCGGGCAACCAATTCAGGCCAGGCCTCGCCTCACCCCCGACGGATTTTGCGTTCACCCCTCCGCGGCCATCGCATATTTCCTTCGATGCTTCAGCGATCGCCGATTTTCACGATTCGAGCCACAACTTGAGCGGCACTGCGGGAATCGGCCGCCCGAGCGCGCCGGATATTACCCCTCGCTCCTTGGTGGTTCCGGAGGCAGGGTCAATTGCAATCTGGACTTTGATCGGGGTCACGCTGCTCGGGTTGCTGCGAATGCGGCGCGGCCGATTAGACTGACATTCTTCTTTTTGGCATTTAGAGCATCGAATCAACTTTTCGGCCGGCCGCGCCTCTCGGCAGTCGACTGACGTGTCCCAACCGTATGAGATCACTCACCCTGCTATTCTTGGTCCTCGTCGCTCTCAGTGAAGTTTGCGGCGTCCGCTGGCTCGGCGTTGATATTCTGCCGACCGACCCCTGGAGTGCGTCGGCTTCGCTGCTGCTCGCGGATTGGATCGTGGGAGAATATCGCATGATGGATTCCTGGACCATTGGGATCTGGCTGCTGATTGCCGGAGCCGCTTGGCTGACTCTGTCGATCAGCAAGCCAGCCGAAGAATTCCCCTGGTCGCGATCACGAGGCATTGAGAAACGTGCTGTTACGCCGCGGCCCGATGTCATGCGGCCTGTGCCAAGCCCGACAGCGCAGGACTTAATCGGCGGGATGACACATGCGGAGTGGCGAGCACGAGTGTTTGAAAAGCGCCCGCCGACGCTAACGCAAATGTCAACGGTCAAACTAGCATCCAAGACGGGTTGATCTGCACGATCAGACAAGGCCACGACTGAGCTGAGCCAATTGGGACAGAATGATGTGCGCTCCAACTACGCCCGTTTAAAGCCTCTGATTTGCGAAGACGGCAGAGACTTCTGTCTCAGCCGCATAGCGACGACGCTCAACCTCAGCGCCAGCTGCCCGGAAGCCGCCGCCCATCGATCCAAGCGACGATCTTTCGCAACGATGGCACGTTTGACCAACTCGGCACGCTCGGCCGCGAGGAGAGCTGGGCACTCGATGTCAATCAGAGGGATGAAATCGTCGGCCGCGCCTTTGCCTTCGGTCCAGGCGGGCTCATCCCCAAAGCATTTGTCACGGAATGGTCGCGACATGGTTGACATCTTGGAGAATTCGTACAATCCGGACGGCTGGCTGCTCGTCGAAGCTACGGCCATCAACGACCTCGGCGTGATTGTCGGTAATAGACTGTTCCACGGCGAGCTAAGGGATTTCAAAGTTACTCATGTACCGGAACCGTCGAGCAGGTCGCTTGTCGCGTCGGCCGTGCTTGCCCTCGCTGAGTACCGATGGCGAGTTCGAGGATTTGCTCATCACATGACACGCTCAGGGGAGCATGGAGGCCGTGCCAGCTGACTTCATCGTGAACAAGCGTTACATTCCGTCGCCTCCTCCGCCTATTTGACAGGAGGATGTGCCATGTTAAGTGCAATCGTGCAAGGGGCGGTGTCCCCGGTGCGGTGGTCATTTCCGCTGGCAGCCGCGTCGGCATTGCTGTATCGGTTTCCTATTCCACTGGCCGGCTATCAGAGTGGTGCCAGCGCTATCATTCCGAGCCTGGTCGCTGCAGGCATCTACGGTCTCCTCGGAGTCTTTCCGCTGATGGCCGCCCTCGGCGGCGCAGCGGGCTGGTTCGCCCGTTCAAGGGTTCCCGACGAGAAGGGCGTCATCTACCCAATCCAGTTGATCAGCTTCGTGATCGCGGCAATTGGCGTGACGATCATGGCCAATTTGGACTACGTGATTGGACCGTGGTAGCCAACTCTGGCTCCACCCGAGCGCGGGCCTCCGGCGTTCGCTGATCTGCGTAAAATAAGGGAGCGATCGATCAATGGATGTGCCATAGGTGGCAATTTCGTAGTGCTCGACTTTCTGCGCCAGGCCGATGAGCACGGCGTCCATCACGTCGGGTTCGGCATCTTCCTCCATCATTTCCTTGGCTTCCTCAATCAGACCGGCCATGGCATCGCATTTTTTCGCTTTGGCGGCCTTGCCCGTGTCGTTGAAGGCGGCTTCCACCCTTTGCACGTGTTGCTTCGTCTGTTCCAGGTGCTCCGTGATCGCCTCCGCAAGTTTCTTGTCACTGGCTTTCTTGGCCATTTTCGGGAGCGCCTTCACGAGTTGCTTTTCGGCATGGTAGATGTCGCAGAGTTCGTCGTAGAAGGCATCCGCGAGAGTGGAGAGGGGCATTTTGATCCTGGGGGTTGAAAATTTCGGAGTGAATGTGGTGGTCAGACAGCAGTGAAGCAAAGGGCCTCCGTGCCCTGTGGGTGAAAAACCTACCGCCCGTCGCCGTCAGCATCCCCTGGCAACGTGCGTTCGATGCGGTCCCATGCGTCCCGGGCCGCCAGCTTAGCCTTGTCCCAACCGAGTGTGGAGCGACCACGGGAGGTTTCCCAATTTCTCGCCAGGTCCCGCTCAACTTCATCGAAGGTGCGGATGTCGCTGCGTTGGCGCGCGTCCACTCCGTAGCGATAGGCAGGCCGGTATTCGTCGAAAGAAGTGCCTTCCGAGTAATACGGTCGAGAAGTAAAGTTTTCCTCCCAATAGGCTTCTTCGACCGACGGGTCGATGTTTTCAGCCACGCTCTTACCGGCAAGTCCGCCGACAACGCCTCCGACGATGGCCCCGGCCACAGCTCCTGCTGGTCCCGCCATTGCGCCGGCGGCAGCGCCAGCGGCGACGCCTCCCAATGCTGTGCCCACTCCTGTTCCCACCGGATGAGCCCCCGGCGCGCCGGTGATCGGATCTGGATTGGCGGCAGGATCGTTCGTGCGATGATTTAGTTCTTTGCGAATAGCCATCGATGGCTCCTTTCGTGGTCGCGAAATTGCGTGTCAGAAGACTGACCATCTTTTGATGGCCATTGCGAAACGCAAACGGCATACCAGCCCGCCAACAAGTGATTCCGTCGGAAATTCGATTGGCAGTGATTTGGAAACGCCCAGCCCGGACGGTCGGCGTCCCTGACAGTGGTGGCCATCGCAAATGCGATGACATGCTTCGCCCACCTCCCGCACACCAGTGCGTTTCATCAACGTCGCGCTTGCTGACGGCTTCCAGCAGCACGAGGTATGGGAACTCTCGGCGCTTGTGTCCGCATGCTACCGGCTTCTCTGACCGGCACGGCTTTTGCGATTCGAATTTCACTTCTCGGGGAAATCACGTTCGTGTGATCTCGACGATCCTCGCCATGGCTGATCAATCGCGGTTGCACTGCATTCCTTGTTTTTGAGCTTGGAAACCGACCAATGCTGCGACATGTCGTATCCATAGTGTTCCTTTCCGCGGTGTGCGTCAGTCCATTGAAAGCCGAGGACTGGCCGCGCTTTCGTGGCGCGGACGGGACTGGTGTGTCTCGCGAACAGGGACTATTGCAGAGTTGGCCTAAAGGCGGTCCGACGCTGCTGTGGCAAACCCGTGGTGCTGGCCGGGGCTACGGAAGCGTCGCCATTGCGGGGGACCAACTATTTGCGCTGGGCGACAGCCCAGCCGAAACGAACGACGACGCTGAGTATCTGGTCGCGTTCACTCGAGAAAGCGGAACACCGATTTGGAAGCAAAAAGTAAGTAGAGCATGGAATGAAGGCGAGCCCAGTTGGCAAGGAGCGCGCTCGACGCCGACCGTGGACGGAAACTTAGTTTGCGTGCTGGGCGCGCACGGCGACTTAGTGTGTTGCGACGCTGTCACGGGCCAGGAAAGGTGGCGGCGGCAACTGGGAAAGGATTTCAGCGGCCTCAAGGCAGACTCGTGGGGGTATAGCGAATCGGTGCTCATCGACGAGGACCGAGTCGTTTGCACGCCAGGCGGCCCGACGGCCACGATGGTCGCCTTGAACAAAAACACCGGCGAAGTCATTTGGAAATGCTCGCGTCAAGCGGATCGAGGAGCCGGACATGCCTCGATCGTCATGGCGCGAATCGGTGACACTAGAGTCTATTTGCAGACCACGGGAAGCGGCGCAATGGCGGTCCGCGCTCAGGACGGCAAATTGCTGTGGACGAATACGTTCGACGCGACGATCGCCGTTGCCCCAAATCCTATCGTCCACGGCGATCTGGTGTTTTTCTCCGCCGGCTATGGGCGCGGCGGGGCATTGATCCAACAAGTGCAACAAAATGATGAAATCCGCGCCACCGCAGTGTATGGATGGCGACGCGAGCTCGCCAATAAGCACGGCGGCGTAATCCTCATGGAAAACTGCTTGTTCGGCGATTCCGACGATCGAGGGCTCCCGTTCTGCGCGGATTTGAAGACCGGAAAACTCCTCTGGCGGTCGCGCGGGTCGGGGCAGGGCTCCGTCGCGATGGCAGGAGCAGACGGTTGCCTATATTTGCGCTTTAGCGATGGCACGATGACGTTGGCCAAAGCGGCTTCGTCCGGCTACCGCGAAACCGGATCCTTTCGAATTCCGGGCAGTGGCGAATTGCCAAGTTGGTCGCATCCTGCCATCGCGGATGCACGGCTCTTTCTTCGCGAGCAAGATTCGATTCTGTGCTACGACCTGCAACGTCCGGATGCTTTGGCGGACAGTTCCAGCGACTGACTAAACACGAACGATAGGTTCGCCTTTCGGCCTCGATGATGTCCTCTAACCCTCCAAGCCGTTGGCATTCGATAGCGCGATGGGCGCTGATGACCGTCGCATTAGTTGCCGCCGGAAAAAAATCGCCAGTCCGTCGAGTGAAGCAGCCGCTGCCCGCCAGACATCGTCGGACGCAGTCTGCAAGCCCGTCATGGTTCGCTCTCGTAAAGCAAACCTTTCAAGATTGGCAAGACGACAAAGCTCCCCGCCTCGGGGCAGCGTTGGCTTACTACTCCATCTTCTCCCTCGCACCTCTGCTGGTGGTTTGTCTGGCCGTCGCAGGAATGTTCTTCGACGGCGACCGCGTATTCGATGAATTGGAGGCGCAACTGAGTCAACTGCTCGGCGACAAGGGAGCGGCGGCGGTTGAAGAGCTGTTGCGGGCGGCGCAGAAGCCGGCCCAGGGCACGATCGCGACTATCACCGGGGCGATCGTTTTACTCTGGGGTGCATCCGGTGTATTTGCGCAGCTTCAGGACGCCCTCAATACGATCTGGGAAGTGAAGCCGAAGCCAGGGCGCGGCGTGTGGGGAACCATCAAGTCCCGCTTCCTATCCTTCACCATGGTGCTGGGCACCGGCTTCCTCTTACTAATCTCCCTGGTCCTGTCGACCTTTCTCCAGGCCGTTGGCGCATGGACCTCGCGCACAATGGGCGGCCCTGAGTGGTTCCTCCAGGCGCTCAACCTATTGGGTTCCTATGCGGTCATTAGCCTACTCTTCGCCATGATCTTCAAATTCGTTCCCGATGCCGTGATCCGGTGGCGGGACGTTTGGATCGGTGCTGCCGCCACCGCAGCGCTCTTTGTGGTAGGTAAGTGGGCAATTGGCCTGTATTTGGGCCGCGGTGGAATCAGCACTGCGTTTGGCTCGGCGGCTTCCTTGGTGCTGGTCTTGGTGTGGGTCTATTACTCCGCTCAGATTCTGTTTCTCGGGGCCGAGTTCACGCAGGCCTATGCCTCCATGTATGGTTCGCGGGTTATTCCCGCACCGGATGCCGAATCGACTACTGTCGATGATCGTGCTCAGGAGGGTCTTGAGTAGCATTTTTTGGCAACCCAAAACTCTCAATCGGAATTGGGGATATGAGTGACCTTTATATCGGGTCGGCTGGTTGGAGCCTTCGCCGGGATCACTTTGGTCTCTTTTCCGAACACGGCACTCACCTCCAACGCTATGCTTCGCGATTTAACGCCGTCGAGATCAACTCGTCTTTCTATCGTCCGCACCGCTACTCAACCTATCGGCGTTGGGCCGACTCGACGCCGGAACAGTTCGCGTTTAGCGTCAAAATCCCAAAAGAGATTACGCACTCGCTGCGATTGCGAAACGCGGATGAGCGCATTGAGAACTTTCTTGGTGGCGTGTCGGGTTTAGGCCGAAAGCTCGGAGTGCTATTGGTTCAGTTGCCGCCGAGTTTTGCGTTTGAACCCGTCACAGCCCACTCCTTTTTCTCCACGTTGCGATCACTGACTGAGACGCCGATTGTTTGTGAACCAAGACATGACTCGTGGTTTTCAATGGAGGCCGCCGCACTGCTCGACGAACAGCGAGTGAGCCGTGTGATGGCCGATCCACCAGTACAGGCTAGCGGCGTACAGCACACTCGTACTTTGACTTGCGTCTATTTTCGCTAGCATGGCTCGCCGCGGATCTACTACTCTAAATACGATGCGCCGTCCCTGCACGCCTTGGCCAATCAGGTTCTCGCCGCAGGTGCTACCGCCAATAGGGTGTGGTGCATCTTCGACAATACGGCCGAAGGTGCTGCCACAGTGAACGCGCTGGAGTTTTTCAACATACTGCGGGGGCAACCACAGGCGGGCGAACTTATTGGCTCCTAGCGAAGCTGACCGACTGCAGCGGTGTGAAGCCTGGCGTCGGCCTGCGTTACGAGCATCTGTTTTCAACGTGAGGAAGCGCTCAATGTCTAATCACGAAAATCTAAGCACCTACATCCAAGATCATTTGGCCGGAGCACGATTTGCCGTGAACCTGCTGGAAGACTTGTCCAAAAACTCGCCGCGACGAATCGCGACAATGGCGAATCGGCTACTGCCGGAAATTGAACAGGATCGTGCCGTGTTGGAACGAATCTTGGATCGACTGGAGAGGCGGATCAGCTATTCCAAAGAATTCGTAGCGTGGTTCGCTCAAAAGGCCGGCAGGATCAAACTTTCGCTGTCCACGGCTTTCGGGCAATTCGAGGCGGTTGAAACATTATCGCTTGGTGTACTGGGGAAGCTCGCTCTCTGGCGAACCTTACAAACGATCGAGCCAACGCCCGCATGGTTGACGGAGGTGGATTTGTCAGGGCTGATTCAACGTGCTCGTGCCCAGCACCGCCAATTGGAGCGTTTGAGGCTCCAGCTCGCCAAGGCGGCGTTCGGTCGATAGCCATGGGCACGTGTCGCCCAACCCTGCCTCATCGAGCACTACGGCGAATAATTCGGACCATGAAGTGCGTTCAAGAAGGCCACCAGCGATTGTTTTCGTCGCGGAGATAGTCGACGAAAGCGCCCCGCGACTTGGGTAGCCTCACCGCCATGCGCGGCAATCGCTTCGTGGAGTGTTGCAGCACGCCCGTCGTGAAGGTAAGGCGCAGTGTCAGCGACGCACCATAGTGGTGGCGTGCGCCACTTGCTCGACAGCTCTGTTCCACTGAATGCTCCCAAATAGTCCGCCGCAGTCAGCGGGAATCCGCCAGGAGGAACACCTGGCATGTTAGCAATGCCACTTCGCGCAGTTGACGAGCCCGTTTGCGTCGGCGCATCGGCAAGCTGCGGACCCATCTCGTGCAGCAAGAGGTCGCTATACAGTCCCGACACATCCGCTAACGTCTCAACATGGCAGTTGGCACAGCCGATTTGATTGAAAAGTTCGTGTCCTTCTTTAACTGGTCCCGCGCTGGTATTTGCTTCGAGCGGCACGGGTAGCGCCGCCACAAATGCAGTCAGTGCTGCGACATCACTGGCCTCCAGGTCGATCCCATGTGCCGCTGGGTTCGTCGCGAGAGGATCTTCTGCTTGCGGATGACCGTTGACCTCTAGGCCCAATTCATTCGCACAAGCGCTCCCCACGAAATCTGCGAGAGAAGCGATTTGTGCCCGCCAGCCAAACCGTCCGACATCGCCACCGATTTCCGTCACTTGGCCGGCAATGCCGTCGTCGTCGTTCGCTTGGGCGTCGGACAAGGCACGAATTGCCTCCGCGGGAATGCGATTGATTCGCCCTGCGCCAAAGAGCGCCGGCGAGCTTCGCTCACTCACAAGGAACGGACGGCCATCCCGCGCGCCGAATCGCAGTTTAGCTCCTCGGGGCAGAGCAGTCCCCCGCGGAGGACAGGCGCTCAAATCGCTGAGCCAGCCGCGTCGCCACTGGTCGTAGCCGGTTGGCGTGCCGAATCGATGCAGAATCTTCGACTGATTGCTTCCCAGCCCTGGGAAAGAGCCCAAACTCAGCCGAGCACGATCGAGCCCGCTGAGCAACACTTGGGGATTGAATCCTCCGGCCTGCAACTCCGTGATCACTGTGAGGTTCTGTTCATTGGTGCCGCTTCCACCTTACCCTCCTTGCTGGTGGCACGTAACGCATCTGTTTGCATTGTAGACAGGTCCTAACCCGTCGCCGGATGCCACGCCCGCCTCACCATGCATCCATTCATACGAAAACAGCTCCTGGCCGCGCTCCTGCAAGTCCAGCGCGCTGGCGGCGCACGGTGCCAAGCCAACCACGAGAATTGCGATACCAATGGTAAATCGTGTGGAACTCATGTTCGTTATACGGAAGTGTTCGTGGATTAATTCACCATAGGGAACCAGTCGCGCGTTGACAACCCGCTGCGCCAATTCGAATTGGCAACTAGCTCCGATCGAGTTTCGTCAATGACCGTTTTGAGCCGTCGGGCAGGAGGCTCACGCGTCGCGGCATTCCATTTGCGGAAAGGACAACCCAAGAAAGGTAACCTTGCCATGTCCGACACATCCATGATTCACGAAATCCCGTTGCGTTCCAAGTCCATCAATGTTCATGAGGGTGAGCGAATTCTCAGCGTCGCCAGCGGTGCCTTGGTGTTGCTCTGTGCGCTGGATCGCCGCCCTCTCGGAGCATTGACAGGCTTTCTGATCGGTGGCGGCTTGGTCTATCGGGGCCTCACGGGCCATTGTCAGCTCTACGACAAGCTGGGAATCTCCACCGCGCCCAATGCAGAAATGCGAGGCGTGCCGGCTCAACATGGTGAACGCCTGGAGCGCCAGCTGGTCATTCAAGCTCCACCAGAAAAGGTCTATAAGTTCTGGCGCGAACTCTCCAATTTGCCCAGCGTGTTGACGCACGTTTCGTCTGTCGTGCAACTGGATGAGCGTCACTCCCGTTGGAAGGCGGAAACCCCTCACGGGACGACCTTGGAGTGGCAGGCTGAAATCATCACCGATGAACCGAACCGGCTGATCGCTTGGCAATCGCTGCCCGGCGGATCGCTGAGTACGGCAGGATCGGTCAGATTTGAACCGCTGGGGAAGGGTGAGCAGACGCGCGTGACGTTGAACCTGAAGTACGATCCGCCTGGTGGAAAACTTGGAGTGTGGGTCGCCAAGGCGCTCGGCGTGGACTTACTGACTGATTTGAACGAAGACTTGCGTGCGTTCAAACAGCAGATGGAAACTCCCTCGGTTGCGGGAACTCCACGGAAACTTGCGACCTGACCGCATTTTCGCCGGTCTGTCAAATCCACCGGTCGCGTCGCCTCAGATGAGTAACTCCTGGTGGATCTGGGCCTTGCTGTCGGCGCTGTTCGCGGCAATCACTTCCATTCTGGTCAAAATCGGCCTCCGGGATGTGAATGCCGATTTTGCCACGCTGATCCGCACGGCCGTTATTCTATTTGGACTTAGCGCGTTCGTCGCTTTTCAAGGGAACTGGAGCAATCCATTTCAGGTGGACGTCAAACCGCTCGTCTTCCTGGCCGCTTCAGGATTGGCGACCTGCGCTTCCTGGGTTTGATACGCTCGGGCATTGGAAGTCGGCGACGCTTCTAAAGTCGATCCGATCGACAAGCTCAGTGTCATCTTGGTCGCCGTATTGGCCTTCGCCTTTCTGGGTGAACGGCCGCAGGGATGCGAGTGGCTGGAAATCTTGATGATCGGTGTTGGTGCGGTCGTCTTAGCAATTAAGTCGGCATGCCGCGCCAGGAGCGGTTCACGAATCTTGCAGAGTATTATTCGACACTCTTTCGCGAGCTGACCCATTCCACCTGCCACCGGAGGCGCCTGACGCGAAAATGCATCGTCGACGGTATCCACTTCGGCGGCCAGACCTACAGCCAAGAGGAACCGATTGCAACATTGGGGGCGGCATTTGTGATGGGCCACTGCGACCTGGCTAATCCACACTCGACAACTCCGCCGCCTATATGCGCGTGCTCATCCGCAACTGTTCGTGCCCTGGAGACTTGGCGTGTTCCCGTGCGGCTCGAGTGATGGGAGCCGGGTGAATTGAGAAATTCACGATTGCGCTTAGCGAAATCGCACTCAGCAGTGGGGAAACAAACACCCCTGCGCTATGCGAACATTGCCTGCCGACAATCGCCGGCCCAGTATTCGGCGCTTCGGTCCGTGGATTGCTGGATTCGGCCAGTCGAAATGCAGGGTGAGAACGTCGTGCAAGAGGAAAGGAAAACGTCATGGCCAAGTACCGCAAGGAGGCGCAGAACTAGGTGAGACGCGCCGTTCGCGAATTCCAGGACGGAGAGCTGCGCAGCGGCCGCGCGCAAAATTGCCAACAAATTGCGGCTCGCCGTCGACCGCGCTTACTTGTTCACTCAACGAGACCGCCTTGTGGCGGCGCCTCGTTCCGGTTCTTGTCGACGATGGCGGCCAAGATCAGTAAATAGGCGATCAAGCGAATGCTGTAGATCAGAATTCGATCTTCGCTTTGATTGATCGTCAGCCCCACGGCCAACCGGGTTAAGCCCAGTAGCCAAAAAGCGCTCGCGAAGATAATGAACAGCCGATCGCCCGTGCGCCGCCAAAAGCGCAGAAAAAATAGGCCGGCGATCAAGCAGGCCATGGCGATGGCGCCGCGTGTGAATTGATCCATGGTTCACCGATCCGATTCCCAAACAAGGCCAAACAACAGCAGCGTCCACGAAAGCAGCCCGACGCTATTACGAAGTTGTTCCAAGTCGATGTGTGGATATATGACCAGATCGAAAAAGAGCAGGGTGTTTTCGATCGTCAGGCCGATGAAGAACAGCGTGCTCCAGAGGAGCAGACTCACGCGGCGCAGACGGTAGCTGCGCCACAATAACAGGGCGCAGGCGAGACTCGTGCAGGCGCTCAAAACGTAGACTGCGATCGCCATTTACTGCTCCTTACGTAGCTTGAAGGCGTCCGCGAATGATTGCATACGATCGACCGGTTGACTGTAGATCAAAGACACCATGGCGGCGCGGCGAACGCGGTACAACTCGGCCACGGCGTCAACCTTCGCTTGAAGCGTCTCGTCGACGGGGGCGTAGCAGTACGCGGATGGATTCGCGTCATCAGGGCGCAAAAGACCGCGCCCGGCGAGTTCGCGTAGCGGCGTGTGCATCATATCTCGGGAGGCTTGCAACGCTCCGGCTACATCGTCGGACGTGAATGCGCGGCCGGGCGTGGAACGGAGCAGCAGCAGAATCTCTAACTTGACCACCGAGTCGAACGACTCGTGGACAAAGCGGCGGATGTCGTCCGGAATATCCGTCATCCCAACTATTTTTCCGGTGAGCGGTATCCAGAAGCGACATCGGGATTGCGGAACATAGGGCGACGAGTACGACGGGGTTCACCGGTCGAAAAACTGCCAGCCTGTCGCAATGTGTGGTCAAAAAAGTGTCACCAAGGCTGATTGGAGACCAAAAACCGCCCCAAAGGCGGTCGTTCAGCACTCGGTCCGGCATTTGCACGTCTCGTGCCGGGATAACACAGTTTCGGCGATCCGACAGGTCCGTTTCGCGCCCCTGCTGCGCTGGCAGTTTGTCGCTCGGGGGAATGACGTGCGTATCGCGTGGATACTCGTCGCTGGCGAAATCTTTTAGGATTCCACCCGCCGTCATTCACTGGGAGCGCCCGCCGTGGCAACTGTTCAGGAATCGAGCGTTGCATCTGACCACGAGATGCGACAAGTTTTCCAAGCACTCACGGCGCTGAAGAAGGGGGATTTTTCGCGGCGGCTGCCGACCGATTGGACCGGACTGCCTGGCAAGTTGGCCGACGCGTTCAATGATGCCGCGGAGTTGCACGAGCAATTGGTAGGCGAGTTGGAGCGCCTCAGTCGCGTGGTCGGCCGCGAAGGAAAGATCGGCGAACGGGCGTCGCTCGGCGGCGCGACCGGGGCTTGGGCGGCGTCGATTTCGTCGATCAATCAGTTGGTCGGCGACTTGGTCCATCCGACCGTTGAAACGGCCCGTGTTATTGGCGCCGTGGCTAAGGGAGATCTCTCCCAATCGATGGCGCTCGAGATCGACGATCGGCCCTTGGGCGGTGAATTCTTGCGCACTGCCAAGGTCGTCAATCGCATGGTCGATCAGTTGAGTTCATTTGCTTCGGAAGTGACCCGCGTGGCCCGCGAAGTGGGTACCGAGGGAAAGCTCGGCGGCCAGGCCAAGGTGAAAGGCGTGGCTGGCACCTGGAAAGATCTCACGGATAACGTGAACCTGATGGCCGGCAATTTGACCGGTCAGGTGCGCAACATCGCCGCGGTCACGACTGCTGTGGCTAACGGCGACTTGACGAAGAAAATCACGGTCGACGTTCGCGGCGAATTTCTAGAACTGAAGAACACCATCAACACGATGGTCGATCAACTCCGGTCGTTTGCTTCGGAAGTGACCCGCGTGGCCCGCGAAGTGGGCACCGAGGGAAAACTCGGCGGCCAAGCCCGCGTGGAAGGCGTGTCCGGTACCTGGAAAGACCTGACGGATAACGTCAACTCCATGGCTGGCAACTTGACAGGCCAGGTGCGGAACATCGCGGCGGTGACGACGGCCGTCGCCAAGGGGGACTTGTCGAAGAAGATCACCGTCGACGTGAAGGGAGAGATTCTCGAACTGAAAAACACCGTCAACACGATGGTGGATCAGCTCAGCTCTTTCGCGGCGGAGGTGACGCGTGTGGCGCGCGAAGTGGGTTCCGAAGGCAAGCTCGGCGGTCAGGCCGACGTGAAAGGCGTGGCCGGAACTTGGAAGGATCTCACCGATAGCGTGAACTCGATGGCCGGCAATCTCACCGGCCAGGTGCGCAACATTGCGGAAGTGACAACTGCCGTGGCCAACGGCGACTTGTCGAAAAAAATCACGGTCGACGTGAAAGGTGAGATTCTCGAACTGAAGAACACCGTCAACACGATGGTGGATCAGCTCAGCTCCTTCGCGGCGGAAGTGACCCGCGTGGCCCGCGAAGTGGGCACCGAAGGCAAACTCGGCGGCCAGGCCGATGTGAAAGGCGTGGCGGGGACGTGGAAGGACCTTACCGATAGCGTAAATTCGATGGCCGGCAATCTCACCGGCCAGGTGCGCAACATCGCCGAAGTGACGACCGCCGTGGCGAATGGCGACTTGTCGAAAAAGATTACCGTCGACGTGCGCGGCGAGATTCTCGAACTCAAAGACACGATCAACACGATGGTCGATCAGCTCCGCTCGTTCGCGGCAGAGGTGACGCGCGTGGCGCGCGAGGTCGGTACGGAAGGCAAGCTCGGCGGGCAGGCTAACGTGCTCGGCGTGGCCGGTACTTGGGCGGACCTCACCGACAGCGTGAACTTCATGGCCGGCAATCTCACCGGTCAGGTCCGCAACATCGCCGACGTGACCAAGGCCGTGGCGAACGGCGACTTAACGAAGAAAGTCACCGTCGACGTGAAGGGGGAGATTCTCGAGCTGAAAAACACCGTCAATACGATGGTCGATCAGCTTAGCTCGTTCGCGGCGGAAGTGACGCGTGTGGCGCGCGAAGTCGGCACCGATGGTCGCCTCGGCGGCCAAGCGGAAGTGGAAGGCGTGGCCGGCACCTGGAAGGACTTGACCGACAGCGTCAATTTCATGGCCAGCAACCTGACCGGCCAGGTGCGCAACATCGCC
>Ga0163153_10005996_pt1 | contig 13981 bp, 12 predicted proteins | sample OliLakLV19MP6IB1_FD_148629 | JGI IMG/M metagenome (GOLD analysis project Ga0163153, IMG submission 148629) | Freshwater microbial mat bacterial communities from Lake Vanda, McMurdo Dry Valleys, Antarctica - Oligotrophic Lake LV.19.MP6.IB-1 | ecosystem: Environmental > Aquatic > Freshwater >... | reverse complement strand
GTACATCCCACAGGCGATCGGGATCGCGAAGAAGGACAAGCGCGTACAGATGTTCATCTGGTTCGTCTTGCGCGATTCGCCGGGCAGCCTCTGGCAGAGCGGCATCTACCGAAATGACGGCAGCGCGAAGCCGGGCCAGCCGAAGTGGGCAGCCACGGCAAAGCCGCTCAGCCCGTTGAACGGCAAGCTCAGCATCAAGGGCGGAACGAAGAATCCGTCGCTCACCGTGTTCCTCCGCTCGTTCTGCGTCAACAATCCGATCGGAACGACAGTCGGTGTTGCGACGCGGACGACGCTTCGCGGCGAGGTGATCGCGTACTCCCAGACCGAGCGCTCACTCGCGATCGACTGCACGGTCGCATCACGTGTCACCGGCCTGACGGTCAGGAAGGGGAAGACCTACACCGTGAGGATCGACGCCAACACGAAGAACGGCGATAGCGTGACGCGCACGATCACCATCGTCGGGACCTGATCCCAATGCACTGATCCTCGGGGCGCGTCCCGGCGCCCCGAGGATCACGGTGGCTCGACCGAGCCCGCGGCTAGCTGAATTGCTCGATGCGGACGGTCCAGTCACGCGCGGAACGTCGACCACACGATCGGCGTTCGCGATCGTCGCGCCGACGAAGGCCAACGCACCGGCCGCGGCAATCGCCACGACGACGGCGATCATCCGCCTGCCTCGTCGGCGCTTCCTCGCCACATGACGGGTCGGGACATCGAGGACTGCGGTTACCGGCGCGGCTCCGAACACTGCGGTCTCGCGATTCGACGCGTCGGCCGCAACGGCTGCCGCGTCCGCGATCGACGGCCGAGAGACCCCGAGGAGATCGAGCACCTCGACCGCGGTCGGACGCTCAGAAGGGTCGCCAGAGAGCAGCGCACTGATCGTCGTGACGGCATCGTGGGGAGCGTCGGGAACGAAGGTCCTGAGAGGCGGCGCCGCCTCGTGTGCTCGCCGCAGCCCCACCGCGAGGCGGTCATCGCCCTCGAACGGAGTCCGCCCGGCAAGCAGCCAGAAGAGCAGGCACCCGAGGGCGTAGAGATCGGTTGCAGTCTCGCTCTCGAGTCCGCGCGCCTGCTCGGGCGACCAGTACTCGGGCGTCCCGAGCAGCATGCCCTGCGTCATCACGCTCGTCGACGATCGGGCGATCCGCGCGAGCCCGAAATCCGAGACGACGACGCGCCCCGTCGCCCGCTCGATCAGGATGTTGCCGGGGGTCAGATCACGATGAACGATGCCGCGCGCATGCGCGTACGCGAGTGCGGAGGCAATCGGTCGCGCGAGCTCGGAGACCTGATCCCATGTCCACCCGCGGCCTCGCGCCACATCCCCGAGGCTCGCGCCGTCGACGTACTCCATGACGAGGAAAGGGGTCTTGCCGTCCTCGCCGTAGTCGTAGAGACGGACGATGTGCTCGTGCTCGAGCGGAGCGAGCACCTCGGCCTCGCGCGCGAATCGGCGGCGCAGCTCGCCGTCCGCCGCGATCCACGGGTGGAGCAGCTTGACAGCGACATCACGCTGCAGATGCCTGTCGTAGGCACACCAGACGGTCCCCATGCCGCCCTTTGGCGATGCGGGCACGAAGCTCGTAGCGGCCAGCGAGAAGGTCGGTCATACGCGTGAAATCGCGCGTTTCAGGGGAAAACAGGCGCGCAACGGCTGCGAACTGTAGCTGTCGACCGCCGGGGCCAAGTTGTAAAGTAAAGGAAAAGTCCCACTTTGAGGGAATTACAACGGCCGGGAAACGTTATACACTGTGACGACATCGTTCCCCGCGGGAACGCGTTCGACGGGGCCGCGCGCTGCGGGCACCGAAGTGAGCGATGTCAACGGGACTTACCGAATGAACCAAGCGCTCCATGCACGCGCGCGCACGACGACTACAGAGCGAAAGGATTCACCCTGACGACCACGATCGACATCCCTGCAATTGAGGCCTTCCTGACCGACGCCCAGGAGCGCGGCCGCGTTGAGACATCCGAGCTCGAAGCGCTTGCGCTCGAGCTGGACCTCAGCGAGTCCGCCCTCGAGGAGGTTCGCGCGGCACTCGCGGACCGGGCCATCCCCTTCGACACGGCCGATGACGCCGATGAGACCGACGCAGTCGCCGCTGCGGAGGAGGCATCCTGGACCGCCGACACGTCCCAGGTGCTGACCGACTCGCTGCAGCTGTTCCTCCAGGACGTCGGCAAGCACAAGCTGCTGACGGCCGCCGAGGAGGTTGCCCTCGCGAAGCGCGTCGAGCGCGGCGACAAGACCGCCAAGGAGCGCATGATCAATGCGAACCTTCGCCTCGTCGTCTCGATCGCGAAGAAGTACCGCGGCCACGGGGTTCCGTTCCTGGATCTGATCCAGGACGGCGTCATCGGTCTCAACCGAGCCGTCGAGAAGTTCGACTGGCGCAAGGGCTACAAGTTCTCCACGTACGCCACGTGGTGGATTCGCCAGGCCTGCCAGCGCGCAATCTCGAACCAGGGCGCCACGATCCGCGTGCCGGTGCACGTGCAGGAGCGGCAGCAGAAGCTCGCCCGGGCGCGTCAGCGCCTCGAGGTGAAGCTCGAGCGCGAGCCGACGATCGAGGAGCTTGCGAAGGAGACGGGCCTGAAGGAGTCGCACATCGAGGAAGCACTCTCGACGGCGGATGCTTCTGTGTCCCTGAACCAGTCCGTCGGTTCTGACGGCGACGGTGAGCTCGGCGACCTGTTCGCCGACCGCAGCGCGGTCGACCCCGCCGACGAGGCAGACGAGACCCTGCAGCGGCTCGAGGTTCGTCGCGCAGTCGAGGCTCTGCAGGAGCCCGACCGTCGCGTGCTCGAGCTCCGGTTCGGCTTCACGGGCGAGCAGTGGACGCTCGAGGCGATCGGCAAGGAGCTCGGCCTCACGCGCGAGCGCGTCCGCCAGATCGAGTCCCGCGCGCTGACGCGCCTCCAGCACCAGCTGAAGGACGTCGTGCGGGCCGAGGGCGGCGACGTCGTGCTCGCGGCGTAAGAGCGCCCCACACAAGAGAAGCACAGGCCGTTGTCCGCGAGCGGTGGGTGAGGCTTCAGCCTCACCCACGGCCTGTCTCGTCTGCACTGAACGAGGGCCTGCTGAAGCGGGCCCTCGTTTGTTCAACCGGTGTTTCTCAGCGCGGCCGCGATACCCGCGATCGAGCGGAGCAGGGGTCGCCTCGCCGCCTCGTCTCCCCCACGCCACGCGCGGAGCAACACGACCTGGATCGCGTTCATCGGATCGACGTAGGGATTGCGCAGCCGGATGGAGCGTTGGACGACCGGATGGCGATCGAGGAGCTCGTCCGCCTCGACGATGGTGAGTACCGCCTCGACCGTGCGTCGATGCTCGTCGGAGAGCGCGCCCCAGAACCGATCGCGGTCGATGCCTGCCGGCACGAGCGACACGTAGGATTCGGCGATCTCGAAGCTCGACTTGGCGAGTGTCATCTCCAGATTCTCGACGAGCGCGCGAAAGAACGGCCATTCGGTGTAGAGACGCCGGAGCCAGGCAAGCCGCTCACCTTCGAGGCCGTACGCGTGGAACGCCGAGCCACAGCCGTACCAGGCAGGGAGCAGGCAGCGATTCTGCGTCCACGAGAAGACCCAGGGAATCGCACGGAGCGCTTCCAGCTCGCCCGCAGCGGCGGCTTCGGGGCGGGACGCGGGGCGGGAGCCGATCTCGAGCAGCGCCAGCTCGTCCACCGGTGTAAAGCAACGGAAGAACGCGGGAAACGCGGGATCGTCCCAGACGAGGTGCCGGTACGTGGAGAGCGCGACGCCTGCCAGTTCGTCCATCGTGTCGCGTGCACCGGCGTTCGGCGGCTCGAGCCCGGCCACGTCGGGAAACAACGTCAGCAGGGTCCCCGAGACCGCGGCCTCGAGATTCCGCTCGGCGAGGCCCGGGAGCCCGTACTTGAAGGCGATCGTCTCCCCCTGCTCGGTCAGCTTCAGTCTCCCGTCCACGGCGCCACGCGGCTGGGCGAGGATGCCGGCGTGCGTCGGGCCACCTCCTCGCCCCGCAGAGCCGCCGCGGCCGTGGAAGACGGTGAGCTCGACGCCGCGAACCACTGCGATTCGCGTGAGCTCCTCCTGAGCACGGTAGATCTCCCACTGCGCAGTCAGATAACCGCCGTCCTTGCCGGAGTCCGAGTAGCCGACCATGACCTCGAGCGTTGGCCGAGGGCTTCGGTCGAGGATCTCCTCGACGAGCGAACCGGCTGCGCGAAGATCGGCGATCGTCTCCAGCAGTGGAACGCCCTGCAGTGCTGCACCAGCCTCAAGCGCGAGCGCCTCGGCGTCGAGAACGTCGTCGGCGGTACGCGTCATCGAGACGATCAACCGGTCGACGGCGCCCCGGCCGTGGCGTACCTGTACGCGTGACGCAGCGGCGAGCGTTGCACGGAGGCGGTCGTCGGGTGCGTGGATGGCAGAGGAATGCACACGAACATCGAGCTTCGCGAGATGCAGCCCGAACGTCCGGGCGCGTGCGCGAAGGTCGGCGAGCCTCCCGTTTGCCACCCGTTCGCCCCGGTGAGCGCGGAGCAACGCATCGAGGTCGTCCAGATCAGCCACGAGCTCGGCGCCAGTCGCATATCCGTCGATACCGAGCCGCTCCCAGATCTCGACGAGGATTGATCGAAACGGCTCATCGTTGTCCGCTCGTTCGGCGACCGGGCCGATCACGGTCGTCGACATCCCCCACGCTGCGCCGAGTGCTCTCAGCTCCTCGCGGTAGAGGGCGCGCGCAAGCCGGCGAGCACGCTCGAGAGCGTCTTCGATCGTCTCCGCTCCGACGTTCGGGTTCCCATCGAGATCGCCGCCAATCCAGCTGCCGAACCGGAGCGCTCCACCCGCGTGGTCCAGCCGAGCACCGAGGGCACGCTCGAGGTCGGGAACTGCGTTCCAGAAGCTGTGCTCGAAGAACCAGAGTCCCTGCCGGATCTCGTCCACGACCCGCGGTCGCTTGGAGCGGATCTCATCGGTCTGCCAGAGCAGGGTGATCTCCTCGGCGAGCGCATCCTCGACGCGCTGTCGCTCCGACGCGGGCGTGCCCTCGTCGTCGAGGCGCCCCAGATGCGAGGCGACTCGACGGTGCGCCTCGAGTACCGTGCGACGCGTCGCCTCGGTGGGGTGCGCGGTAAGGACCAGCTCGACACGCAGGCTTGCACCTGCCGCCTGCAGCGCGGTGCCCTCGATGCCGCCGTCGTCGAGTTGCGCAAATGCCTCGGCGAGCGACTCGCGCGGAATTCGTCCCTCGGCCTCGTACTCGCGCCGCCGTCGGATGCGATGGTGCTGCTCGGCGATGTTGACGAGCTGGAAGAAGAGCGCGAAAGCCCGAAGCACCGCGGCCTGCCTGTCGTGATCGAGCGAGGCGACCGCTTCGCCGAGCGGATCGCGCGATCCGCCGGTGCGGGCTGCACGAGCGAGCGCGCGGATCCGCTCCTCGTCGTCGAGCATCTCCTGGCCCTCCTGCTCGACCAGCACGCACCCGAGCAGATCGCCGAGGAGGCGCACGTTGGCGCGGAGAGCGGTGTCGGCGGACATGCGGTCACCCTAGTGCGCTGCCTCCCGATCTCGTGCCCGAACCGTCAGTCAGGCTCCGCAGCGCGGGAGCGGAACCTCCCGAGCATCTCCGGCGTGACCCGCGAGAGCTCCTCATCCGGGAAACCGTCGAGGAGTGACCAGGCGAGGTCGAGCGTCTGCTCGAGCGTGCGGCGCTCGACGCCCTGTCCCACGAAGGAGACTTCGAAGGCATCGCCGAAAGCAAGGGTTCGGCGGTCGGCTTCGGTGAGCGCTGCTTCGCCGACGATCGAGACGAGCCCACGCAACTCGCGCGCTCGCGCGACGAACGCGTAGAGCTGATCGGCGATCTGGCGATGATCGCCGCGCGTCCGCCCTTCGCCGATGCCTGCGTTCATGAGGCGGCTGAGCGAAGGCAGCACGTCGATCGGCGGCCAGACGCCGCGTCGGTCGAGATCGCGCGAAAGAACGATCTGCCCTTCGGTGATGTACCCGGCGAGGTCGGGAATCGGATGGGTGATGTCGTCGTCTGGCATCGTCAGGATTGGCAGCTGCGTGACCGACCCGCTCCTGCCGTGGATGCGGCCGGCCCGCTCGAAGAGCGATGCGAGGTCGGTGTACATGTACCCCGGGTACCCACGCCGTCCGGGGACCTCTTCACGTGCCGCTGCGACCTCGCGAAGCGCTTCGCAGTAGCTCGTGATGTCGACGAGGATGACGAGGACATGGCGGCCCTCGTCGTAGGCGAGGTACTCGGCGGCCGTCAGCGCCGAACGTGGCGTCAACAGGCGCTCCGCCGTGGGGTCGCCCGCGAGGTTGAGAAAGAGCACCGTGCGGTCGAGGGCGTCGCTCTCGATGAACCGCGAACGCACGAACGCCGCCTCGCGAGCAGTTGCCCCGATCGCGGCGAAAACGACGACGAAGCCTTCGTCTGTGCCACGGACTCGTGCCTTCTCCGCCACGTGCGTCGCGAGTTCGAGGCCGGGGAGCCCGGCACCGGAGAAGATCGGGAGCTTCTGCCCCCGCACGAGCGTGTTGAGGCCGTCGATCGCGGAGACGCCAGTCTCGATGAACTCGGCGGGATGGGCACGGGCCACCGGATTGATGGGCTGCCCGTTGACGTCCCTGTAGGCAACCGGAAGCAGGGGCGGCCCACCGTCGATCGGCCGTCCGAGGCCGTCGAGCACACGTCCCACGAGATCGGGCCCGACGGGCATCGTCGCGGACTCGGCTCTCGCGAGCACCACCGTCGATGGCGTATCGAGCCCGCGCGTGCCCCCGAGCACCTGGACGATGATCCGATCGCCGCTGATCTCGAGCACCTGGCCGCGCCGCGTCGATCCGTCGGGGGCAACGACGTCGACGAGGTCGCCGTATCCGACGCCGTTGGTGTTCTCGGCCGCGAGCAAGAGCCCCGAGACGTCGGAGACGGTCCGATGCTCGACCGTGTACAGCGTTCGTGTCATAGGGCTTCGATCTCCTTCTCGATCCGATTGGCAAGGTCGGTGGCTCGTTCGTCGACCGAATCCGGGAGCCATGAGCGCATACGCCCGACGCCCGCGAGTACGGGTAGGACACCGAGTCGCTCAGGAGCGACTCCGCGCTCGACTGCGGCCACCATCGCGGTATCCGCCCGGTGAATCACGCGCAGCATCGCAAGCTGCTTGTCGAGCGGACAGTAGGCGTCGATCTCGTCGAAAGCCGATTGCTGCAGGAAGCTCTCCCGCAGCATTCGGCCGGTGACGAGGAGTGCCCGCTGCGCTGGAGCGAGCGAGTCGACGCCGAGCAGCTGGACGATCTCGAGCAGACTCGATTCGCGCTGCAAGAGGTCGAGCGCCCACTCGCGGTGCTCCTCCCAATCGGGGGCGGTCTCCTCGACGAACCAGCCGGTCAGGTCGTAGAGCGTGTAGCTGCGCGTCCAGTTGATCGAGGGGAAGTGGCGGCGGCGGGCAAGCGAGGTATCGAGCGCCCAGAACGTGCCGGCGAGGCGGAGGCTGTTCTGGGTGATCGGCTCAGAGAAATCGCCGCCTGCAGGTGACACGGCGCCGACCACGGTGACGGACCCCTCACGTTCGCCGTCGAGGCACTGCACCGCCCCGGCCCGCTCGTAGAACTCCGCCAGGCGTGTCGAGAGATAGGCCGGGTACCCTTCCTCCGCCGGCATCTCCTCGAGGCGCCCGGAGACCTCCCGCAACGCCTCGCCCCAGCGACTCGTTGAGTCCGCCATCAGGGCAACGTGGTACCCCTGGTCACGGTAGTACTCGGCGAGGGTGATGCCCGTGTAGATCGACGCTTCGCGCGCGGCGACCGGCATATTCGACGTGTTCGCGATCAGGATCGTCCTCGACATCAGCGACGCACCCGTCCTCGGGTCGACGAGCTCGGGGAACTCTTCTAGCACCTCCGTCAGCTCGTTGCCGCGCTCACCACAACCGACGTAGACGACAACGTCGACATGGGCCCATTTGGCCAGTGACGTCTCGAGCACGGTCTTGCCGGTGCCGAAGCCGCCAGGGATCGTGGCTGCGCCTCCGAGCGCAACCGGGAACAGCACGTCGATCACACGTTGGCCCGTGACGAGGGGCGTCGCCGGCGGCAGGAGACGAGCGAAAGGCCGCGCCTGGCGCACCGGCCAACGCTGCAGCATGCTCACCGGATCATCGTCGATCCAGACGACCGGCTCGGTCACCGTCGCGTCGCCCCGATGAACTCGCGTCACCGTGCCGCGAAGGCCCGGCGGCACGAGGATCCGGTGCTCGATCGCAACGCTCTCGGCCACCGTGCCGAGGGTCGCCCCCTCGAGAACGCGATCGCCGACTGCAACGCTCGGCGAGAACGCCCAGATGCGCTCGCGATCGAGAGCCGGCACCTCGACGCCGCGGCGGATCAGCGGATTCCCGTAGGGGTCATCACCCTCAGCTGCGAGCACCGTCAGCGGACGCTGGGTGCCGTCGAAGATCTGACCGAGCAGCCCTGGGCCGAGCTCGACCTGGAGCGGCACCCCGGTGTCGACGACGGGCTCGCCGGCACGGATCCCGGTCGTCTCCTCGTACACCTGGATCGTGGCCTCGTCGCCGGAGAGCTTGATCACCTCGCCGGGCAGGCCGGCATCGCCGACCGAGACGAGGTTGGCGAGCCGAACGCCTGCCAACCCTCTGGCGACGACGACGGGGCCGGCCACGCGCCATACCCGTCCCGTAGCGACGGCGAGATTAGTCATTGTTGCCCCTCTCGATCGAAGGTGATTTCATAGCCGACGGCATGCTCGAGCAGGCTCCGAAGACGGGCGCCACGCTCCTCGCCCGCGCTGTCTGTGCCGCCGGCCGGGAGAGCAACCACGAGCGGGCGACGGCGGCGTTCGAACTCGCGGCGCACCATAGGGTCGAACGCCGAAAGCCACGGCTCGTGCACGGCCACGAGGCCCTCTTCCTCGTCGAGCAGCAAGGTGAGCTTCGCCTGAGCCGCAGCCGCGTCCTCGACCGCAACGGTCGTCGCCCCGGCAAGCCGGTAGCCGTCCGCAAGCTCGGGTGTCGTGATGACGATCAGTCGTTCCATGGTCAGGTGCTCCTGTCGGCGAAGATGAGGAGAGGTCGGATCAGGTCGGGGCTCATGCCGCGCTCGGCCCGCTCCGCGACGAGCCTGAGGTTCCGCGCCTCGAGTGTCGTCGCGGTGATCCAGGCGAGTGGGATGCCGAATCCGAGGGGGTCGCCGCGATCGAACCGGGCGACCGCGTCGACGAGGCGATGCCGCTCGAGATCGAGCTCGAGCTCCGTCAGGTCACCCCCGGCCGCGTAGCGCTCGAGCGGCCTGAGCCAGGGGTCGCGCGCGACCGAAGCGAGCACGGCGACGGCGGCGGCGCGGCCTGGTGCGACGGCGGCGCGCGAGAGGGACTCGAGATCGAGGCTCGTCTGCGGCAGGAATGCCGGCTCGGTTGCAGATCCGGCCTGGGCACGGAGGGCGACGACCAGGTTCCGCTCGTCGGCATCGCGCCCTGCAGCGCGAAGCAATTCAAGGCCGTCGGGACCGGCGGCGCGGGCCCCTTCGATCACACGAGCTGCCGTCGCCGCGCACAGTGCATGCTCGAGATGAGCGAGATCCTCGTCGACCTCGTAGACGGGCCAGGCCGCGTGGAGGACGCGAGCCGTCTCGGGATCCGGCAACCTCCATCGCACGAGCAGCTGCACTGCTGCGGCGAGCTCCGGCTGGCGCAGAACCTCGCGGGCCAGCGCATCGGTGATGTTCCCGAGCGGGACGAGGTGCGCGACGGCCGCCTCCCGGTCGCCACCGTGGACGTGAGCACGAAGCAGGACGAGCGCGTTGTGAAGGTCGGTGTCGGTGAGTGCAAGCTCGACGAGCTGCCTCGCTTCCTCCTCGTACATCCGCCGCGTCGCGTCCAACGTCCCGGCGAGGTGGAAACGCACCGCGTCGTGAATGCGGGCTGCGCCCTGGCTGCGAACCGTGACCCGCTCGAGCGATCCCCTGTACGCCGTCGTCGAGAGCGCTCCTGCGATCCCGTCGAGATCGAGCTCGAGCATCTCCTCGATCACCGCTGCCGAGAGCAGGTCGGGCCGCCTGGCACGCAGGCGTGCGTTCCCGTAGTCGTAGCCTGACGCGAGCAGCATCAGCGCTCGGCCTTCTCGAGTCGGGCGACGGCGAGAACCTCACCCAGGCGACGGCGGAGCTCGGGCTCCGCGTTTGCGAGCCGTTCCTCGAGCGTGTTTCGAACGGTTACGCCCTCACCCGTGCCGAGCTCGACGCCCCCGGCAGTCGCGAGCGTCCCCTCGACCTCGAGGTCCGATGCGAGTTCCCGGACGAGCTGCTCGTCGCGAGCGTCGACCCTGAGGAGGCTGCCGGCCGGCGCAGCCGCCCGGCACTCCGCTACGAGTTGCTCGAGCAGCCCGGAGTAGCCCGGTGTCAGGCGGACGGCGACGATCCGCTCTTCGAGAGCCGCGCGGACGTCTTGCCAGGCTCGCTCGCGCGCCTCCCGGACCTGCTGGGCCGCACGAAGGCGCGCACGTGCCACGATCGCCCGCTCCTCCGCCGCGACCGTCGCCTCGGCAGCGAGGGTTGGAGCCTCCGCGAGCGCAACGGCCGCCGCTTCGGCCTCGGCGAGAATCGCCTCGGCCTCGGCTCGGCTGTTGCTCGCGAGCTGCTCGAACTCCTGCTGGGCCTCGTTCTCGAGGGCTGCAAGTAGGTTCGCGAGTGGCATCGGGCTAGAGCAGCACGATCGTCATTGCGGCGACGGCGAAGCCGAGGATCACGAGCGTCTCCGGGATTGCAACGAGCAGGATCGCCCGCCCCGTCAGCTCGGGCTTCTCGGCGATCGCTCCGATTGCGGCCGCCCCGATGCGTGCCTGCGCGAGCCCGCTTCCGAGTGCGGCGAGGCCGACGGCCAGGCCCGCTCCGATCGCTACGAGTCCGGTACCAATGTCCATTCAGATCACGTCCCTTCGTGTCAGGTGGATTGCTCGACGGCGCGCGGGGTCTCCGCGCCCATCGTCTGTCGCTCCCCGAACGGGTGGAACGGCGTCCCGCCCCCTTCGAAGAATTTGCTGAAACACTCGACGTAGTGCAGACGCAACGCCTGCACCATCGGGCTAAAGCCCGCCAGCGCGAGATTCAGTGTGTGGAAGAACGTGCCGACGATGATCCCGAGCCAGATCGGCCCGGCAAGAGCGAGCTCGTTCGCGACGATCGCGAGATAGGCGGACGCGAGCCCGACGGCGGCGAGGCGCAGGTAGGAAAGGATGTTCCCGAGCGTGCCGAGCAGCTCGAGAGGCCCCATCACGAGGCCCATTGCACCGTGAAGCGAGAGGACGAGCACGAGCCCGACGACGGCGAGCGCGACCGCCGGCGTCATCGCTCCCTCCGGCAACTGGTCGGCCGCAACGCCCGCCACGGTGAACAGACCGATGAGTACGAGGAGGGTGCCGAGGCGGTCGAGGAGCGTCCTCGGCTCGCGAAACCGAGCCGCTTGCCACATCCCGAGGACGATCCCGAGAACGACATGCACGATGCCGATCGCAATCGCGAAGAGGAGCAGCGGCTCGAGTGCCTCCGCGCCGGGCCGGTACATCCAGACTGCCCAGTCGTAGCCGACGATGCGTTTACCGACGTCGCCGAAGAACTCGCCGAAGAGAACTCCGAAGACGAGCGACCACGCGGCTCCGAAGACGAGGACGAACGAGATGTCCCGCAGCACCGGCGCGCTGCGCGCAAACCGGCGCCGCGCGTAGAGGCCGAGGAAGAGAAGGATCACTCCGTAGCCGACATCGCCGACCATGATCCCGAACATCAGCGGCAGGAACAGGCACATCACGAGCGATGGGTCGAGGCTCGCGGAGCGGGGAACGTCGAGAAACTCCACGAGCGCCTCGAACGGGCGTGCGAGGCGAACGTTGTGGAGGAGAACAGGCACGCGAGAGTCGACCCTTGCCGGCTTGCTCTCCTCGATCGCGACCTGGCCGTCGAGGCGCCGGTCGAGCTCCTCGCGCAGGGTCTCGACCTGGCTGCGCGGCAACCAGCCTTCCATGACGTACGCCCGGTCGGTCATCCGCAGCAAGCCGATCGCTTCGAGCTGCTCGAGCTCTGCGGCTGCGGCCGTGCGATAGAGCTGCCATTCCGCGGCGTGGGGTACGACGAGCTCGCGGACGGCCTCCTCGGCGCCCTGGATCGCAGCGGGCAATAGTCGCTCACGCTCTTCCATTGCCTCGACTGCGCCTCTCAGAGAGAGCTGGGAGTAGCGTGTCGGCAGCGCGACATGCCGAACGTGCTCGCGGCCGAGCAGCCCGTGTACCGAATCGCCTGCGTCATGAGGGAAGACGAGCACGCAGCCGACGGTGCTCTCGTCGACCGGTGTCGCAACGAGCTCGAACCGTTCGCCGAGCTCCACCTCGAGCTCGGCCCGCAGAAGGCTGACGACCGTGTCGTCGTCGAGGTTGAGGACGAGCGCCGCCGTGTCGAGGCGGAGAAGGGCGAGCTCGCGGTCGGAGAGGTCGGCGAGCCACGGCACGAGCGGCAGGAGTTGTCGGAGCGGCTGGACATACCGCGGCAGGACGACCGCCTCCGCCTCGAGCTCCTCCAGCTCGCGCACCCGTTCCTCGACCTCGTGCACCGTGGGCGCGATCGCGGCCCGCATCGCGGATGCGTCGATCGAGCCCGGCACGTGATCGCCAGCGACCGCTGCCGGGCGATCGGTGGCAGGTACGAGGGAGAGGAGCGCATCGAGCTCGACGAGCAAGAGGCTGAGCTCGTCGCGATGACGATCGCGCCTGTGATCCTCAGGGACCGAGTCGAGAGACGAGTCGGAGGCGGCTCCTGCGACATCGAGATGGACGACCCCAAGGGTGTGGAGCTCCTCGATCGCCTGCACGAGCGCGCTCTTCGGACCAATCACCCGCACCCGGGTCATCGGGGTCAGCATGGAGCCCTCTCCGCGGCTCCACCGAGCACAATGCCGAGCAACTCGTCGGCTATCGCGGCATGGTGCTCCGCTGCGTAGGCGACGACGGCGGCCGCTTCGGAACTGCCCTGGGCTTCGATCCGGGCGGCCTCAGCAGCTGCGTCCGTGAGCCTCTCCCCACGGCGCCGCGCCGCTGTCGCGACGCCCTCCTCCTGCGCCGCTTTCAGCAGAGCATCTGCCTGCGTGCGCGCCTCCGCTATGAGATCGTCCGCGGCCTGGAGGGCCACGCTGCGCTCGTCGAGCGCCCGTTCGAGATCCCGAACGGAGGCGAGGGCGTCCTCGTTGCTCCTCTCCGTCACGCAGCTCTCCTCTCCCTCGTCCCGCGGGCACGCAGAAGGCGCACGCGCGATTCGAGCTCACGCTCTTCGAGAACCTGCTTGATCCAGTCGCGCTCGCCAGCGAGTCGCGGGACAACCACGTACTCGAGCGCATTCAGCCGCCGAGTCGTCCGCTCGATCTCCTCGACGAGCCGGCGGAGGGTCAGCTCCAGCACGGCGAACTCGAGCAGCTGGTCCAGCACCACCTCGAACCGATGTGCGGCGAGATCGATGCGTCCGCTCGTCGACACGAGCGCGTAGCCGCGAGCGTCCGCAGCGCGGGCCGCCACGTCCGCGTCGAGTTCGTCGATGCGCACACCCGCGACGGTGCGCGACCGCACTGCCGCCCGGAGCTCGCGGCTCGTGACGAGCGCCGCCGACCCGACCGCCTCCGGACCGTCGAGCGCAACTGCAGTCGAGAGCGCTCGGGTCGCCGCGCTTGCCGAACGCCCGAGCGCGTCCATACCCTCGACAGCCTCACGGCTGAGTCGCGCGAACTCGCGCACGAGAGCGGTTCGCTTCTCCTTGAGAAGGTCGCGGCCCTGCTCGGCGAGACGGATGCGCGCCCGGCGGGCGAGTAGCTCACTGCGCGTCGCACTGACATCCTCCATACGGGCTCCTCAACTCTCAAACATCGAAGATGGGCCGAAGGTCTCTCCGCGCCTCGTGGCGCTCACTCGAC
>Ga0163153_10005992_pt1 | contig 13987 bp, 13 predicted proteins | sample OliLakLV19MP6IB1_FD_148629 | JGI IMG/M metagenome (GOLD analysis project Ga0163153, IMG submission 148629) | Freshwater microbial mat bacterial communities from Lake Vanda, McMurdo Dry Valleys, Antarctica - Oligotrophic Lake LV.19.MP6.IB-1 | ecosystem: Environmental > Aquatic > Freshwater >... | reverse complement strand
CCAGTTGCCGACGATCAGCGGTCGTCTCACGCGGGAACTCCTTCGAGTGCGGAAATCTCTTTACCCAACAATTTGGCGAGGGCGGCGATTTGCTTGGCGAGGGCGGCGTATTGCTCCGGCAGCAAGGCCTGCGGTCCGTCCGAAAGCGCCTTTTCCGGACAGTTATGAACCTCGATGTGGACGCCGTCCGCGCCGGCGGCGACGCCTGCCAGCGCACAAGGCGGAATCAGATCCGGCCGCCCCGTGGCGTGGCTCGGATCGACGATGATCGGCAAGTGCGAGAGCGCTTTGACGGCCGGCACGGCGGCGACGTCGTACATGTTCCGGGTTTCGGTATCGAAGCCCTTCACGCCGCGCTCGCAGAGCACGAGTTGCGAATTTCCTTGGGCGAGGATGTATTCGGCGCTCATCAGCAGGTCTTTGATCGTGGCGCTCATGCCACGCTTGAGCAACACGGGCTTTTTCGTTTGGCCGACTTCGCTCAGCAGCGTGAAATTCTGCATGTTGCGAGCGCCGATCTGAATCATGTCGGCGTACTCGGCCACCATCTCCACGCGGCGCGGGTCCATCACCTCGGTGACGATCGGCATGCCGTGCTGATCGCCGACTTCGCGCAGCAGTTTAAGGCCGTCTTCGCCCATGCCTTGGTAAGCATAGGGGCTGGTGCGAGGCTTGTTATCGCTGCCGCGGAAGATGTTCGCGCCGGCCGCTTTCACCGCGGCAGCGATAATGTGCATCCGCTCGGCGTCTTCCACCGCGCACGGGCCGGCGATCATCGCCAGATGCCCGCCGCCAATCTTGATGCCGGCCACGTTGACGATGCTCGGCGTGGGATGCGCTTCCAGACTGGCCAGTTTAAAGGGGGGCAAGATCGGCACCACGTCGGCTACTCCAGGAATCGCGGTGATCGGCTCTCCCTGCAGTTTCCGCTCGTCGCCGATGACGCCGATGATCGTGCGGTAGGTACCACGGCTCAAATGGGCCTTCATCCCCAGCGACTCGATCCGCTCAATCACATGCCGAATCTGATCTTCGGTAACGTTGCTTTTGAGAACAATAATCACGGTAGCGGGTCCAAGTCCTGCGGCGGGATGGGGGGACAGTTTGAAGTTTTCAGTGTTCAGTTTTCAGTGTTTGGACGCCAAGTCCTCACTGAAAACTGAACACTGAAAACTTCAAACTCCCCTAAAAATCGAATCCATCAGTCTACTCGCGGGCCGTCGCCCTTGGGTAGGCCCCCAGCACCACCAGCCGTCGGGATTGGGGCTCCAACTCGGCGATGGCTTTGCGGACCGCCGGGTCGGTTTCGTGCCCTAGGAGCTCCAGGAAGAAGAAATAGCGGCCTGGTTCGGCGGGGAAGGGGAAGGACTCGATCCAGGTGAGGTTCAGCTTGTGCTTTTTGAAAATCTGCAGGGCGTCGGCCAGCGAGCCGGGGCGGTGCTGCAGGTCGCACATCAGGGCCGTCTTGTCGTTCCCAGTCCGGGGGCCCGAATGCTGACCGATAACGGCAAATCGAGTCTGGTTGGCGGGGTTGTCCTCGATGCTCTCGGCCAGCACTTCCAGGCCGTAATGGACCCCGGCTTCAAGGCTGGCGATCGCTGCGGCGCCGGGTTTTTCGCGGGCCAACTGGGCGGCAGCCGAAGTGCTCGTCACCTCGATCGGCCGGGCTTGCGGCAGGTGTTTGGCCAGCCAGTTGCGACACTGCGAGATCGCCTGCGGCTTGCTGTAGACCTCGGTGACATCGCTCCGCGGACATTTGCCGAGCAGGTTGTGGTGGATCGGCAGGGCGACCTCGCCGCAGATTTTCATCGGCAGTCGGGTGAAGGTGTCGAGCGTGTCGGTGATCCGTCCGTCGGTGGAGTTCTCGATGGGCACCACCCCGTATTTCGCATGCCCGCGATTCACTTCCTCGAACACGGCAACAATATTGCCGACCGGCACCAGATCGGCGGAGTGCCCGAATTTCTCTAGTGCAGCGAGGTGGGTGTAACTGTACATCGGCCCTAGATAGGCGACCCGCTGCCGCTGATGGCACGCGTCGATCCCAGAAAGGAGCTCGCGGAACATCGACGCCACGGCGCGGTCCGCGAGCGGCCCCTGGTTGTGGACCGAAACCAGGTTGTGATAGTCGATTTCGGAGAGATCAGAGTGCGTCGGCCCGCCCGCCTTGATGACCTGTCCGCTCAGGCGCGCCCGTTCATTGGCGAGCTTAATCAACTCCCGATCGACCCGCTGGATTTCGGTGGCAAGCTTGCCTGGATCATTCTTCGCGGAGGCCGCGGCGGGCTTTTTCTTGGGGGCTTTAGCCATGTGAGAAAACTGAGCGAGCGTGTATTTAGCGTGGCGAATTGACGCCGTTATAGGGTCGGCTGGGCAAATGTCACGAAATCCCTCAAGAACTGCCGACGTCAGCAATTACGGCCGCTTGCGGTACTTCGCAAATGTAATGATCACTGTCGCGACTCCGACGATCGCAAACGCTCCCAGGCCAAACATCCACCAATGCGGCTGGTCCACCTGCAGATACGTGTCGTGGATGAAAACGTCCGCGAGCGTCATTTGACTACACCGGTAGTTCGTAGGACGTGGTGAAGCGACCTGCATCCGCCGCACTAGAATCGTACTCCCGCGCTTCCATGCTTTCGATCAAAATCGGCGAAGGACTTCGGGGAGAGAGGTGCAATTCCGCCACGGCCACATCGTGGCCCGCGGCAAACATGCGGAAGTATTCGCTTTCTGCGGGCGTGAGCAGGTTGGCCAGGTTACGGTCGGCCGTGGACTGCTCGACCTGGATGTCGATCGCTTTCGTCAACATGGCAGCCGCTGCTTCCTTCGTGGAGCCATCTCCACAAAGATCGAATTCCAGGCAGCGGGCGATCCAGTCGCCGTCGTCGTCCCGGTAGAAAACGATCCGCAGGGGGATGCGTAGTGCGTCCATGGTTTGCCACCGCGAATGGAGAGTTGCGTTTTAGCCCGGCTTCGCCGCCTCTATTCTACGTCAAAACGCCCTCGAAACGTGCTACCTCAATCCCCCGCCAGTACCCACTCTTCGTTCGCCACCGCGTGCTTCATGCTTTTGCCTTCCTCGACGAAGTAGCTGTACACGAAGTGCAACATTCCATCCTGGCCCTGAATGATGGCCGGGTAGTGATACGAGCCTTGCTCCTGTTTTTCCAGATGCCGGGTATGGGGCCAGGTGCGGCCTTCGTCGGTGGAAATGGAGACCGCCAGGCTGTTGCGGCCGCTCGTGGTGTCGTTGTAGATCATGGCCCAGTGGCCGTTGGCGAGCCGGACGGCGTCAATGCCAGCGCCGGGGTTCGGCAGGTCGATGGTGCCGACTGGGCCCCAGGACATCCCGTCGTCCTTGGATTCCGCCGCGCGGATTTTTTCGAGCGGGCCGTTCTCGCGCATGTAGGCCACCAGCGTGCCGTCGTCGCGGCGCAACACCGCCGGTTGGATGTTGCCGAAGCCCGCCAGCGGCTCGCTGCCGAACCAGGTTTCGCCGCCGTCGTCGCTGATCGCCATCAACGAGACCGAGTAGAGGTCCGTATAGAGTGGCAACAAGATGCGGCCACTGGGCAGCACCGTTGGCTTGCAACGCGTTTGCCAGCCGAGGCGCGAGGAAAGTTTATCCACGACGTGTTCTTCGACGTACGCGGCGACTTTCTTTTCTTCTTCGCCAACTTTGCCCAGGGCCAGGCGTTCTTTCAGTCCGGCAAGCATGCGCTCGGCGAAGCGTTCGGGCTTCAAGAAGATCGACCCGCGCCACGACCACTTGGGACAGCCATCGGCGCTGTACTCGTCCGACACGAGATACTGCGTGAGGCACGATTCCCAGGAGTTGGCGATTACCACCGGCCAGAACAGCCACAGCCGTCCCTTGCGGTCGACCCAAAGCGCCGTGTTGCCGTCCGGAAAGCCGGGCGTATCGACCATCAGAAAAGCGTCGCTCCAAGCAGTTTCGCCCCTCCGCTGGCGCGAACCGAAGACGGCCACGTCGTCGGCCTTGCGCTCGCCGGACCCGCGATACCACGAGACGATCAAGTCGCCGTTCGGCGCTTCGGCGATGCCGGGCGCATGATTGTGTTGCGGGTGGAGCGGGAAGACCAGCTCGGCGCGGAAGACAGGTTCCGCGGCGCGGGTGACCGTAGCTGCAACACAAGCGAGCAGTGCCAAGGTGAGAATCGTGATCGTGCGCGACATGAGTCCGCTCCGCTAGCTAAACCGAGGAGAAGTTCAAATCTGTGGGAGGCGTCTCCGACGCCGACACGTTGGGCATTGGCGTCCGATGTGTGTCCCACCGGCGACGTCCACTCCATCGGCGTCGGAGACGCCTCCCACAGCTTAGTTGCTGGTCACCGGGAGTGTAGTTGGCCGTCGGCGCGGTTGCTAGGTGGCCGCGGAGACTTCCTTCGCGGTGTTCGAGGCGAGTGAACGGAACAGCCAGCCGCCGAAGCAGCCGACTGCCATGGTCATCAGGCAGTTCGCCGTGCGTTGGGTCCAATCAAACATTGGCCCCAGGTCGTCGGCTGACCGGCCTGGCGCCGCAGGAGGATCTGCTGGATTTCTTGGTCTGTCGGACCTCCGTCGATCCATCCTCGGAAGCGCAAATTTTCTACGACCTCGTAAACACGCCGGGCGACTTGATCCGTGGCGTGTTGCGGTCCAGGCAGACTCCGGTACGAATGGTCGAAGGCCATCAAAAAATAGAGAATGCCGGCGACCGCGTAACCTCGGGCGAATTGCTGCTTGGCGCCGCGCGCGGCCCAGGCGGCGATGACTGCGTAGAGGAGCGTTCCCCAGACGATCGAGTCCTGGACAGTGCTCCACCAGGGGGATTGGCCGGAGAGTGTGCCAAGGGCGACCGCAATCACGGCCGAAAGCAACATCAGCGACTTGATACTGAAGTTAAAGCGCATGGCGATCCTCCGGTGGGATGGAACTGGCCAGTAATACGCGGCGCCGCGCCTGTTGGTGCGCGCCTGCCATCGCGTACAATGTCCGGGCACGCTCGACATTTCGCAATCTTGTTTCGAAAGTTCGTCCGATGGAATTGCCGTATCAGCCCGCCGCCTCGCATGCCGCTCCGATCGTTCCCGCCCAGATGGTGGTCGAGCGCCCGATTCACTACGGCCCGCCGCCGCGGCCGGGTTTGTTCCGTTGGCTGTTCAGCCGCGGGGTGTCCGTGGCACTGATGATCTCGCTGATTGCGAATTTCAGCATGTACACGATGTTCCACAGCTATTTTCAAACCGGCACGTCGCTGGAGGAAAAGTTCGTCGAGGGGGACTGGCGCTCGCCGGATAAGATCGCCGTGATCACAGTGGACGGCGCAATTTTGGATGGCGAAGGCTTTGTCAAATCGCAGATCGACCAGGTGCGGCAAGACGAGCACGTGAAAGCCGTCGTCTTGCGCGTGGATTCTCCCGGCGGCAGCGTGACGGCCAGCGATCAGCTCTATCACGAATTGAAGAAACTGCGTGAGGAGCGCAAGCTGCCGATGGTGGTCAGCATGGGCGGCATCGCGGCTAGCGGCGGGTACTACGTCGCGATGGCCGTGGGGGACGAGAAGGATTCGATCTTCGTGGAACCGACGACGTGGACCGGTTCGATCGGCGTGATCATTCCGCACTACAACGTGGCCAACCTGATGAAGGAATGGAACGTCGAAAACGATTCGGTGAAAAGCCATCCGCTCAAGGATCTCGGCAGCTTCACCAAGCAGATGACCGAGGAAGAACGGGGAATTCTTCAGGCGCTCGTGGACGACAGCTTCTTGCGCTTCAAAGACATCATCAAAGCAGGTCGGCCGAAGTTTCGCGACAACCCGGCGGATTTGGACAAGTTGGCCACCGGCCAGGTTTTCACGGCGAAACAGGCGCTCGAAAACGGCCTGGCGGACCGCGAAGGTTTCCTTGCCGCGGCCGTGGAGCGCGCCGCGGAGTTGGCGAATATCCGCGCCGAGGAAGTGCGAGTGGTCAAATACCAGCGGATGATGAAGCTGACGGACGTGTTTCTCGGCCCGACGGCCACCGCGAGCCGTTACGAGGACTTGGCGAAGCTGCTGGATCTATCGACGCCGAGGGCGTACTACATGACCTCGTGGCTGCCACCATTGGCGACGAGCGAACGGTAAGGCGCTACGTTCTCATGGACGCAGCGGTAGCAGTCGTATTCGGGACTGCGCCTCGTCGATTACGAGCAATGCGCCGTCCAGCAATTGGATTTCGTATGCGCGCAGAATCGGAAACAGTAGTGGTCCGAGATAGTTCGTGCGCAGGTTCTGCGTTCTCACCTGCACCACGCTCGGACAGCCAGCTCGATTTAGCGCGAGCATTGTGCCGAAGTCAAGATCGTTCGTGAAGACAATGAGGCCATGATCACGAGCATAACTCATGATGACGTCGTCTTCGGCAGAGGGAACGCCGACCTGGCTCCAATGAATCGCGCCCCAACCTTCCGCGGCAAAAGCCTGTTCCCAATTCGGCGAAAGGTTCATGTCAATTAGGAATTTCATGGCCGCACAACCGGCGCCTCAATTTCCTCTGCGCGCCAAGCCGCATAGGTAAGCGCTTCGCGGATATCCTCCGCTTCGAGGTATGGGTAGTCTTTCAGAATTTCTTGCTTCGTATAGCCGCTGGCAATGAGTCCCACGACCGTGCCGACCGTTACTCGCATGCCGCGAATGCAAGGCTTTCCGCCCATGACGAGAGGGTCGAAGGTGATACGAGTCAATTTGTTCATCGTTTTTTCCTTGGGCGACAACGCGTCTCATCCTGAATTATACGTCGTACGCGCCGGGCGAGGGACGCCATCTGAAATGCTGACGGACGCGGGCGTCAAAAAAGTCACGGATAGCGTCGGATAAATGATGCGTCGGAGTCTCAATCCGCGCCAAGAGGTCAACTGCAAAAACATCGCTTCTCCGTTCCGCTTGCCCGCCAATCGCCACGACTGCCGCAACCATCGTCTCCTCCGGCAAACTCCCGCCGAAGTTGTTTCTCACCGCGTTCAGGTCCGTCACATCGACGTCGCCGTCGAAATCGGCGTCGCCGGCCAGATGTTCGCCGTTCGCGCCGAAGTGGTTTCTGACCGCGTTCAGATCGGTCACATCGACCTGGCCGTTGTGATCGGTGTCGCCGTGTAGCAGCGGTGCAAGCGCGATGGCAAGTTCGTAGCCGGGCAGGCTCGTCGCGCTCGCGTTCGCGACGCGAAAATACAGCAACTGACCATGAACTACGTCGATCGCCAATTCGGCCAGACCGGGTTTGCTGGTCGATTCGCCGATCAGCGAGTGCAGCATGTCGTAGACGCTGAGTTCGACGTGAGCCGGATCGTGGTCGAAGGTCGATTTCAAGGTCAGGCGGCCGCTGGCGGGCGAAGTCCAGCGGAAATAGTCTTCGTCCGTCTCCGAATGCAGGCTCAAGTCGGTGATGGTTTGCGTCAGCGGATCCAAGTGGGAGGCCGTGGCGAAGTTGTCGTTAGACTCCCAAGCGTCGGGAAGCACTAGCGTGCCGTCCACGTCGATCGAGAGCGCGTATTCCGCATTCACGGCGTTGTCGAATCCAACCACCTTAACGAAGATCGCTTCGCCGGCGGTCAAAGTGAGCGTGATCTTTTCGGAATTCTCGGCGCCTTGCGAGGCATCGATCAGCCGGCCCGATGCATCGTACACGAACAGGTCGATATCACCCGCCGCGTGACGGAAGTTGGCGATGATGTCGACCGAGCCGGCCGCCGTCGCCGTCCATTTGAACCAATCCTGGTTGCCTGGCGCATGGATGGAAAGATGCTCCAACTGCACGGGGCCGGCCCCCAGACTTGCGGCGGATGCCCGCGCGTCGTTCGGTTCGAAGGCGTCAGGCTCGAGCGGTCGCGGCGCTTGGAGGTCGATCAAAATACGCGCAGTATTATTGCTGTCGTCGCTTTCCCGCAGCCGATTCTCGGGATCGACGACCACTTCCAGCCAATAGGCGCCCTCGGGAACGCCGGTTACATCGATCCATTGATCGGGAAGTTCACGATCGTAAATGTCGGCCCACCCGACGGACAAACCTTGCGTCGTGTCGCATTCGGCGAAGGCCGGCTCGTCGGGCGCTCCGGGCAGCGTCAAGTCGTAGTCCAGCAAATCAAGCACGCAGAAGCTGGTCTTGCCGCCCGTCGCGACCACGTCGCCGACGCCGTTTTCGGACGTCAATGCGCGGAGGTTGTATTCCGCGAAGCCTGCGAAGTGGACGTGGTCATGCTCGGGATGGTATTCGAACTCCCCGGCGAGGCGTTCTTCGTGCGAGCCGTCGCTCAACTCGATGCGCTGAAAGACGTCCTGCGTGCCGTTTTCGTGCGCCGCGCCGCCGTTCAATTCCAGCGGTCCGGCGCCGACATTCGCCGTCGCGGTCGAAAGCAACAGCAACGTGCGGCCGTCGCCCTGGGCTTCGACCGTCCAGTCGTCCATCAATCCCAAATGTTCATCGGCCCAGGGAATCAAATCGGGCAGCAGCGCCGTGCCGTTGAGCAGCACCCGCGATTCGAGCTGTTCCCACAGTTTGCGCCCCGATCGGGCTCGTCTAGAGGTCATGGATGCCTATTCCGGGAGCATTTTCCGAGCGATTCCGACCGCGATGTCCTGATGCACGCCATAGCACATGCTAGTTGCGGGGAGCGGCAACGCAAACGATTGTTGCGGCAAGTTCAACGCTAACCGACCGCGCGCCCCATGGCCACGCCCAGGACGATCGCCGTCAGACCGGCGATAAGTTGAGCGGCGATGTTTCCGACGGCCCACCAAGGCCCGCGGCTAATCCAGAGCTCGTAAACGTCGAAGGCGAAGGTGCTGTAAGTCGTATACGCCCCGCAAAAGCCGGTCAGCAGGACCAGTCGCATCACTTCATCGCCCGGTTGCTGCATCTGCTCAGGCTTGATGTAGCCCATGGCGGCGCCAAAGACGATGCAGCCCAGCGCGTTGACGACCAGCGTGCCCAGCGGCCAGGTGCGGCCGAGCGAAGATTGCACCAAATATCCGGTTCCCCAGCGCGCCAGCGCTCCGCAGGCGCCGGCCAAGGCAACCAGGAGCACGCGAAACCAAACGGCGCTCAGCATGGGGTTTGTCTCGAGAGGCGTAGTCCGTTCCGGTGCGACGCCATTCGACTCCGTCCCTGTCGGCTCGGTCAAGATCAACGCGTGGCGTCAACAAAAGCGGCCCACGAAGCCGAAGCTTCGCGGGCCGCGAGGGATAGACGACAAGAATCGGCGACTACCGCTTCCGGCGAACCACGGCCAGCAACGCCAGCGCGCTGCAGGAAGCCATGATCCAAGTGGACGGCTCCGGCACGGCCGAGGCGCCGCCTGGAACAACGCCGAAGTTGTTACGGACGTTGTTCAGGTCGGTAATGTTGACGTCGCCGTCGAAGGGCGACGTGTCGCCAACCACCGGGTTGCCCTGGCTACCGAAATTGTTGCGGACGTTGTTGAGATCGGTGATATCCACATCGCCATCGCCGTCGGTGTCGCCGGGCTGATCGGGATTGGAGATGCTCCCGTACTTCACAATGCCCTGACGCAGCTCGCCGTTGGCGGAATACTCGAAAACGAGATCGAGTTCTTCCATCGGCACTGCGGCGGCGAACAAATCGCCGATGGACAGCGATGCGCCGACGTTGACCGCTGCCGCGCCGGAGATATTGGTCTCGCTGATCGCACCCGGTCCTGGGGAAGCCGACAACCAGCCGGCGCCGAGGCTCGACCAAGCGCCGTCCAACAATAGATTGTCAGACAAGATGCTGTAGCCGTTGAGCGAGATGGAAGCGCCCACCAGGTTCGTAATCGACGCCGCGCCTGAATCCGGGTCAACGGCCAGGACGAGCGTGTTGTCGACCTTCAAGCTCGCCGTGTTTTCCGTATAGGCCAGGCGATATTGCAGCCCGTCCGCCAGGGCTGGCGCGGAGCTGGTGTCGAGACTCGCGAACTCGCCCTTCATCGTGGCGGAGTCGATGAGGTCGTACTCCGCGCCATAGGCCGGAGAGAAGTTGGAGCCTTCGACCTTCAAGACCGGCGCGACGAGGTTCGCATGACCGGCCACGACAATCGGACTGTGATCGCCGCCCGAAATCTCCGCGATCAGCGTGCCGCCCAAATCGAGCGTGCCGACCGTGAAGGTTGCCGTTCCGCCGGAAATCTTCGTGGTCCGGCCCAAGCGGGCGATCGTCTGCACGGCGACGATACCATTGCCGCTGAGGTTGAGGTGGCTATCCTGGCCGCTGACGTTCAACGCAAATGGGGAAAAAGTGCCGCCCGGCAATACGTCCAGAGTACCGGCGCCGTATCGCCCGATGTAGGCGAATCCGTGATTGTCAAAGGACTGGACAATACCGAGCGAGCCGCCGGCGCGAATCTCCAGCGCACCGGATTCACCGGCTGCGTCGCCAAGGATCAAACCGGCGGCGGGATCAACGCTGACGTCAACGTAGGCGCGGCCGCCGTTGTTGATGACGCCGTATTCATTGCCTGCGATCGGTTGGCTGGGCACAAACTGGGGATTCCAGTTCATGGCGACATTCCAATCGGCCGCGGCCGGTCCCGCCGGTACCCAGAGATTCTCGACATACTCGTTCTCAATCGGATCCTGAGCGCTGGCCCATGACGACGAACACGCGAGTACCGCAACGGCCACAAGGCCCGCGAGAATCCCGCGCCCTGAACGGCGGCGTCGCACGAGCAGCGTCGCCCCGCAGGCTAGCGCTGCAAGTACCAGCGTGCTGGGTTCGGGCACCGTGCGCAGCGGCTGGCCATTGGCCAACTGGTACGAGGTGCGGAAATCGACGAAGTCGGCCAGATTCACCGCACCGTCGAAGTTGATGTCGCCGTCGACAAATCCGCCCGCTTGGTTGAAGCCGGCGCGGAGAATGTCGTAATCAGCCGTGTTGACCAAATCGTCGCCGTTGAAATCGCCGGACGTGCCGTCGATCACGGTGTCGATGTCGACCAAAAAGCCAATGTGGAAGCCGTTGCCCGATGCTGGAGGAATGCTCAACACTTGCTGCAGCAACGCGTAGGAAGCGTTCGCATCAAGCTGCCGTGTGCCGGAATGAACATCCGAGCCGCCTTCATACGGATCGGTGATGTCGTCGAGCTGGCCGCCGCCGTAGGCGATGTAGACCGCCTCGGGTACAGACGGATCAAAAGGATGATCGCCGACCAGCACGCCCAAGTCCGCCAACACGAATGACATATTCGCGATGGGCACGCCGTTGTTCGTCCAATAAAAGTAAAAACTCTGGCGCTGGAACAGCGGCGTGGCGCCTGGCGCCGCATGCAGCCAATCCAGCCCGTCGATGGTAAAGCTGCTGTTGGCAGCGGGGCTGTTCGCAATCCATTGTCCGTCCAGCGGCTCGAACGAGAATTCAACGATTTCGCCCGGGTTATGCCAGTCGAGCAATTCGAAGACGGTTTGACCGTCGATCCCGGCGGCTTGTACCGCGTTCAGATCAAATCGTCCCGGGAATTTCACGGCACGTTCATTGATCCGCAATTCGCCGACGTTCTCGGCGATGCCGTCGAAGGTGAGGTTCAGGGCCGGCGATTCAAAGGTGTAAATCTCGCCCGTCTCCGGCTCTTTCACCACGCCGAAACTGTTGGGGAAGTTCTCGCCCGAGAACGTGTACGTGTCGCCGTACGGGGTGGGATGCCCCCAGGACGTCACCGCAGTCAGGCAGCACAGGACTGCCGCGCCCGCACTCACTCGAAGTTGTCTCAATGTCATGGATCCGCTCTCCGGTGCGCCGCCTGCATGGCGCCCAATGCACTAACCACCCCCAGACTGGTTACTCCGCGTCCCCAGTTTCACAGCGGGTGGCGCCTTTCTTGTCCAATTTCCAGCCTATCAAAGGCAAGATTTATGGACAACGAAAATTATGCGAATTATCGCCTTTTTGTCGACACCCAGGACCCAGTAGGCAGGTAGCAATTAGGCGCTCGGCGGTAAATCACGATCCGACTATATCTGGATTGCCCCAGCCACTATGCTGACGCCGCTATTTACACAGGGTGCAGAAGGACGCTGCCGCCGTGTTGATCGACGTCGCGCATAAACGCTGGGGATGGGCCACCGGCGCGCTAGGCCTTGTCGCCGCCTTGGCTTACGCGCTCTATGCTCGGTCCACCCCCGGCGGCGGCGTGGGCGGAAGTTGGCAGGGGCTGCTCTTTGGCCTCGCCGGTTCCGCGCTCATGATTTACGCCGGGTTGCTGGGAGTACGCAAGAAGTTTCCCCGCTGGCGAATCGGCAGCGCGCAATCCTGGCTGCGCGGGCACATCTGGCTCGGGCTACTGAGCGTGCCGCTCATCCTGTTCCATTCCGGCTTTCGGCTGGGCGGGACGCTGGAACAAGTGCTGTGGGCAGTGCTCGCGGCGATCACGTTGAGCGGTGCGTTAGCGCTCGCCCTCCAGCAATGGTTGCCGCGGATGATGACGGTCCGCGTGCCGCGGGAGACGTATTACGAGCAGGTGCCGCATGTCTGCGCGCTGTTGCAATTCGAGGCCGATGCGCGGCTGGCCGATATCTGCGGCCCTTGGCCGTTCGAACGGCCGCCGCTCGTCGAGGAAGCGCGTCGCAAAGCCTACAAATACGTCGTCTATACGAGCGAAATCCCAGCAGAACCGCCGCCAGAACCCGTGGCCGCCCCGGTCGCTCCCACCCAGGAACCCGCCGGCGGAGCAGCGACCGCCGTCAAAGCGGCCCCCAAACCGACGCCGAAACCGCGCGGCCCGCGAGTGCCGATGGCGGCGCCGGGCAGCGCTCCGCTGAGGCAGGTTTACGAGAGCAAGGTCCGGCCGTTTCTAGGCGCTTCCTGGCAGCCCAGTAGCGACCTGACCGATGCGCCGACGACCGAAGGGCTATTCGCGCAATTGCGTGCCGAATTGCCCCCAGAATTTCATAGCGAACTGCAAATGCTGTGGGACGCCTGCGACGAACGCCGAGAATTGGCAGAGCAGGTCAAGTTGCATCGTCTGCTCCATAGCTGGATGTTTCTCCACGTGCCGCTGACCTGGGCGCTGCTGGTCTTGGGCGTCGCTCATGTCGTGTCCGCGTTGTATTGGTAGTGGGGAAGTAGGTGAAGTAGGTAGTAGGTGAAGTAGGGCCGCTTCGACATTTTGATTGTTCCTCATCGCTGTCGCCATTCTCAATGCCGTTTCTTCGTACCAGTAAGTCTTTGTCCGAACGTGTCGCGGCCGAGTTGCCGCCGCGCGGGCGCGGGCTGCGCGGAGCGCGAAGATTCGCGTGTTGGACCTTGGTGGCGCTGGCGGGGTGCTGGTTGTTGTGGCAACAGCGCGCAGGGAATGATCGCGTGTTTCACGCCGGGTCGATTTCCCAGGCGCATCAATTTATTGCCAATGATTGCGCGCGTTGCCATCAAGAGTCCTGGCAACCGCTGCAGCGACTGGTGTCGTTCGATAACTCGGCGACGTCCACGCCCGACGCCGCCTGCATTCAATGCCACGCCGGACCGCAACACAACGAGCATCCGTCGGCACAGATGGCGCACTGCGCGCATTGCCATCGCGAACATCATGGGCAAGCGGCGCTGGCGGCCGTCGACAATCGCTTTTGCACCGCTTGCCATGCGGACCTGAAAGAAGACGCGATCGCACCGTTGCACTTCGCCGCACAGATCGCGGATTTCGCCCAGCATCCAGAATTCGCATTGTTCCGCGCGGATGTTCCGCCGGCGACGGATTCAAGCACGCAGCATGGCGTGCATCAGGTGGCGCAATGGAGCGCGGGTGGCACGTCGCCTGCGTGGCGCGACAAATCGGCGATTCGCTTCCATCATCAAAAGCATCTGCAGCCCAGCGATCCGCGCGGGCAGCCGACGCCAACCGGCGCGTTCGAGCATCTGGATTGCCAGAGCTGCCACCAGCCCGACGGCGCCGGGCAGTACATGCGGCCGATCGCGTACGAACAACATTGCGCACGCTGCCATCCATTGAACTACGG
>Ga0163153_10005991_pt1 | contig 13987 bp, 8 predicted proteins | sample OliLakLV19MP6IB1_FD_148629 | JGI IMG/M metagenome (GOLD analysis project Ga0163153, IMG submission 148629) | Freshwater microbial mat bacterial communities from Lake Vanda, McMurdo Dry Valleys, Antarctica - Oligotrophic Lake LV.19.MP6.IB-1 | ecosystem: Environmental > Aquatic > Freshwater > Lake... | reverse complement strand
GTGTAAGGTGTCGAGCGCGGCCTCGCGGGTCGTAGATGATCGAGCAGACCCCACACCGCCGCTGCGGCCAGCGTTCCTAAACCGCCGCACTTGTCCAACAGGGAGAATCACATGGAAAAGAACGTTGCAACGCCAGCCCAAGAGCGCCGCGGTGCAAAGCGCGTCAGCGTGGGCGTCAAGATCTTGTCGAGTATTTTGGTCTGCCTGGTGCTGCTGGGGGTGGTCGGCGGCCTGGCGCTGGTGCGCTTTGCACAGGTGAACACCGCCGTCAACGAGATGGACCGCCTGATCACCGTCCGCCAGGTAGCTGAGGACACGGTCACCCAAATCCTCCTATCGCGGCTGTATGTCATCAAGTACATTGCGAATAATGACCCAGCCTACCTGGAGCGCGAAAAGACCGAATGGGCGCTGCTGGAGGACGTGTTGGCGCAGGCCGACGAACAGATCAGCGACCCGCAGCAAGTGGCCCTGCTGGCCGAGATCAAAGACAAGGCGGCGCTCTATCAGCAAACATTTGCCGAGATGGTGAGCCTGATGGACAACCGCGCGCAGGCCATGACGACTGTGCTCGAGGTGCAGGGCACCCTGGCCGAGCAGAATCTGCGCGAATTGCGCACTACTGCTTTTGACGCGGGCCACTACGAGGTCAGTCACTATGCGGGCAGTGCGCGGGGTGCGCTGGTTTTGATGCGGCTGAATCTGTTCAAGTTCTTGGATTTAGGCGACCTGCAATGGGTCGACCAGTTCGCCGAACGCCAGGTGGAATATCAGACGGCGATGGACGCACTGAGCGGGCTGGCGCTTACCCCCGCCGAGCAGGCGCTCTATGATCAGGCTGACCAGGCGGTTACCACCTACGCCGCCGCTTTTGGGGAGCTGCAGGCTGACTTCACGCGGCAAAATGATCTGCAAACCACCGTGCTCGATGTGGTCGGGCCGGCAATCCGCGAGAAGGCCTCGGAAATATCGACCCTGGTCGCCGCCGATTCAGCCGCCCAGTCCAAAAGCACGGCCGACCTGATGGCGACCACCCAAGTCGTCATCCTGGTGACGATGGTGGGCGCGATCTTGGTGGGCCTGACCCTGGGCATCGTCATCATCCGGGGCATTACGCGGCCGCTGGGTCTGGTGACCAAAGCCGCCCGGCAGATTGCCGAAGCCGACCTGGCGACGCTGGCGAATGAAATGGCCCAAATGGCCACGGGCGACCTCACGCGGCAGCTCAACATCGTCGCGCAGCCGCTCGACATTCACTCGAACGATGAGGTTGGGCAGCTCGCCCAGACCTTCAATCTCATGATTGCCCGGCTGCAAGAGACCGGCCTGGCTTTCGGCGAGATGGCCGGCAACCTGCGCGGTCTGGTGGGCGACGTGGCCGAAAGCGCCGACAACGTGGCGTCCGCGTCCATGCAGTTGTCGTCGGCGGCCGAGCAGGCCGGGCAGGCGACCGGCCAAATTACCGTGACGGTGCAGCAGGTGGCGCACGGCACGCAGCAGCAGACCGAAGCCATGGCCCGGACGGCCGGCTCGGTCGAGCAGATGAAGCGCGCCATCGACGGCGTGGCCAAGGGCGCGCAAGAGCAGGCCGAAGCCGCCGGCCGCGCCGCGGCCATCACGGCCCATATGGCCACCGGCATCCGCCAGGTGACCGCCAGCGCCGAAGCCGGGTCGCACGGGGCGACGGAAGCAGCCGGCGCAGCGCGCGCGGGCGCCCAGACGGTCGAAGCCACGGTGCAGGGCATGCGGATGATCAAGGCCAAGGTCGACGCGTCGGCCGGGAAGGTGACCGAGATGGGCACGCGCTCGGCGCAGATCGGCGCGATTGTGGAGACGATTGACGACATCGCCAGCCAGACCAACCTGCTGGCCCTGAACGCGGCCATCGAAGCGGCGCGGGCGGGCGAGCACGGCAAGGGCTTTGCGGTGGTGGCCGACGAAGTGCGCAAGCTGGCCGAGAAGAGCGCGCAGGCCACCAAGGAGATCTCGGGGCTGATCCGGGGGATCCAGGCGACGGTGACCGAGGCGGTGGCGGCCATGAACGAAGGGGCGGCCGAAGTGGAAGCCGGGGTCGGGCGGGCGGCGCAGTCGGGGACGGCGCTGGAGAACATCCTGCGAGGGGTGGAAGCGCTCACCAGCCAGGTGGGGCTGATCACGACGGCGGCGCAGGCGCTGACGGCGGGGTCGAGCGAGCTGGTGGGGGCGGTCGACAGCGTGAGCGCGGTGATTGAAGAGAACACGGCGGCGACCGAGCAGATGTCGGCCGGGTCGCACGAAGTGACGGCCGCCATTGAGAGCATCGCGGCGGTGAGCGAAGAGAACAGCGCGGCGGTGGAGGAAGTGAGCGCCAGCGCCGAGGAGATGAACGCGCAGGTGGAGGAAGTGCAGGCCTCGGCCCTGTCGCTGGCCGAGATGGCCGCCGGGCTGCAAGCCGTGGTGGCCCGCTTCAACCTGGGCACGCCGGCCGGCAGTCAGGCGAACGCCCGGCCGGCCAGCCGGCCGGAGGCGCCCAGCGCCCCCGTGATCCAGCGCGTCCGGGTGCCCGTTACCCGGCCCACACCCGTCGTCTCGGTGGCGGGCGCCAAGCCGGCCTCGAACGGCAACGGGCACAAACTGCGGCAGAACTAGGGCCATTGGCCAGATCACAACGGAGCAGCATAACCATGGATAAACAATACGTAGTCTTTGACCTGGGTGGCGAGCATTACGGCGTCGACATCGCGGCCGTAGAGGGCATCATCAAGCTCCAGCTCATCACCAGCGTGCCGCACGCGCCGGCCTTCATCGAGGGCGTGACCAACCTGCGCGGCAAGGTGCTGCCGGTGGTCGACCTGCGGCGGCGCTTCAACCTGCTGGCCGGGGCCACCAGCAAGGAAACCCGCATCGTGGTGGTGGAAATGAACGGGGCCACCGTCGGCATGATCGTGGATGGGGTGAGCGAAGTTTTGCAGGTATCGGACGAGGCGGTTGAGCCGCCCAGCCCCATCGTCATGACGATCGACTCGGCCTTCATCCGGGGTATCGCCAAGGTCGACGACCGGCTGATCATCCTGCTCGACCTGAGCCAGGTGCTCAGCGGGCAAGCGCAGGCCATGCTCGACCGTCAACTGCAGCCGGCCTAAGGCGGCCCGGCCTTAAGGCCCGGCTTACGCGCCCTTTAGGGGGCGTTTACTGACGGGGATTGGCAGCGCGCTTACAGTGAGACGAGACGGTGGCCCTGAGCCTCCGTCTCGTCTCACTATTTGCGAGCGGCCATGAATGCTGAACCAGCCTTTGATACCCTGTTAGCCGAGGCCGATGTCTTGGCCCAAACCAGCCAGTGGGCCGCGGCGCTTGAGTGCCTCACGCAGGCCCACGCCCTCCAGCCCCAGCACACCGGCACCGTAACCGGCCTGGGCGCCTGCTTGCTCCGGCTAGACCAGCCGCTCCAGGCGCGCCCGTACTTTCAGCGCGCCGCCGAGCTGGCCCCGACGCAGCCCGAGGCGTTCAATAACCTCGGCGTGGCCTGCGCCCTCGGTGGCGACTGGCCCGCGGCCGAAGCCGCCTACAACCAGGCGCTGGCCCTGCACCCCGACCACCAACCCGCCTGGCGCAACCTGGCCCAGCTGCGCTTGCAGCAGGGCCAGTGGGGCGAAGGCGTCTCCATCCTGGCGGCCGTGGTGCAGGCCCACCCCGACGATGCCGAAGCTTTGCTGCTGCTGGCCGGCTGCTACGAGCAGGGCGAACAGCCCGACTCGGCGCGCTACCTCTATCAGCGCGTGCTGGCGCTCGACCCGCTCAACCCAGCGGCCACGGCGGCTCTGGGCCGCCTGGCCCCCGCTGCGCCCCCCGCGCCGGTGGCACCCGCCACAGTCGCCCACAGCGCCAAACTGGCCCGTTTTCGCTCCAAAGCGGCCAGCCCGGCCGCCCCGCCCAATCCATCCGTCGTCTTCTATTGCGCCGACGAAGTCTCGGCGGGCATTCGCGTCGGCGTGCCGGCCGAAGGGCTGCGCGCCGCCGGCTGGTCGGTCAAGGTGCCGGCCCGCTATGACCCGGCCGATCTGCGCCCGGCCGATCTCATAGTGCTGCTCCGGCCCAACCTTAGCCCCGGCCTCATGGATGTGCTGACGGCGGCCAAGCGCGCCGGCAAGCGCGTCGTGATTGACCTGGACGACGACTTCTATGCCATGCCGCCCGACCATCCCGGTTATGCCCATGTTGGGCCGGGCAATCCAGCAGCCATCGCCCGGCTCGACCAGGCGCTGGCCGCCGCCGACCTGGTCACGGTCGCCACGCCGTTGCTGGCCGAGCGCTATGGGCCTGCGGCCCAGCACGTCGCCCTGGTGCCCAACGGCTGGAGCAGCGCCAACCCGCTGTGGGCTAAGCCCAACCCGCTGCGCCGCACCGTTAACATCGGCTGGGCCGGCACGCCCACCCACAGCCAAGACCTGGCGCTTGTGCGCCGCGACCTGATCCGGCTGATGCGCGAGATGCCCGAAGTGCAGCTTGTGCTGGCCGGCGACCCCGACCTGTTCGCGGCCTTCTCGGCCGTGCTAGAGACCCGGCGGCTGTTCGTGCCGATGATGCCCTTCGCCGACTACCCCTTCACGCTGGCTTATTTCGACATTCTCATCGCCCCCTTGCGCGATACGGCCTTCAACCGCGCCAAGAGCGACATCAAACTCCTAGAGGCCGGCATTCGCCGCATTCCGTGGGTGGCCTCAGACCTGCCCGCCTACCGCGCCTGGGGCGCGGGCGGCCTGCTGGTCAACGGCGACTGGCATACCGCGCTCGCGCAGCTCACCAGCGACGCCGCCCTGCGCGCCCAGCTGGGCGCAGCCGGCCGCGCCAAAGCCGAAACCCGCACGGCCGAGGCCATCACCGCCGCCTGGCGCGCGGCCGTGGCGCCGCTGTTGGCGCGTGGAGCCGGCCAATGACCGACCGCGCCTTAGCCGCCAGCGCCTACCTGGCGCTTCGCTATCTGCCCTGGCCCGAGGTGGGCTGGCAGCCCGGCGTCACCCCCACCTGGCCCGCGTCGCCGGGCGACCACCTCATCGGCGTCCACGCGTCTGACGCGCTTCTGTCCACCCTGACGGAGCTCATGGCGGCGGCCACGGCCAGCCCGCCCACTGGCATTCTGCTCTCCGGCGGCCTGGATAGCGCCGTACTGGCCGCGCTGATGCCGCGCGGCGCGCCCGCCTACACCATCCGCTTCGCCGCGCCCGGGGCCATCGACGAAAGCGCCGCCGCCGCCCACTATGCCGCCCAATGCGGCCTGATGCATCACATCGTCACCGTCACCTGGGCCGACTACCAGGCGCACATGGATGACCTCATGCGCCACAAGCGCTCGCCCCTGCACCCGGTTGAGGTTGGCCTGTTCCTCGCCGCCCGCCAGGCCGCCGCCGACGGCGTGCGCACGCTGGTACTCGGCAACGGGGCCGACAGCACTTTTGGCGGGCTGGATAAGCTCCTCGCCCGCGACTGGACCCCGGCCGAGTTCGTGGCCCGCTACACCTTCCTCGACCCGCGGCGGGCGCTGCGCCAGCCGGCCGATCTGTGGCCCACCTTCGCCCCCTATGCCCACGGCGAGGTCTTCGATACCTCCGGCTTCCTCAAGACGGTGCATGGCCAGGGCGTCATTCAGGCCTTCGACAACGCCATCGGGGCCGGGGGTTGCCGCACCGCCGAGCCGTATGAGCGCCTGAGCCTCGACCGCCCGCTCGACCTCGACCGCATTCGCCGAGGCGAGAGCAAATACCTGCTGCGCGCCGTGTTCGCTCAACTCTACCCAACCCGGCCGCAGCCCGACAAGATTGCCTTTGCCCGCCCTATGGATGCCTGGCTGGCCGATTGGCCCGGCCCGCGCCGCCCCGAGTTCCGCACCGATCTGGATCTGGCCGGGCTGACCGGCGAGCAGCGCTGGCTGGTGTACGGCCTAGAGCGCTTCTTGAACCTGCTGGACTAAGAGCCTCCTGTGTCGGCCGCCCTCACCCCCGTCGCCATTCAAACCACCGCCGGCCCTTACCCGGCCGATTTTCCCTTTCACCCAGACAGCGCCTACCCCGAATATCGCGGCGCGGCGGTCAGCGCCGCGCCCAACCCGGTCTATGCCGCCGTGCGCGGCCTGCTCTTCCAGCTGGGCTACGACCGCGCCGCCTTTGGCACGCCCGCCTGGAACCCGCTGGGCGCGCTCGTGCAGCCCGGCGACCGGGTGTGCCTCAAGCCCAATCTGGTGTCGCCGCAGCATCGCGCCGGCGGCGACCCGTTCTCGGTCATCACCCATCCCTCGGTGCTGCGCGCCCTGGCCGACTATGTGGCGCTGGCCTTGCAGGGGCGGGGCGAAATCGTCATTGCCGACAACCCCTCCATCGACGCCGACTGGGATGCGCTCATGCGCCTGACCAGGCTGAATGAGTTGGAGCCCTACTACGCCGCACAGGGCGTCACCTGCCGCGTGCTCGACCTGCGCCCGCGCTGGACGCCCGACCTGACGACCTATGGCTTTCGCTCAGGCACGGTCGAGCGCGCCGGCGACCCGGCCGGCAGTACGGTCATCAACCTCGGCCGCGCCTCGTACTTCGCCGGCCAAAACCCGCTGCTCTTTCGCGGCGTGTTCACCAAACGCTGGGAGACCATTCGCCACCACCACGGGGCCACGCAGGAATACTGCCTGTCGAACACCATCCTGCACGCGGATGTCTTCATCTCGGTGCCCAAGCTCAAGACCCACCACAAGGTCGGCGTCACGCTAAACGCCAAGGGCCTGGTGGGCATCAACGCCAACAAGAACTACCTGGTTCACTGGAAGATCGGCACGCCCGCGCTCGGCGGCGATGAGTTTCGCAATCCCGCGCTGCCGGCCGATTACGCGCTGCTGGCCCTCCGCCACCTGCTGCTCGACTGGCTGCCCGAGCGCGCCTTCCTGGCCGCCCGCCGCCGCTGGCATGGCAGTCGCCTGGGCGTGCTGTTTGAAGACACGCGCGGTCTGTCGTTTCAGCACCAGCGCGGCGCCTGGGCAGGCAACGACACCTGCTGGCGCATGGCGGCCGACCTGTACAACCTGTTTGTGCGCGATCTGCCTGGCTGGCGGCGCGCGGCCGGGCGTCCGCCCCAGCGCTTCCTATCGGTGGTCGATGGCGTGACGGCGGGGCAGGGCAATGGCCCGTTCACCCCGACCGCCAAGGCCGCGCAGGTGCTTGTCGGCGGGGCCGACTTGCTGCTGGTGGATGCGGTGGCCGCCCGCCTGATGGGCTTCAACGTCGCCGCCATCGCGCACCTGGCCGAGCTGTTGGCCGCCGGCTGGGTGGACCCGGCCGACATTCCCGTAACGCTCGACGGCCGCCCGCAGCCAGACTTCTTCGCCGCCCCCACCGCCTACCTCGACTTTGTGCCGCCAGACGGGTGGGGCCATCTATTGGCAGCCCGCTTGCCCGAGCAGGAGTTGGTCGCATGAAGCTCATCATCCTGGCCGCCGGCAAAGGCGAGCGCCTGATGCCGCTGACGCGCAACACCCCCAAGCCGCTGCTCGACATGGGCAATGGCTACACCCTGCTCGAAGAGCAACTGCGCGCCGCCCAGGCCGCGGGCGTGGTCGATGAGACCGTACTCGTGGTCGGCTACCTGGCGGCCCAGGTGGAGGCCAAGCTCGAATTTCACCGCGAGGCCGGGCTGTGCGTACGCACGGTCTACAACCCGTTCTACGAAGTGTCGAACAACCTCATGTCGCTCTGGCTGGCGCGCCACGAGATGACCGCCGATTTCATGATCACCAACGGCGACAACCTGTTTGCGCCCGAAGTCTTTCGCGGCCTGGCCGACGGCAGCCGTGAGGGCATTACGCTCTCAGTCAGTCCCAAGGCCGTGTTCGACGCCGACGACATGCGCGTGACGCTCGACGCCGGAGCCGTGCTGCGCGTCAGCAAGCAGATTGCCGACGCCGAATCGCAGGCCGAATCGCCGGGGCTGGCGTTGGTGCGCGGCAGCCGCGCCCGCACGATCTTCGCCGATCACCTGGAGCGCATGGTGCGGCAGAACGGCTACCTTAAGAAATTCTGGCTGGAAGTGTTCAACCATCTGGCCGACGAAGGGGTGCGCGTGGGCGCCTGGCCGTTCGACGGCGCGGCGCTGTGGCGCGAAGTGGATTTCCACGACGATGTGACCGGACTGCGCAGCGCCTTGCAGCTCAAAGTGCAGCCCCTATTGGCCGGCGCGGCCCCGACCCTGTCGCCGGCCGCCGCAAGGATAGGACGATGACGGATAGGCCTTCACCTGATTTTTCGGCCGCCCTGGCTGTCAGCCCGACTGTGCCGTGGCTGGCTCCGGCGGGCGAGCTGAGCGCCGCCCTGACCGCCCGCCATGGCCTCACCCCCGAGGTCAGCACGCGCGTGCTGCATGGGCTGCGCTGGATCGAAGAGTTCTACCTCACGCGCCGGTCGCGGGCGGTCACCGGCGCGTTGAAGCAGGTGACCGCCAGCCCCATTCTCGCGGAGGAGGGTCGCGCGCTGCTGCACCTGGCGATTGCAGAGCACGTTCAGCGCTCGCTGGAGGTCGGCTTTGCCTTTGGCATGTCGGCCTGCCACCTACTGCTGGCGCATGAGATCACCGGCGGCCAGCAGCACATCGCCATCGACCCGTTCCAGCAGCGCGAGTATTACAAGGGCTGCGGGCTCATGAACGTCTACGGCGCGCACCTCGGCCAGCGCTTCTTGTGGCTGCGGGCGCTCTCGAACCAGGCCCTGCCGCGCCTGCTCGAAGCCGGCGACCAGCTCGATCTGTGCTTCATCGACGGCAGCCACCTGTTCTCGGATGTGTTCGTCGACGCCTACTACTGCCACTACCTGCTGCGCCCGCGCGGCGTGCTCGTGCTGCACGATGCGTTCTTAGCTGCCACGCGCACCGTCGCCAACGTGCTCACCTCAAACTTTGGCTATGTGGATGAGTCGGCCGACGATGTGCCGAACTTCATCATCCTGCGCAAGACCGAGGCCGACCGCCTCGATTGGACCTCCTTCGCCGACCAATTTGTGCCCTTTGCCGTGGCGTGCGGTTAACCGGCGCCTGAGACGGGTGAGCCCACCATGAAAGTCGAATTCTATCTCTACAATCAGCACGAAATTGCGCCCTGGGCGCCGATCTGGCGCGCCCTGACCCAGCGCGGTGTGGCGGCGCAGTTTGTAATTGAGCCGCCAGGTGTGAATACCGCCCACGGCTCGCGCCCCGATGCCGCCCACGGCTATCACGACACCAAGACCGAGCACCTCGTCGCGCTGATGACCGACGAGATGTACGCGCAGGTGTTGGGCCACCTGGCCCGCGCCGGCTACGCCTATGCCAAGGCCGCCGACCATCACGCCGATGCCGTGCTCACCACTCAGGGCCACTATTGGATCCGGCACTATCAGGGTCTCAAGCTGCGCACCGGCTACGGCGTCAGCCCCCACCGCGATGCCTGGGGCTACGGCGCTACCGTCAACGCTGACCTAGACGCCATCCTCACCCACGGCGCGCTGCCGGCGGCGCTCACCCGCCGCCATGCCCCGCCCGAGCGCGTGCTCATCGGTGGCTACCCCAAGTTCGATGCCTACCTGCGCGGTGAGGTGGATCGGGCCGAGTGGCAGGCGCAATTCGGGCTCGACCCACGCCGCCCAACCGTCGTCTATTTTTCCACCTGGGCGCACAACAGTTCGCTGGAGGTCTTTGCCCAGACGATCGCTGGGCTGGCCGCCGACTACAACGTGCTCTACAAACCGCACCACAACAACCTGTTCTTCGAGGCCGAGCGGCTCGCCGTGTTGCGCCAGGCGGGTGGGGTGGTCGTCGGCCAAGAGCTGTCGAGCGTGCCCTACTACGCCGTCGCCGACCTCGTACTGGCCGATGTGCGTAGCGGCAGCCTCACCGAGGCCATCTTGACCGGCCGGCGCGTCATCGGCCTGTCGCCCGCTGCCACCCCCGCCGACGATCAACTCATTCCCGAGCTCGCCGCCGTGGTGGAGGTCTGCCGCGAGGCCCAGGCCCTGCCGGCGCTCGTCGCCGCCAGCCTAGAGCAGGCCGGCCCGCCCGCCGCGCAGCGCGCCCTCGCGCCGCAGCTATTCAGCGACTTTCAGGGGCACGCCGCCGCCGTGACGGCCGACATCATCATCGAGCAAGTGGAGCGCGCCCAGCGCCGCCCGGCGATGCCCTCGGTCGGCCCGGCCGCGCCGGCCGCGCCGCACTTCAGCGTCATCATCCCGACCTACCAGCGGCCCGCAACGCTCAAGAAGTGCCTCGACGCCCTGGCGCGCCAGACGGTGCCGCCGGAGAGCTTCGAGGTGCTGGTGAGCGACGACGGCTCGCCCGACCACACGCCCGACGTGGTCCGCGCCTATCAGGCGCCCTACAAGCTCACTTACCTGCGCCAGGCCAACAGCGGCCCGGCCGCCGCCCGCAACCGCGCTATTGAGCAGGCGCGCGGCGAATACCTGCTCATTCTAAATGACGACGCCTTGCTGGAGCCCGATGCCCTGGCCATCCACGCGGCCGACCAAGCGCAGGGCGGGGGGCGCGAGGCCGTGCTGGGCCTGTTCCGCTTTTTGCCCGAGCACCTGGCCTCGCCCTTCGGCTACCTCATGCAGAATTCGTTCTTGCTGTTTGCCTACGGCACCATCCACGGCAACCAGGTCTACCAGCTCACGCCCGGCCAGCGCCTGAACTACATGTGGTTCTACACCTGCAACCTCAGCGTGCGCCGCCAGCTGGTGCTCGAGGTGGGCGGTTTCGATGAGTGGTTCAGCGGCCCGGCGTTCGAAGACCTCGACCTGGGTTTGCGGCTGGAGCAAGCCGGTGTGCCGCTGCGCTACGACCCGCGCGCCCTGGCTTGGCACGACCACGCCCAGTCGCCCGAGCGCTATGTGCGCGTGAACACCATGCGCAAGCGCTGGATGCTGGCCTTCTGCCTCAAGCACCCGACCTCGGCCTGGTACCGCAGCTTGACGCCCGCGATCGTGCAGCAGTGGCGGGCCGAGCTGGCGGCCGCCGCGCCCAAGGCCAGGCAGGCCCAGGCGCTGCTGGAGCAGCTCGACACCTCTGTGCCGCCGGGCGCGCCCGAGGACGAGCTCAAGCGCGTGGCGATGGAGATGTATCCCATTGCATGTTGGCTCACTGACTACACCGATCGCCGCGGCATGCTCGAAAGCCCGCACCTGGAGGCCTTTTTGCAGGCGAACGCCGGCGCCAGCCCGGCCGCCGTCCCTGCGGCGACACCGCCCGCGCCCTCCCGCGCGGCCCTGCGGCGCGACCGCAAGGCCCGTCGTGCCCAGGGCGCCGACACCGCCCTGGCGCTCACCGTCGTGGTGCCAACCTACAACCGGCGTGAAGCCCTGGCCCGCTGCCTGACCGCGCTCGACACACAGACCCTCCCGGTCAAGCGCTTCGAGGTCATCGTCGTTGACGACGGTTCCACCGACGACACCAGCGCCTGGCTGGCCGAGCAGCACTACGGCTACACCCTGCGTTGCTTCCAGCAGCCCAACGCCGGGCCGGGTGCCGCCCGCAACCGTGGCGCGGCCGAGGCGCGGGGCGAGGTCGTGCTGTTCATCGGCGACGACATCTACGCGCCGCCCAAGCTGCTGGCCGGCCACCTCGACTTCCACCGCGACTTCCCGAGCCAGTTTGAAGCAGTGGTCGGGCGGGTGGAGTGGGCCGACACTGCCCCGGTCACGCCCTTCATGCGCTATAGCGTGGGGCCGAGTGGCGTGCAGTTTGGGTTCGACGCCATCCGCGACCCCGAGCAGGCCGGCTATCGCTACTTCTACACCTGCAACCTCTCGCTCAAGCGGTCGCTGCTGGCCGCCCAGCAGCCGCTGTTCGATACCGCCTACTGGTACCCAGCCTGGGAAGACATCGACCTGGGCTTCCGCCTGCAAACGCGCGGCCTGCGGCTGCGCTACCGCCGCAAACTGCTGGCCCACCACGACCACCCGGCCGATCTCGCCCGCTATCGCCAGCGCCAATTCCGCGCCGGCCAAATGGCCTGCTTGTTCGCGCGCCAGCACCCGCACACGCCCGAGGCGCGGCAGACCGAGGCCATCCGCGCGCAATACCGGCAGTCGACCTTCCAGACGCAAGCCCTGGCCGACACGACCACCGATGAGCGGCTGCTAACGGCCGCGGCCCACATCGAGGCGGCCTTCGCCGGCACCCAGCCCGATGCTGCCAATCTGGTGGCGCTCGAACAGGCCTATGCCCAGGTGCTCCAGCGTGCCTATGCCCGCGGCATTCTGGCCGGTGAGACCCGCGAGGCCGCGCCGCCCGCCGCCGCCCCGGCGCCCGTGGTGGCTGCCAGCCAACCGCCGACCAGGGCCGAGGCCATCCTCAACCGGTTGCTCGAAGCGCCAGAGGCGGGGGCGGTCCTGCGCGAGGTGATGGATCAGCTCGACGCCGAGTTTCTCGGCCTGGTTCGCCTGCGCGCCCGCGCCGCCCGCCTGGCAGACCACGGCGAGATGGCCGATGGCCTGACCGAACTTGCTACCGGCGTGGCCGGCTTGCTGGCGGCCCGCGCTGAAGCGCCGGCCGCCGACCGCGCCGCCGAACTGTATGAGCGCCTGCTCAACGGCGCCGACGACCTCGGCGAGGCCCTGGAGCGCCACGCCGGCGAGCTGAGTGACGACTTTCTCGCGCTCGTCCGCTCCAATGCCGTCGGCGCACGCCAAGAAGGCAATCTCGACCTGGCCGAGGGCCTAGAAGGCTTCGCCGACGCCGTCGTGTCGTACCTCGCGCCCTAAACGGCGCCCGGCCTCCTTACCCCAACCATGGCCCACCGCTGGGCGGGCCGTGGCAGGGGTTAAGGGCTGCCAACCGCGCGTTCGGCCCGGTTTTGGTCCCGCGCGCCTTTAGCCCCGCTTTACTCTTTCTTCATCCCCGATTTACGGGCCTCGCCGCGCAGACATGTTAAAGTGCACACATGCCTGCGAGTGGGAGTCTTGGATGTTAGCCTCACCCCATACCACCGACCTCGACGTCCTCAAGAAACTCGGTCATGCCCATCTGCTCGCCAACCGGCTCGAACCGGCCCTGGCGGTCTTTGCCGGTGTGCTGCGCCAATCGCCCGACGACCTAGACGCCCTGTTGGCGCTGGGTGACTCTTACCTGGCCGGCGGCGACGGCGCGACCGCCGCGTCTTACTACAACCGGGCGCAAAGCCTGCACCCGGCTGCGCCCGCGCTGGTAGTGCGCTTGCACCTGGCCCAGCTGGAAGGCCGGCGCACAGGCGTGAGCCCCGCGCGGGCCGCCGCCCTGGCGCCCGAGAGCCCACTGGCCCTGCAAGCGCTGGCCCAGCGCCTCACAGGCGGGCCGCCCGTGCCACCAGAGCAAGCCATTGGCCAGGCCGCACAAGTGCTGGCCGAAATCGCCGCCAGCGCCCACCCGGCCGGGCTCATTGCCGAACGCCTGGGCGAAATCGAAGCCCTCATACCCGCCCTGCTCGAACTCAACGTCCGCCAGGCCCAGGCCGATGGCTACGGCGCCGTGGCGACCGCCCTGCAAGCGCTCCGCACGGCCGCCGCCACCCCGCCGCCCGTCACTGCCACCGATAGCGAACCGGCTGTCACCACGGCCGCCACGGCCCGGCCGGCGCGCCTGCTGTTTGTCGCGCCCGGCGGTCAACTCTCGGCCCGGCAGGCGTTTGCCCACCAGGCAGTCCTGGCCGCCGCCGGGCAGGCCGAAGTTGTTGCAGCCGCCCAATTAGACGCCGACTACGCTCAGTCGTTCGACGCCGTGATCACCGTTTTGCCGCCGCCTGGAGCTGCGTGGACCCGGCGGCTGGCGGCCTGCGCGCTGGCGGGCGCTCGCATCGTCCTCGACCTGGGCGGCAGTGCTGGCTCAGAGCCCGCCGCCGACCGCCACCTGGCCGCGGTGCTGCAACTGGCCGAGATGGTCTGCGTCTCCACCGAAGCCGCCGCTATGCCCTTGCGGGCGGCGGGGCATCAAGTGGCGGTACTCCCCGATGGCTGGGTGGGCGACAACGCTGCCC
>Ga0163153_10005989_pt1 | contig 13990 bp, 13 predicted proteins | sample OliLakLV19MP6IB1_FD_148629 | JGI IMG/M metagenome (GOLD analysis project Ga0163153, IMG submission 148629) | Freshwater microbial mat bacterial communities from Lake Vanda, McMurdo Dry Valleys, Antarctica - Oligotrophic Lake LV.19.MP6.IB-1 | ecosystem: Environmental > Aquatic > Freshwater >... | reverse complement strand
CATTCCGATCTTGCCCTTGGGGAACTTCGCCATCGCCTCGTCGATGAGGCGGGCGTGGTCGGCCGGCTGCAGTTTTTGCTGCAACAGCTTGCCGGCCAACGCCAGCGCCTGGTTGGCGGCGGTTTCCGCCAGTTCCTTGAGCGCTTGGTCCTTGGCGGTTTCGACCTCGCGGAGGGCCCGCCGCATTTCGGTCTCGGCGTCGGCCTTGGCCTTGGCCGCGATCTGCTGGGCGGTGACTTCGGCGTCGCGACGGGCCTCGTCGAGGATTTCTCGCACTTCCAATTGCGACGCGTCGAGCTTCTTCTGGTACTCGACCAAGAGATGCTTGGCCTCGGCGTTTGCTCGCTCGGCCGCGGCGATCTCGTGCGCGATGTGGTGCTCGCGCTTTTCGAGCCCTTCGCTGATGGGCTTCCAAGCGAACTTACGAAGTATGACCATTAGCAGCAGGAACACGACGGCCGAAAAGATCGCCAGGTCGCCCTTGATCTCGTTCGGCTCCTTGTTCGCATGGCCGTGGCCGATTCCGTGACCGCCCCCGGCGTGCGCGGCGTCGCCATGGGCGGCGTCGCCGTGACCTGTTCCGGCGGCCGTACCCGTAGGCGCGGCCCAAGCGGCCGATGTCGCGACCAATGCGATCAACAAGCTCAAGCTCAAGGCTTTCACGGCACTTCTCGCGAGATCGGAAAACGTCGAAACCGGACCCGGAACGCTACGGAGCCGAAACTAGACCCCGGTCGAGGTGATGTACAACGCGTAGAACGTGAATCCTTCGATAAGAGCGGCCGCGATGATCATCGCCGTCTGGATGTTGCCGGCAACTTCGGGCTGGCGGGCCATGCTCTCGTAGGCGCTCGAGGCGAGCTTGCCGATGCCCATGGCGGCGCCGATGACGACCAAGCCGGCGCCGAACGAGCCGGTCAGGTTGATCAGGGCGGGCTTGGCGGCGTCTTGGGCCATGGCCGGCGAAGCGGCGAACAGGACGACGACACAAATCAAGGCGAATTGAGCGAACTTGTTCACGGGAACACTCCTAAGACGGGGGCTAAAAAGCGAACTGTAGTCGAAGCGACGGGACACCGCGGGTCAGTGTTGATGCGTGGCCGCGCCGATAAACAACGCCGACAAAAACGTAAACACGTACGCCTGCAAAAAGGCGACGAATAATTCCAGGCAGTAAAAGGCCGTCGAGCCGAGCACGCTGATCAGCGTGACGACGCCGTAAGTACCGACGACTTCGCCGCCGGCGTCGGCTGACTTCACGATTAGACCCATGACCGCCAACACCACGAGGTGTCCGGCGACCATGTTGGCCAAGAGACGCACGGCCAGGATGCAGTGCTTGATGCACAGCCCGATGATCTCGATGAAAAAAATCATCGGAATCAGCAGGATGGCCAGCGGCAGCGGCAGGCCCATTTTGGGCACTTGGTTCTTGAAGAAGCCCAAAAAGCCGAACTTGAACATGCCCGCGCCGACAGTGGTGGCGAACGTCATGCCCGCCAACGCCAGGGTGACGCTGAACGAACCGGTTGGCGCGCCCAGCCAGGGGAGCAGGCCGAACAGGTTACAGAACAAGATGAAGAAGAACATCGTCCAGAGGATCGGCAGAAACTTGTCGCCGTCGTGCTTGTGGACTTTTCCGTGGGTGTTTCCGACGCCGTGGCCATCGTGCGGCTGATCGTGGGGCGTGTGCGAAGCGTGGTCGTGGTCGTCATGGCTGTCGATCGCGGGCCGGGCGATACCGTCGCGAATGAAGACCAGGGTCGCCTCGAACATATTCCAGAAATAGCCCTTGGGAGCCTTGCCCGTGGCGATCTTCGGCGCCAGCCGGGTGAAGATCAGCACCAGCAGCGCGGCGATCAACAGTTCGATCACCATGAACTTCGAAATCGCGAACCCGCCCGGCTCGGCCGCGTATAAGCTCTGCAGCTTGCCGAACGGTTGCGGGATGACGATCTTGCCGGATAGTTCGTGGTTGACTTCCTCGACCGCCTTGGGCGTGTTGCCGTAGAGGTGTTCGGCCTCGTCGCGGACGAACTGCAGATGCGAAGGAAGGTCGTCGAGGCTCTTGTAGTGCGCAGGCCAGAGCACCTTCGGCAGTTCGAAGTAGTAGGAGTCTTTGATGTGCAGGATCTCATCGGCCATGAGGGCTATGCTCCAGACTTCTTGGCCGGTGAATTCAGATCGTCTTCGAGACGCTTCGCATACGGATCGGCCGGGGAATATCCCGGGGAGATGAGCAGCGTTTTTACGGTGAGCGAGATCAGGTAAAACACGACTATCCAACCGTAAAAGCCCGCTTTGGCGAACGATCCGTCGCGGCGTTGGACGAGAATGGCCACAATGAGCGGAATGCCCAGGCCGACGAGCGTGCCGCCGAGCGTGCCCGACACGCCGCTGGGCGTACCGTGCCAGACGAGGCTGAGAACCAGCGCGATGATGGCGCTGACGGCACAGACCAGCCACGCCACGCCGACGACCATGAGCCGCGTGGTGTTTTCCGAGTCGTAGGCGATGGACGCGGCGATGAGCGCCGCGACCGTGGTGATGGCCAGCAGCACGAGCACGCGCGTCGCAATCGACATCTCTCGGATTTGTGCGGTCACTCGGCCCAACAGCCCGTCCACGTTCGTCGCTCCGTAGGCAATTGCGAGGGGTCGCTCACAAGCCGATTCATTCGTTGCCGTTGCAGAGATTCAGAAATTCAGAAACTCAGTTCGATACCGGACCAGGATGCAGATAGTTCGAGTTCGTCAGTTCCGGTCGGTCAGGTCTGGTCGGGCAGGTCAGATTTTGGGGGTTCGTCGAGCTCGGTCGTTTTTGCGGGCGGCGTAGGCTTTGATTCCGGCCGCTTCGGTTCGGGTGTGGTTACGTTCGAGACGTTCGCTTTGGCCGCAGACGCTTTGTCTTGCGAGCGTTTTGAGTCGCGAACAATCTGCCGTAGCTGCCACGCCCCGAGCAACAAACCGAGCACCAAGCCGACCGGACCCCAGTATTTTGTCTCACGCATTTCGTCGAGCTTGCCACCGCCGAGAATGGGCAGCAGCATCATGAGCGCCACGGTGGTGATCCGTGAGACCCACTGCAGTGCTTCCGCCATCGGTTGCGGCCGGCGAGGCTGACCGTGCACCGTATTCCCACCGTGCACCTAGCCGGCCATGCACCCACCGCCGGAGCGAGGGGGGCAAACCCCGGCCAAAATTAGCGAGACTGATACCGGTCGGGGAGGACGTTGGGGATTAATCCGCCTTACGCCTGAGGGCGAGCGCGGTCGCACCCTATCGTCGACCCTGTCCGGTTCGTAAGGCGGCTAATCTAACGGAGGCAAAAATGAGTGTCAATCATACATCGTGTTTTTTTTCACAAAGTTTTCGATCGTCGTAAGTCTCTCAACTGAAAGACCTTGTGAAACGCCGTCGTCGCACAGTGGGGAGGAAGCGGATTTTGCGGGGAATTGTGCGGTCGGTAATCCGCAGGCGAAAGTGCCGGCAAGACATGCCGGGTGGGGACTCTAAGTCGTTTAATCCAAATAGCATGCGTATTGGCCCGTAATTCCATCATTTATGGCGATACAATCGCTCGGAACATTGCAACGCGAAGCCGACTTGGTTAAACTTAAAACCACTGCTTTTCTTCCCCTTTCGCTTGGTGAGCACGCAGGGTTGAGTACCTAAAGTTGACTACTTTAGGTGCCGGGCCCAGCAGACGAGCCAGGTCCTGCCTTAGAGGGGGAGCGACGCACGCCGCACGCTGGTGGGGGTGGATCGCCCGCACGAGCCCGGCATCGGCAGGCGGGTTGGCTGAGGGACGGGTCGCGAACTTCCCCAGTTCGTCGGATTCGTCCGCTCTCGTGTGACCAGGAAGGTTAACGAGTAGCGGCCAAACGCCATGACATTTCCGTCAGGGACGACGCTGGATGGCCCTGGTCGCTGCATCAGCTACTGAATGTGCTTTTAAGTACTGTGCTTGAAAGTCGAAGTGCTTGATGCGCGTCCGCACGTCGGGAGACGCCGCCTGATGACCGCCGAAACGCTCAATAGCTACAGCGCCAAGGATCTGGCTGAGATGGCCAAGACTCGCGGAGTTCGCGGGTGGCACTCGATGCGCAAGGACCAACTGATCAAGGCCCTGCTGAAAATCGTTCGCGAGAAGGCGAACAAGACGAAGGCCCATGTGAATGGTCGAGCGGCAACGGCGCCGGCCCGATTGGCCTCGTCGGTACGGCCTGCTGCGATACGGCCTGCTGCGATACGGCCTGCTGCGATACGGCCTGCTGCAGTACGGCCTGCTGCCGTTCGGCCCCCCGTCACGACCGTTACTTCGCCCCGAACGCTCGCACAACCGGCCACGCTGGTGCGAGCCGCCGCGCCGGTAGCTCGGCCCGCGGCGGTTGTTGCCCGACCTGCGGCGGCAGTTGTCCGGCCTGCGGCGGCAGTTGTCCGGCCTGCGGCGGCAGTTGTCCGGCCCGCGGCGGTAGTGGCCCGGTCGGCCGTGCAAGCGGCTCCTCCGGCGGTGCTGCCGGCTCGTCCGAACGGTTTGGTGCGCCCGACCGTTTCGCCTTCGCAGCGCAGGCCCGCGGCTCCGATCAGGCAGACCGACCCGGTCGTCGCCAAGAAATTGGAGGAAGTTCGCGTGGCCAACGCCATGCGCAAAGATCTCTCGTACCTCTCGATGCAAATCGCCAACGGCCGTAACGGCAGGGGCATTCCGAAGGTGATTAAAGACCGGCTCGTGGTCATGGTTCGCGATCCCTACTGGCTGCAGGCCCACTGGGAACTGTCGCGCTCGGGCGTCGATCGGGCCCAGGCCGCGCTTGGTCAAGAGTGGCACGCCGTTCGGGCCGTGCTCCGGTTGGTCGAAGTGGCCGATGCCGGAACCACCAGCGCGGTCGAAACGCCGCTCCGCGACATCGACATCCACGGCGGCGTCAACAACTGGTACATCGACGTTCAAGAACCCCCGAAGAGTTTTCGCGTCGATATCGGATATTTGACCACCACCGGACGTTTTTACGCCTTGGCCCGCAGCAACGTCGTGACGACGCCCCGCGCCGGCAGCAAGGACCACATCGACCAGAACTGGACCGACATCGCCACCGACTTCGAACGGATCTACGCCCAGAGCGGCGGCTACAACGGCGACGGCAGCGGCTCGATCGAGCTTCAGGAAGTTTTCGAAGAGCGACTCCGCCGGCCGATGGGCTCGTCGCTGATCTCGCGGTTTGGTCCCGGGGTCGACGGCCTGCTGGGAGGCAAGAAGCCCTTCCACTTCGAGATCGACGCCGAGCTGATTGTTTTCGGCAAGACCGAACCCGACGCCCGCGTGACGTTGCAAGGGGAGCCGATCAAGCTGCGGCCCGACGGCACCTTCACGGTTCGCTATTCGATGCCGAACGCCAGACAAGTGATTCCGGCCGTGGCTTCCAGCGCCAACGGCCTGGAGCAACGAACGGTGGTCCTGGCGGTCGAACGGAACACCAAGGCGATGGAACCGCTGCTGCGCGACGGCGGCAATAATAGCGGCGATTGAGTAGTAGCCAGTTGTCAGTAGCCAGTAGCTAGCTGAAACAAGACGAAACGGCGGCCGGGCGGTATGCTCAGCCGCCGTTTTGCGTTTGGGGCCGACGAGCCAAATGACGAATGTCTAATGACGAAGGGGATGGCGCCGGTTACGACCGTTCGTCATTTGGTCATTCGTCATTTGGGCATTCTTTCGTCATTCGGGCTTCGTCATTCGTCATTGCCGCCGCCCGTTGTCCGCCGATGCCGGCACGACATCGTCATAATGATTCTTCCGGCCAGTCGGAATTGCCGTAAGGACGCGGCGGCGGTATTATTCCCTGCGTCCTCTGCCATGTTCGTGCTGAGACGTCACTTTTCCGGGGAGCCGATAAGTACGTCCGTTGGGTGCCTGAAGCAAGCCTTGGGCCGCGTGTATAGCCGACGCCCGGATTCACGTCCGGAACCAGCGGCCGGATCACACAACCCCGGGGCCGGTGTACCCACCGTTTTTACGGTTTAAACGGGCTCTCGAAAACCGCGTCGCCACGGCATTACGGTGGAGGACTTTTTACCGCACCCGACGGAATGGGGCGGTGCCGCGAGGGTCGGCCAGAAATGGCCGGCGTCCGTGACATCTATCCGCACCATTCCGTCGGGTGCTTTTTTTATGACTGGCGCAGACGCAGCCCATACGATCTCCGGCGACTCGATTTCCGGCGACTCGATTTCCGGCGATTCGGTGCCCACCGCCCGTTCGCTCGCTGAACAGCATGATCGGCTCATCGCACCGGGTGATCGGCTTATCGCACTGGGCGACCGGCTGGTGGCAGTGCTCCGCTCCTACGGACGCGTGGTCGTGGCGCTTTCAGGGGGCGTCGATAGCGCGGTCGTCGCCAAGGCCGCACAGTTGGCGCTGGGCGATAAGGCGTTGGCCGTCACCGGCGTGAGCGCCAGTCTGGCGGAAGGCGAACTCGACGATGCGCGGCGGACGGCGACGCTCGTCGGCATTCGGCACGAAACGGTCGAGACCCGCGAGTTCGACGAGCCCGACTACCTGGCGAACGGGCCGGACCGCTGTTACCACTGCAAGACCGAGCTCTACACGCAGCTGGAAGACCTGGCCGCCCGCTACCCCGACGCCGTAATCGTGAATGGGGCGAACCTCGACGACCGAGGGGACTACCGGCCCGGCATGACGGCCGCCGCCGAGCACCGGGTTCGCAGTCCGCTTATCGAGTGCGAACTCACCAAGGCCGACGTTCGGGCGCTGGCCGCGCATTGGGAATTGCCGGTGGCCGACAAGCCGGCCGGGCCCTGCCTGAGCAGCCGCATCGCCTACGGCGAAGCGGTGACGCCCGAGCGGACGGCCATGATCGACCGGGCCGAACAGCTGCTGCGTTCGCACGGACTGGCGGAAGTGCGGGTTCGCTACCACAAGGGAGACCTGGCGCGGCTGGAAGTGCCGCTCGACGCGCTCGCCCGACTGGTCGAACCGGAGTTCCGCCGCGAGTTGACCGCACGGCTCCGCGAGCTGGGGTTCAAGTTCGTGACGCTCGATCTCGAGGGGTTTCGCAGCGGCAGCTTGAATCAGTTGGTGACGATCAAGTTGACGAAGTAACGCCGCGCTGTTGCGAGGCGACGTCCGAAGGAGGGCTCTCGATCTCCGTCGAATGAGTCGACGGTTCGGGAACGATCGGCGGCGCTCGCACGTTGATTACGCAGGGGTGCAGACCATGCCGTCCGCGTTTTGCCGTCGGCGTTTCTTACGAGGTTCGCTGGGGGGCGTCGTCGCACTGGGGGGCTGCTACGTCGAGCGAAAGCGATTGCCGACCGCAACGGGCTCGGCAAGCGCTACGGACGTTCGTGAGATTACTCTGCCCGCCGGCGTCGATCCGATCCTCTTTCGAGCCGCCGAGGATCTTTGGCACAAGCAGGCCTTCGACGACGTCGGGGAGCGAGTGTACGTACCGCAGCCCGGCGTTTCGGCCCCGTCGGCGGCGGACGGCGGGTGGCACAGCACGACGTACGCTCAACTCCGGGCCGGGTTGTCGCTAACGCCCCTCGTTTTGTGGGCGCTGCATGCGGCGACGTTCCCGCTTGCAAGCTGTCCGTGGATTTGGCCGGCGGGCGAGCACTTTCTGCGTGAACATGTCAGAGCTTCCGGAGTGCTCGCGGGGGACGATCCGGATCTTGCCGAGTATCCGAACTACGGGACGGCGTTGGCCCTGCGGTGCCTGGTACGGGCCCAAACGCCGGGCGATCGCTCGATTGTCGCACGGATGACGAAGTACCTTGTCGACCAGCAGTATTGCGAGGCGAACGGATTCGGGCCGGAGCATGTGGCCTACGGCGGATGGGGCTACGGCGGCCGGTTGCCGGTGGGCGGCTCGCCGGGCCACATGGACCTGGCCCACACGCGGCACGTGCTCGAAGCGCTGGGGGCGGCCGGGCACGACGACGCTGAAACCTATCGCCGGGCCGAACGGTTTTTGCGGCTGGTTCAGAAACATCCGACGGAAGATCGTGAGCAGCCGTCGTTGAAGTATGGGACGAAGCCTCACGCGGCGAAATCCAAACCGGCTTACGACGGCGGCTTTTACTTCTCGCCGGTGGTGCTGGCCGCGAACAAGGCGGGCGAGGCCGAGCACGAAGGCCGGCCGTATTTCCGAAGCTACGCCACGGCCACTTGCGAAGGAGTGCTCGCGCTGTTGGCGTGCGGCGTGAAGAAAGACGACGAGCGGGTCCGCGCGGCCGTCGGCCGGCTGGAAAAACACCCGCGGCTCGACTACCCGGAGGGGATCCCGGAAGATCAGCACGAGAATTGGGGTGCGTCGATCCGGTATTACCACTTTGCGGTTCGCGCGCAGTGCTACGCGGCCCTGGATTGGCCCGGCGATTGGCGGGGCGAACTCCGGGCGGAAATCGCCCGGAGACAGCTGGACGACGGTTCGTTCGTCAACCGGGAGGGGATTCTCATGAAAGAGGACGACCCGATTCTGTGCACGGCCCTGGCGGTGTTGGCGCTGGGGTATGCAAAGTAGTCGTCTCGCTTCGCGGGGCGATATCAACTTGCGGAGCAAGTTGACTACACTGGAAGACGGCCGATCTGTCCTCCCTTCTGAGATGCTCCATGCGTTCGTTGTTTGCCGTCGTCGTATTCCTCTCCACTGCTTCGTTCGCTGCGGCCGCTGAGCCGAGCAAGAAGTCGGAGCCGGCCGAAGCCCAACCGCCGAGCGAGAATTGGCGGCATGAAGAGCTGCGGCGTTTTCCGGCTGCGGAAGCGAAGCAGGGGGTGGCCGCCGATGGTGAGTATCTCTACGTGATCTCGAACACGGCCATCGGCAAGTATCGCAAGACCACCGGCGAGCGGGTCGGCGGTTGGAAGCAGGAGAAGGGGGGCCCCTTGAGCCACTTGAATGCCGGCATCGTTCAAGACGGCAAGCTTTACTGTGCTCACTCCAACTTTCCGACGATCCCGTCGACCTCGAGCATCGAAATTTTCGATACCGTAACGCTACAGCACGTCGGCAACGTAAGTCTGGGGATCGCCCCCGGCTCGCTCACCTGGGTCGATATCCGCGACGACCATTGGTACGCCTGCTTCGCACACTACTCGAAAGACCGGCCCCGCACGGGCCGCGGTCCGGAATCGACCGAAGTGGTTCGCTACGATCGCGAGTGGCGGCGGACCGCGGGCTGGGTCTTTCCGCCGGCGGTGATCGAAGTTTTCGGCGGCAGCAGTTGCTCGGGCGGCGCGTTCGGACCCGGCGGCTCGCTGTTTGTTACCGGGCACGACGCCAAGACGCTGTTCGTGATGGAGTTCCCGAAGGCCGGAGCGATCCTCCGCTTGGCGGATCGCATACCGATCAGCGCCGAGGGGCAGGCGTTTTGCTGGGATCCGAAAGACCCGAACGTGCTCTACAGCCTGGTTCGCAGCACGAGCGAGGTGGTGATTTCACGCGTGACGAAGAAGTAGACCATCGGACCCGATTGGGCGGCGTGGTCAGGCCGCCGGTTCGATCAGGTCGCCCCTTCATGCGTCGGCGGAATTCTACGGCGGCTCGCCACCGCGCTCGGCGAACTTCTTCTTGAGATACTCGGTTTCGAGACGCTGCCTCAGACCGACGGGCCTGCCTCTCGCCGAAGCGTACCGGACTTGGAGCAAGGCGGACAACGAGAAAGCGAATACGGCTCCCAAGGCGATTCCGTATCCCTGCGAGCGTCGATATCGACTCTCGGCCGCGTCCAAGCGACGGGCATCGGGGACGGAACTCGTTTGTTCGACCTGATACGCCGACGAATTCCACACGAAGCCGATAGCCCACGGCACGCCCAACAACCAAACGATGGTAAACCCGCAGGCGGCGGCCCTGCGCGAGTTCCGGCCCCAGGCGATCGCCGCCAAGAGAGTCGCGACGGCCAGCCCGCCCCAAAACGGGACCATCCAAAGGTCGGCGTAGTAAAGGAGCATGCGTCGCCCTTGGACACGTCAGCCGGCGGAGGGAGCCGCAGGAAAAAATCGCCGCCGGGCGAGATCAGACGCCGACGGCGATTGGTTCGCTCGTCTGCCACTCGGCCCCTTCGCGCTTCACGCGGTGGTAGAGCGTGTCGCGTTCGACCGGTTCGCGGCCGGCCTCGACGATCAACTGTTTGATTTGATCGACGGTTAAGACTTCGGGCGTTTCGGCTCCGGCGTCGTGGTAGATCAGCTCGTGCCGGACCGTGCCGTCCAGATCGTCGGCCCCGTAGCTGAGCGCCGTCTGGGCCGTGCCAATGCCGAGCATGATCCAGTAGGCCTTGATGTGCGGCACGTTGTCGAGCATCAAACGCGAGATGGCCATGGTCCGCAGATCGACCAGGATCGACGGCTTCTTGATGTGGTCGAGCTTGGTGTTGTCGGGGTGGAAGGCCAGCGGAATGAACGTTTGAAATCCGCCGGTCTCGTCCTGCAAGCCGCGAAGCTTCACGAGGTGGTCGATGCGGTGCTCGGGCTTCTCGATGTGCCCGTAGAGCATCGTGCAGTTGCTCTTGAGGCCCAGTTCGTGGGCCGTGCGGTGGATTTCGATCCAGTTGGAGGCGTCGGCCTTGTGCTCGCAGATGATATCGCGGACTTCGGGATGGAAGATTTCGGCCCCGCCGCCCGGGAGGCTGCCAAGGCCGACCTCGCGCATCGTTTCCAAAACCTTGCCTATCGACCAGCCGGTGAGCTCCTGGAACCAGTTGATCTCGACGGCCGTCCAGGCCTTCAGGTGCAGCCGCGGATAGGTCTCATGCAGGATCCGGATGATATTCAGATACCAGTCGAACTTTCGCTGGTGGTGCAGGCCGCCGACGATGTGCATCTCGGTGCAGCCGCTTTCGACCGCCTCGCGGCCGCGGGTCAGGATCTGCTCGTCCGACATGGCGTACCCCTTCGGGTCTTTCAGGTCGGAGCGGAACGCGCAAAAGATGCAGCGATAGATGCAGACGTTCGTCGGGTTGAGGTGCGTGTTGATGTTGTAATAGGCGAAGTTGCCGTTGATCCGCTCGCGAACGGTGTTCGCCAGCGCGCCAAGTTCGTTCAGGTCGACTTCGGGCGTGTAGAGATAGACGCCGTCGACATACGACAGGCGTTCGCCGGCGAGCACTTTAGAGCGGATCTCGGCAAATCGGGTCATCAGCGAACTCTCGAACTGAACACGGGAGAACTTAACCGCAGATGAACGCAGATTAACGCAGATGAGGAAAGGATGGGTTTCTCCCCCGTCTTATCCGCGTGCATCTGCGGTTCCTTCGGATCTCGGTCCTTCCTCAGTCGGATGGCTGAGGGAGAGACCATCCTCGTATCGTAACCGTAACCGTCAAACCAGCAAATCGATAACACCCACCGCAAGTAAGCCCAGGCTCACCACGGCGTTACAGTTGAAAAACGCCGTATTCACGCGGGTCAGGTCGTCGGGACGGACGATTGCGTGCTCATACGCCAGAAGGAGGGCGACCGCGGCGGCGCCGAAGTACCAAATCAGACCGAACTGCGGAAAAACGCTCGGCAGGGCGAACAGAAGTCCGAGCATGCCGAGGTGGCAGAGGGCGGCGATCCGTAGCGCTCGCGGCACGCCGAACCGGGCGGGCACGCTCCGCAGCTTTAGCTTGCGATCGACGTCGACGTCTTGCGTGGCGTAGATGATGTCGAACCCGGCGACCCAGAGCATGATGGCACCACCGAGCAACAGAGGTGGTCCGAGGCGCGTGAAGGCATGATCACCCAGTATGGCGATCCAGGCCGCCAAGGGGGCCAGGGCCAGCGCGGCGCCGAGCCAGAAGTGCGCCAGCGACGTAAAACGCTTGGTCAGGCTGTAGCCACAGAGGAACACCAACACGGGCAGGGAGAGATAAAGCGGCCAGCGGTTCGGAAGGAACAGGAGCGTCGAGGCGACAAAAGCCGCGCTTGAGAGCACGGTGAACCAAATAACCGTGTCGCGGTTGAGTAGGCCGGAGGGAATGTGGCGTTTGACGGTGCGTGGGTTCGCAGCATCGAATCGCCAGTCGACCACCCGGTTGAAGGCCATGGCGGCGCTGCGAGCGAAAACCATGCAGAGGACGATTCCGACGACCTCTTGCAAATCAAATATGGTTTCGGCCCAGGCCCGCGAACAGTTAGGTGCGGATTTCCAATCCCCAAACCAGGTCTTGACCAGTTCTCGCCTCACGCCGACTCTCGTGTTCCAAGCCATGGCGGCCGACAGCAAGGCGAATGGCAGTGCGAAGATCGTGTGGCTGAAGCGGATCAGTTCGAGAAACAGGCGGATGCTATGACATGCGGAGTCGAGAATGGGCGGTGGAGAAGGCGCCTGCGGCGGGGCCGTTGCCGCATCGAGCTGGGTCCCTTCATTCGCCATTTCGCGTTCCGAATTCCCCATTTCGCTATTCCTCGCCCCACCGCTTCATGAGTTGGTTCTCGATGCCCAGTTGATCGCAGATGCGGCCGACGACGAAGTCGACCAGATCGCGCAGGCTTCGGGCTTCGTGGTACCAGCCGGGCATGGCCGGCAAGACGATCGCGCCCGCTTCGACGCACCGCCGCATGTTGTCGAGCATCACGATCGACAGGGGCGTTTCCCGCGGGACGAGAATCAGTTTGCGGCGTTCCTTCAGGTGGACGTCGGCCGCCCGCTGGATGAGGTTCGTGCTCGTGCCGTGGGCGATGCCGCTGAGCGTGCCGCCGCTGCACGGGCAAACAACCATGCCGGCCGTGAGCGACGACCCGCTGGCGATTGACGCGAACAGGTTTTGGTGGTGGTGGTAGGTGAACGATCCGGCCGTCGACCCGCCCGCGCCGTGCGTGGCCAGCGGTGCATCACCCAGCACGGCACGTAGCGCCGGGAAACGGGTATCGAGGTGGAAGATGTCGAGCGTCGCCGGCAATAGTTCGTTGCGCGTGACGTTTTGGAGATCGACTTCCAATTGAAGCTCTTGCGCGAGCACCGCCTGGCCGGCCGGGCTGATGGAGACGTGCACGTCGCAACCGGCGGCCAACAAAACGTCGAGCAGCCGCACGGCATAGACCGCGCCGCTGGCACCGGTCATTGCGAGGACTATTTTCTGGCCGTTCGAGATGTTCACTTGAGCTTTGCCGATAACTTGTTGCAATCCAACAGGAAGCGTTCCTAGTTTCTTTCGCAACTTCCCGCGAACGGCGGGTCAGCGCCGGGCGATATCGAACTACTATGAATACTCTCGGGCCGCTCGACCCGCCTACAATATTCGACCCGCCCTATAATTCTCACTTGGTGCCGATGTACAGTGTGGCGATGCCGAACGTGAGCGGGCGGTGCGTGACGTTGCGCAGTCCGACGCCCCGCATCCGCTCGCAGAGGGCTTCGCCGCTGGGGAACTCGCCGACGCTCGTGGGCAGGTAGTTGTAGGCTTGCTTGCCGCCCGAGCCGCTCAGCCAACCGCCGATTCTCGGCAGCACGCGATTGAAGTACCAGGTGTAGACCGCGCGGAACGGCCGCCACCCCGGCTGGGAAAACTCGAGCACCGCCACGCGCCCCTCGGGCCGGCAAACGCGAGCCATTTCGCCCAGGCCGCGATTGGTGTCGGTGACGTTTCGCAGGCCGAACGCCACGCAGACGATTTGAAACGAGTTGTCGGGGAAGGGGAGGTGCTGCGCATCGGCCTCGACGAACGTGAGCCGGTTGTCGGTCTTCGCCTTCCGTCCCTTGTCGCGGCCGATTGAGAGCATGGGGCGGCAGAAGTCGGCGCCCACAATCGGCACTTGGCCGGCGGCGGCTCGATCATACGCCAGTGCCAAGTCGCCGGTGCCGGTGCAGAGGTCGAGAATGGGGCCGCGGCCGACCGTCGGCGGCACGGCGCGAACGGTGATCCGCCGCCACCAGCGGTCGATCGAGAGCGACAACAGGTGGTTCAGCCGGTCGTAGGTCGGCGCGATTTCGCCGAACATCTGGCGGATTTTGGATTCGGACTTATCGACGGGCAATTTCTTGTTC
>Ga0163153_10005988_pt1 | contig 13991 bp, 15 predicted proteins | sample OliLakLV19MP6IB1_FD_148629 | JGI IMG/M metagenome (GOLD analysis project Ga0163153, IMG submission 148629) | Freshwater microbial mat bacterial communities from Lake Vanda, McMurdo Dry Valleys, Antarctica - Oligotrophic Lake LV.19.MP6.IB-1 | ecosystem: Environmental > Aquatic > Freshwater >... | reverse complement strand
TGTGTGGTGTTTGTTGTTTCGTATATGGTGTTTGGCGTTTGGTGTTTGGTGTTTGGTGTTTCGTGTTTCGTGTTTGGGACGCATTGCCTAAACTACTCACAGTTGCCTAAGGCAAAGCGCCCCAAACACCAAACGCCAAACACCATATACGAAACAACAAACACCATAACACGGCCAAAGGCAAAGCGCCCCAAACACGAAACACCACACTCGAAACACGCAAAAATGGATCCCTACCTTTTCTTCCGCACCAACCTCCTCTCCTGGGCTGCCAATCACCTGCGGCCCATGCCCTGGAAGGGTGAACGCAATCCGTATAAAATCTGGCTGTCGGAAATTATCCTGCAACAAACCCGCGTGGAGCAGGGACTGCCGTATTACGAGAAATTTGTAGCCGCTTATCCGACCGTGACTGATCTTGCAAATGCGCCTGAAGACGAACTGTTCAAACTTTGGGAGGGGCTGGGCTACTATTCCCGCGCCCGAAATTTGCATTTTACGGCAAAATATATCGCGGACGAATTAGAGGGTCGTTTCCCCGACACCTACGAAAACATCCGGGCGCTGAAAGGTGTCGGCGATTATACGGCGGCGGCCATTGCCTCATTTGCGTACGATCTGCCCCATGCGGTATTAGACGGCAATGTGTACCGGGTGCTGGCCCGATATTTCGGCATCGAAACGCCGACGGATACGCCTGCGGCAAAAAAAGAATTTACCCGCTTAGCCAATGCCCTGCTGGACGATACGCAGCCGGGCATTTTCAACCAGGCCATGATGGATTTTGGCGCCACCCATTGTACGCCACAGCAACCCGCCTGCCACAACTGCCCCATGCAAACGCCTTGTGTGGCTTTTCAGACAGGGAAAGTGAAAGAAATACCGCTGAAATCGAAGACTTTGATCAAAAAAGAACGCTTTTTCTGTTATGCGGTGTTCAATGCAGGCGCCGACACTTTTGTGCGGAAACGCACGGGTAAAGACATCTGGCGTGGCTTGTTCGAGTTTCCTGCCATAGAATGGAACAGCCGCCCGGAACTGCCGCAAAACCATGCGGCGCTTCGCCAATGGTTGGTGGAGCAGTTTTTCCCCGGCGGCCATGCGCCCGATTTCAGTGTCACCCATGTATCCAAACCTTACCGTCAAACGCTCACGCACCGGCAGGTGACCGCCGTGTTTATGGAAATAAGTTTGCCCGCCTTATTGCCGGAAAATATTGCCGCCGCACCACCGTTTGCAGGCACTTTGCGGCTGCCCAGAGCCGATTTAAAAAAAAATATTGCAGTACCGAGGCTGATTGATTGGTATTTGCAGGAGAAAGCTGGAACTTTAAGTTTGTTTTGAAAGTGGCCGCTCAATACGGCGCAATAATTCTAATAAAACTCTGAACTTTTACTTTTAAAACACAATTCACAATTATGATCAACAAAGTAACCCTCATCGGCAATCTGGGCGGAGACCCTGAGATTCGCCACCTGGAAAACGGAACCGCAGTTGGCCGTTTTTCCCTCGCTACGAATGAAAGCTACAAAGACAAAGAAGGCAACTGGCAAAAACAAACCGAATGGCACAATGTGGTCGTTTGGCGCGAATTAGCCGACCGCGCTGAAAAACAACTCAAAAAAGGCATGATGGTCTATGTGGAAGGGAAAATTTCCTACCGCAAATACACCGGCCAGGACAGCGTGGAACGCAATGTGACGGATATTGTAGCATCGAACCTGCGTATACTCGAAAAATTAGAAGGCAGCGGTGAAAGCCGTTTTCCAACCAGCAGCGATGCACAGATGCGAAGTACAGGCGGCACTACTATGCCGGCTGACGCACCGCCTGTGCCTGCCGAGGGCGACGATCTGCCGTTCTAATACGTAGTTTTCGAGGGGGAGTGAATTTCCCGGATTATTGACTTTCAAAACAAACCTCCCCCTCGAATTTCTTTTTTCATTTCATTTTGCACTTCGCCCGAGCGATGTTCTGGTTCCTGTTTGGCTTATTGTTGTACTTTTTTGTCACTTTGGCCGAACGCGCCTTGGTGGGCGTCTCGCCGCACGATCTGGATCAACTGGGCCTCGACGACAGCGCTGCCGCTCAACGCGCTTACCGCCTCGGGCAGGAAGGCATTCGCCCGGCCCTGGCAGCCTTGTTATTGGCCCGGCTGCTGCTCATCGTATTGCTGGTGGTGGCAAGTGTGGCTGCGCTCATCCGCTCCGGCCCGGTACACACTGTACTGTACCATGCCGCTTCCTGGACGGATTGGCCCGGATGGCTGATGTGGGGCATCGCCGGCACATTGTTGTCTGCCTTGTTTGGTTTGTTGTTCTGGAGTATTCAAAAGATTGATATTCAGGGTAATAGCAGTACACGCGCCACTTTTATACTCCAACGCCTCGGGTATTTTATCCAGTTCTGGAAAAGCTTGTTCAGCCCTTTTCTGATGCAGGAAAAAGCAGCGGAAGCAGCGGAGAACAACCCCGTTCAGGAGTTGGCCAACCCAACTATTTCCAGCGAAAAACGAGAAATGGAACTCCTCAAAAGTATCGTCAAATTCAGCGATGTTACGGTGAAACAGGTGATGCAACCGCGCTCGAAAGTAGTGGGAGTAGATTTCAAAACGACTTTTCACGACCTGCTCGCCATTGTGCGGGAATCCGAATTTTCCCGGCTGCCGGTGTACGATGAGGACCTGGATTACGTGACTGGAATTCTATACGTCAAAGACCTTTTGTTGCACCTCGATGCTGCCGACGATTTTGAATGGCAACCCCTCATCCGCACCAATGTGATGCTGGTGCCGGAAAGCAAACGCTGCAGCGAATTGCTGGAAGAATTTAAACTGCAAAAAATCCACATGGCTATTGTCGTCGACGAATACGGCGGAAGTGCCGGCATTGTCACCATGGAAGATATTCTGGAAGAAGTGACCGGCGATATCCGCGATGAGTTTGACGAGGAAAGCGATATCCGTTACCGGAAAATAGACGAGTCCAACTACCTGTTTGAAGGCCAGACGCTGCTCAATGATGTCTGCCGGATAGCAGGGCTGGAGGCCGCCATTTTTGACCCGGTGCGCGGCAATGCCGATACCCTCGCCGGATTAGCCCTCGAAATCCGGGGAGACATCCCAAAAGTCGGCGTGGAAATCCCCTGGAACGGATTTTTACTGACGATTACGGCTGCCGATAACCGCCGTATTTCACAGGTAAAACTCAGCCTGCCCAAGGCCTGATGCACGCCTGTTTCCTGCCCTTTTTACACCCAGCACAAAGTGGTTTTGAACAAAAGGATTGTTCGACAGCCTGCATGCGGAGTCGCGCAACTGTCTACATCTTTCACACTGCTTCAGGATTCCTTTAAAGAGACACATTCGCCAATAGGAGACATCAGGGCGCATGTGTTTTTTCATTTTTAAGCAATCCGGCTACCTTCATCCTTGAATGGAAGGATTTTGAACAAACCATCGGTTCAACTGTCTGAAAGTGAAGAAACTATACCTCTTAAACCATTCAAACCTGCATATCAGGCAAAATAGTTTAGATTAAATTCTTTGCAAATGCTTGATTATCAACACTGATAACCAATAACTAATAACAACTTATGTTGAAAAAAATCATCGCTCCGCTTTCGTTCATTTGCTTTCCTTTGTTGTTGGTTGCGCAGCCCAAAATCCAGTTGGTTGATTTTGCCACAGGATTAAATGGCCCGGTTGATATTGCGCATTGTGGCGACAGCCGCCTTTTTGTGGTGGAACAGGATGGAATTATCAAAATTGTTGATTCCCTCGGCGCGGTGCTGTCCACGCCGTTTTTGAATATCGACCCGCGCGTCAATTCCACGGCAAATGAACAGGGTTTACTCGGCCTGGCATTTCACCCGAATTATGCCCAAAACGGCTACTTTTTTGTGTATTATACCCAAAACAACGGCGGCGACACCCGTGTATCGCGCTTTTCCGTAATGCCCGATAATCCGAATCTGGCAGACCCCAACAGCGAACTAACCATTATCGAACAAGACCAGCCCTTTAACAACCACAACGGCGGCTGCATCAAATTCGGCCCCGACGGTTATTTGTATATCGGTATCGGCGATGGTGGCTCCGGTGGCGACCCACAGGGCAACGGTCAGAAAAAAACGACTTTTTTAGGCAAAATACTGCGTATCGATGTCAATAATTCCAGTGTCGGTACGCCTTATGTCGTCCCTTCGGATAATCCGTTTGTGGGCAATTCGGCATACCTGCCAGAAATCTGGTCATTGGGCTGGCGCAATCCCTGGCGCTTTTCATTCGACCGGCTCACGGGCGACATGTGGATAGGCGACGTGGGACAGGGTGACCGCGAGGAAATAGATTTTGAAGCGGCCGGCGCCGGTGGCCTCAACTATGGCTGGCGCTGTTATGAAGGCAACCTGCCCTTCAATACCAACGGTTGCCTCGGCGCATCGAATTATGTCAGCCCTGTTTTCGATTTCGATAACTCGTCGTTGGGATGCTCCGTCACCGGCGGTTTTATTTATCGCGGCTCCAAATATCCCGATCTGTACGGCGTGTACCTGCATACCGATTATTGCAGCGGGCGCTGGTGGGCTACCCGCCGGAACGACAACGGTAGTTTCACATCCACTCTACTCGGCAACCTGTCCGACTATCAATACAGCAGCCTGGGTGAAGACCGCAACGGCGAATTATACGTCTGTTTACTTTCTACCGGTAAAATTCAGAAAATCACGGAGATATGCTCCCCGTTTCAGGTAACGGCTACTAGTATCTACAGCCCCGTGTGCGACGGGTCTTTAAGCGGCTGGGTATTTTTAGATACCATGGGTACTAATGGTAATGTGAGTTTTTTGTGGTCGAATGGCCGGGATGAAAAAGACATCGTTTATCTCAACCCGGGCACTTATACCGTTATTGCCACAAACGGAAACGGCTGCTCCCGCGTTCAATCTTATGTGATTGAAAGCGCCAGCCCCCCGGCGCCTATTCTGCTGAGCGGCGACCTGGTGCTTTGCGGCGGCGACAGCATCCAACTGGCTACCTCGGATGCGCCTTTTGAATACAGCTATCAATGGCTGAACAACGAGACGCCCATATCCGGTGCCACGGATCAAACGCTCACCGTTACTGAACCCGGCGTCTATTCTGTTCAACATATAACGCTGCTTGCCGGATGCAATTCGCTGGTTTCCGGTATCGCCAATGTTGTGTTGGATGTTTCCCTCGAACCGGAAATCGGTATGGAAGGCGACAGTTTATACGCGCTCACGCCCTGCGATAACAACTGCCAGTGGCTTTTCAACAACGAAGCGATCCCGGACGCAACCGGATCCTATCATATCGCCACCCAATCGGGTATCTACGAACTGGAAGTGACGACCGAAAACGGTTGCCAGCGCCAGTCGGCCGGGATTTCCGTCCTGATCAGCGACGCCATCACGCCCGCTTCGGTTCAGGCGTTTTCGCTTTCGCCCAACCCGACCAACCGCTCCATTGTACTGCAAATGGAATTGAAAAAATCGGAACAGGTGACAGTCATCTTGCAGGACAGGCAAATGCGACAGATTTTTTCACAAACACTGGAAAATCAAAGTGTTACGATGCCTATTGATTTAAATAACCTGCCAGCAGGAACCTATTACCTGCATATTCGGGTGGGCAATGAGCGCTTTGTGCGGAAAGTGGTGAAAACGTGAAAACGTGAAAACGTGAATCGTGAATCGTGAGTGGCATCTCGTTAGAAGAATATTGAGTTCTTTCATCCAACGAGATGCCATTCACTATTCACTATTCACTATTCACAACTCACGTCTCGAGTAAAATCTCGATCACATCCTCCACTTTCAGTCCCAGCAAAGTGGCGGCGCGGCCCATATTCACTGCTATTTCAAGGAAACCGGCGCTGTTGAACAGGCAGAGTTGTTCGCCGACAGGTACATCGCAGTAATTGTCGGAGAGTTTGGTGATGGGGTCGTTGCGTTTAAAAAACAAAGAAAATGGGCGGCCATTGGCAGCCTTTTCAAACAATTCCCGCCGGATATTCACGATAGCATTGTCGAAATTGTCCACATGGATGATGGTGCCGCGTATGCGCCCCGGCGTGATAACCGGCTGAATACTAATGCGTTGCAGGAGCGGCGCTGCAAACTCTCCCAGGGTTTCAAAAGGCGCGTCGGCGGCTAAATGTGCGACGGCATCGGCGAATATTTTTTTTACTACAAAATGCTCGGAAGCATCTGTCGGCAGGTTGCGCAACGCTGTCGGGTCGATGTCGTCGAACAACAGCGTCAGCAGGCCGTTGTCCGGCGCCAGAAAGTAGTGGCCTTTGTAACGCGCCGCCACAAAGCGGAATCCCAGGCTGTACACACAATGCACGCCGATGAGGTGAATGGTGCCTTCTGGAAATTCCGACCACACATTCCGCACCACGAACGCGCCCTGCACGATGTCGAACGGAGCGATGTCGTGCGAAATATCAACCAACTGTATATCCGGGTTTCGACGCAGCAAAGCGCCTTTGAGCGCTCCCGCATAAAAATCCTGTGTTCCAAAATCGGTGGTCAGTGTTACGATGGGCATGGCTGGAGTATGGGAAATGAAGGGCAAAGATATGACACCGTTCCTTAGCTTCGGAATGACAGGTAATGAATGAGCATTTCGTTCGTTTTTTGCAGCGTGCTTGCAGGTGTCCGGGCATGGTTAAAAAGAACGTTGCACAACAAAGCGCAGCATAACAGGGTTGGGCGAAACCTTATGCGAGCGAAGCCTATATTTTTCGGTAAGTCGTACCTACAGCGAGTAAAACAAAACCGATCAACAACATTTCATAGTTGTATTTAGACAATCCTTCTACACTGACGTAATGTACCAGAATGCCTAACACGCCGATAAGGACGGCAATAATCCAAAGGGTTTTGTTGGGTGCGCTGGGTAAAAAAGTTTTACTGGCCATGTTAGTTTGATTTTAGTGCAATATGAATTGATACTGGGATATTCCAATATCACAATAATCTTTCTGTAACTGATTGGTTATCATTGCCTCTTGCAATTTTGCCCTTCTACTATTGACTCCACTCCGTTCGCACCCTGTCCCAGCGATGCTTCTTCAATGCTGTGACAACATCTGCCGGCAATCCATGGCCGTCCGATGCCGCACAGTTGCTTTCCACGTGCCGAACGCTGCGCATACCCGGGATAATCGTCGCCGAATCGGGTGTACTTAAAATAAAGCGCAGGGCCATTTCCGCCATCGTCATACCAGAAGGCAGGAGTGGCCGCAACGCATCGGCGCGATCCACGCTGGCATGCAGGTTTTCCGGTACAAAATAGGTAGACCGCCAGTCGTCGGCGGGGAAAGTGGTCTCGTGCGTCAGCATACCCGTCAGCGAGCCTTCATCGAACGGAACACGCGCGATTACTGCCACATCTAATTCTTTGCACAGCGGAAACAACTTGTCTTCCGGCGCCTGGTCGAAGATATTGTAAATGACCTGTACAGTGGAAATCAGACCTGTGCGCAACGTTTCGAGCACATTTTCGGGTTCCCAGCGGTTTACCGAAACGCCCCAGTGCGCTACTTTTCCTTCTTTCGTGAGTTTTTCAATAGCCGTTTTCCATTCGTCTTCTGCGTGCCAATCGTCGTTCCAGACGTGAAATTGCTGCAAATCAATCTGTTCGACGCCGAGGTTTTTCAGGCTTTTTTCCGTGTATTCCACAATATGGCTTGCTGGAAAACAATCTTTCAACTGAAATCCAGGCAGCGAAGGCCATTTAAAATTCATGGGCGGGATTTTGGTGGCGAAAACTATGCGTTTGTCGCGGTGCTGCCGCAGCAATGCGCCCAGAATCTGTTCACTTTTACCTGCGCCGTAACCCCACGCGGTATCGAAAAAATTGACGCCCAGTTCGACGGAGCGGTCGAGGGCGCGTTGGACTTCGTTTTGGTCGGTGCCGGTCCAGCCGGCCAGGCCCCACATGCCGTAACCTATTTCTGAAACAGAGCGGTTGGTACTGCCCAGGCGACGATATTGCATAAGTTGTTTCGTTTTATTATTTTGAACGGGTGAAGATAGGGTTTTTACCCGGGCTTGTTCCTTACAATCCAATCACGCGGTAGTTGCACCATTTGTAACCAGGTCGTAACTTTGTAAAAAAATTTAAATATGGTAGTTGTTAAGTTAGTCGATCAAGGCGTCTCCGATAAAGTTGATATTCCATATATTGAAAGCCAGTTTGCCGACCTTCAAAATATTGGCATTTTATACATCTGCACACTGGAAGGTGGTGATGAAGAAGACTGGACCGATGAGACCGGTATGCGTTATATTGTTATCCCGCTCTCTTATAATCAAGTCAAGAGGATATCTGACATCAGGCCCTTGATGCTGGCGAAAGCAAAAGAGCGGCTGGGATTAGTGGCATGATAAGTTGCCCTTGGCGTTCTCCATTACCATAAGTACTGATCTATGAAAATTCAAAACACCTCCCTGCAATTCCTGTCCGATCTGTCCGACAACAACAACCGCGAGTGGTTTCAGGCCAACAAAAGCCGTTACGAGGCTGCCCAGGAGCACATGAAACAATTCCTCAAAGCTGTCGAATCGGCGCTCGGCGAAACGGATCACCTGGAAGGTTCCACCCTTTTTCGGATTTACAAGGATGTGCGTTTCTCCAAAGACAAATTGCCTTACAAGAACAACTTCGGCATGGGTTTCACCCGGGCCACCAAACGGCTGCGAGGCGGTTACTACCTCCATATTGAACCGGGCGCTTCCTTTGTCGGCGGCGGATTCTGGCAACCCAATGCGGAAGACCTCAAACGCATCCGCGACGAATTTGCCACGGATGATCAGCCTGTTCGCGCCATTATAGCCGATGCAACCTTTCAAAAGTACTTCGGCGCTATTCATGGCGATGAACTGAAAACCGCTCCGCGCGGGTACGACAAAGACGGCCCGGCGCTGGATCTCATCCGAAAAAAGAGTTTTACTATCCACCGGAATTTTACAGACGGGGAAGTGACGGGCGAGCACTTTTTACAGGAGGTCAAAAAGACCTTCGAGGCCATGCGGCCCTATTTCGACTACATGAGTATGGTGCTGACCACGAATCTGAACGGGGAGTCGGTGTTGGAGTGAGGGTGGGCTGTGGTATTCGTACACTCCCCAGAAAACTGTGCGTTAAACGGCTTGCCCTGAGTTGAAACGCACAAATTTTGACCAGTCAATTGAGCCATCCGGTTGACAGAAATGTTGGCTGAATTCTATGGTAAAAAGATTTATCATTCTGGCGTAAGCTTCCATAAATGACTCATTCTTCTCCCTGGCGTTGTAACCCAAGGGTTCGATTATTTCGGTAAATAGGTTAGTGTCTCCCGATATAAAATCCCAAAATTGTTGTCCGCAGTATTTGTAATAATCGCCCTTGTCGGGGTTTTGCTCTCGTCCGTAGCAACATCCGTTTACAGCTATCACTTGCAAACCAGAGCCGCTGGTTCTTAAAGTTTTAATTGCCGATTTGAAGTCGGAACGCATTTTTGCAATCTGACTCGAATTTCCCCAATTAGGCCCGGATTTGATGTTTACAATATAACGAATTCCATCTTTGTCAAACTCCAAATCAATACCGTTGATACCCGATTTACGTCCTTCGTACACCTTGGTATTGATAAAAATAGCCAAGCCCTCCAACCAGTCTCCAAAAATAGTTTCTTCATTGGAAGAAATAAACGCATCTGTCAGGCTGCGAATAATTTGCTCTGCGGTCAGTAAATATTTAGCCCTAAACAAGTAAGGATTTTTCTTCCGAAGCACCGTATTCAATTTCAACCGCTGTAAAGCAGAGATACGTTTCTCGTGAAAGGTGCCGATGTTTTTTTCAACGTACAGCAGTACGTCGTTTTGACTTAGAGGATTCATATTGCTTGGCAGGTTCGAGCAAGTAAAGTTGAAGCGGTTGAATCTGCTTTTTTACCATTTCATAATATTCCGGTATAATTTCAATACCGATGGAATCCCTTCGGAGCCGTTGAGCCATAATATTGGTTGTGCCGGAACCCATAAAAGGATCCAGAACTACATCTCCTTCTTTTGTGAATAGTTTGATAAACCATTCGGGGAGTTCTTCAGGGAATGCAGCGCTATGATTTTTATTATTACACTCCGTAGCAAGGTGTAAAACGTTGGTGGGGTAGGCTTTGTCCCGATCTACCCAGTTGGAAATATTTTTTCCAAAACCGCTTCCTACTTTTGATGCATCCCGGGTCTTGTCCGTATCGCTTAAATTTTTAAGTCTGGATTTCGCCCAATCTCCCATAGGTACCATCACTTCATCCTGGTACATATTGAAATGTTTCTGTTTGTTAAATTGCAGAAGTCTTTCCCAGGCATCCCGGAAACGATTGGGCCACTTACCCGGGTAGCAATTCTTTTTATGCCAAATGAATTCTTCTGTCCATAACCAGCCTTGTTTGCGCATGGCGAGGATCAATTCCATGACATAGGTACTCCGTTCTCCATCGACTACCTTTTCTTTGATATTTAAAACAAACGTTCCGGTTGGTTTCAAAACACGAAGGAGCTGTTCAGAAATTGGAAGAAACCAGTCTACATATTTATCGGGATGGATTCCACCGTAAGTACTTTTTCGCTGGTCAGCGTAAGGAGGCGACGTAAATATCAGGTCAACCGAGTTATTTGGTAACCGCGTAAGAACCTTCTGGCTGTCTCCCAGAAAAATATCAGTTTTTACTTCAATTGGGCTGTATGGATTCGAATCGCTCATGGTTGCACAAAGATAGAAATTTCAAAATTCCAAACAATAAGTTTTTTTTCTTTTCGCTCAGGATCGTTCAAACAACCACCAGATCGGCTTTCTGCGTTTCACCGGCTTGTAATTGGTGTGGAGGTAATGTCTGATATGGGCAATCGCTTCTTCCTCACTGTCGGTGAATAAAACCAAGCTCAGGTCTTCCGGTGAAATTGTGCCTTCTTTTACCATAAACTGTACAAAATCCTTGATAGGCTTGTAGTATTCCATACCCATGACAACAATGGGGAAATTTTCCACTTTTTTGGTTTGTACCAAAGTCAGTATTTCAAAAAACTCATCCATGGTGCCGAAGCCGCCGGGGAAAATGACAAAAGCATAGGAGTACTTGGCGAGCAAAACCTTGCGCACAAAGAAGTAGCGGATATTCACGAATTTATCCACGTAGGGGTTGGCGGACTGCTCATGTGGCAATACGATATTACAACCTATCGATGCTCCACCGGCTTCGCGGGCGCCCCGGTTAGCCGCTTCCATAATACCTGGGCCTCCGCCGGTCATAATTGCCAGGCCTATCTCGTTTGCGAGGCGTTTGCACATCGAACGGGCGGCTTCATAGTAGCGATGGCCTTCTTTGAAACGCGCCGAACCAAAAACGGTAATGCAGGGTCCGACAAAATGAAGCCCCCTGAACCCGCGCAGAAACTCACGCAAAACTTTGAAAGCGAACAACAATTCAAATCCACGGTCGCGGGGGCCTTCGAGCCAGTTTTGTTCCGCCTGATCTATAATGCGTTTTTGTACATCCATAATTTATATTGAACGGTTGATATATTGAAAGTGGAGAGGTTGATATCTCAACTATCCACCCTTTTCAGATAGAAATATCCATTTTGAGCGGCCAAACTACAACCTTTCGGTAAATCGGCGGATTTGCGGGGCGCTTATTCTACCTTTGCGGCCATTCTTTGCCATTTAACCCCTCAACAATCTCAACCATTCTCAACAGATCATCACCCCAACTACGATTACCTATTAAGTTAGGTGTGCAAAATAGTTTAGATTAAATTCTTTACAAATGCTTGATTATCAACACTGATAACCAATAACTAATAACGGATAACTACTTATCCATGGCAGAACAAAACTTTGTTGATTACGTAAAAATTATGTTTCGCTCCGGGAAGGGTGGAGCAGGAAGCGTGCATTTCTATCGCGGCCCCACCACTGCCAAGGGCGGCCCCGACGGCGGCGACGGCGGTCGCGGCGGCAGCATTATCCTGAAAGCCGATCCGCAGGAGTGGACCTTGCTGTCACTTCGTTTTACCAAACATATCTATGCAGAAGATGGCGATATTGGCAGGGGAGGCTTGAAAACAGGCTCCGATGGCCATGATGTGGTTGTAAAAGTACCCCTTGGCACCGTGGCACGCGATGCAGACACTGGTGAAGTACTGCTTGAAATCACACAAAAAGACGAGGAGAAAGTCCTGCTGCAGGGCGGGCGGGGTGGAAAGGGCAATACTTTTTTCAAAACATCCACCCACCAGACACCGCGCTACGCGCAACCAGGCGATCCCAATATTGAAAAGTGGGTTATCCTGGAACTCAAGGTGCTGGCAGATGTGGGATTAGTCGGTTTCCCGAATGCAGGTAAAAGCACGCTGCTCAGTGCGGTTTCTGCCGCCAAACCTAAAATCGGCGATTACGCGTTCACTACCCTCACGCCGAATCTGGGCATTGTGAAGGTGCGCGATAACCAATCCTTCGTCATGGCCGACATTCCGGGCATCATCGAAGGCGCGCATGAAGGGCGTGGTCTGGGGCACCGTTTTCTGCGGCATATCGAGCGCAACAGCGTCTTGCTGTTTATGATTCCGGCAGATACCAATCGCAGCCTGCAGGAAGAATACAATATCCTGTTGAATGAATTGCAGGAGTATAACCCCGATCTTTTAGACAAGCCGCGCTTGCTGGCTATCTCCAAATCTGACCTCATTGACGAAGGATTGGAACAAATGTTGCGGGAAACATTACCGGAAGGAATTCCGGCGATTTTTATCTCCGCCGTCACAAATAAGAACCTTCAGCAACTCAAAGACATGCTTTGGAAGCATCTTTCTGCCGATTTGTTGTAAAAAAAACCCGTTTTTATGAAATGCATTCGTTTACGGGACTTGTTTTTGGTAAAAAAATATTTGCTAAAAATTTAGAATTGTTCTCCATAAAATGCGTAAACATTCAAAAAACACATTACATTTGCTCCGAAAAGCCACATGAAAGCGATTTAGGCCCTTCCGTCCGGAACCATGCGGGAGGGCCTCCTTATTTGAAGATCGTATAAAAAAACCTTCCCCCACCGTCAGCTTGGCTGCGCATACATTTATGACGGAACTTGCAAAATTGATCGAGCATACCATGCTGCGACCGGATACAACACTTGCCGATGTTCGAAGGGTGTGTGAAGAAGCGATGCAGCATCAGTTTGGGGGCGTATGTATCCCGCCTTATTTTGTCCGCGATGCCCGTCGTATACTCGGCGAAAAGTCGCCCATACGGGTCGGAACCGTAGTTGGATTCCCCATGGGTTATACCGGTATTGCCGCAAAAAGTGAAGAAATCAAACGGGCTATCGATGATGGAGCGGATGATATTGATGCTGTCATCAATATTGCCGCGCTAAAAAGCGATAACTGGAACCACGTCAACCATGACATAGATAGTGTGGCCCGGGCTACCCACCTGCGCGGAAAAACCTTGAAACTGATCCTGGAATGCGCTTTACTGACCGAACCTGAAATCAGCAAAGTATGTGAACTCGCCTACTCCGTGAATATTACCTGGTTGCAAACCGGCACCGATATGCACGGACATTCCGCTACACTGGAAATGCTGCGTCAATTGCGTACATTGGCCCATACGTCCATCAAACTAAAAGCATCCGGAGGCATCCGAACAGCCAGTGAGGCCCAGGCTTTGGTAGACGCCGGTGCTGAGCGGCTGGGTACTTCAGCGGCGCTTCAGATACTGGGTTTTTAGGATATTGTGATATTGTGATATTGGGATATTATCCCAGTATTAATGGATCATCAGAAAATAACCCAATAACCCAATATCCCAATATCCCAATATCCCAATAACTTTGCACATCAACTCTTACATCATGTATGTTCTATCAAAAAAGTGTTCGTTTTCGGTCAAATGTTTGCTACTGGTAGCGGGGCTTTTC
>Ga0163153_10005986_pt1 | contig 13998 bp, 13 predicted proteins | sample OliLakLV19MP6IB1_FD_148629 | JGI IMG/M metagenome (GOLD analysis project Ga0163153, IMG submission 148629) | Freshwater microbial mat bacterial communities from Lake Vanda, McMurdo Dry Valleys, Antarctica - Oligotrophic Lake LV.19.MP6.IB-1 | ecosystem: Environmental > Aquatic > Freshwater >... | reverse complement strand
ATGCAGCAGATGCATATGCAGGGCATGGCTCTCGATCCACTCGCCGCAATAGAGCAATTGCCGCAGGCGGCGGATCTCAGGCGTGATGACGCCGCCCCGGGCTTGCTCGATCGCCTGAACCGCGCTCATCTGGTAGGCGACCGGGCAAATCCCGCAGATTCGGGCCACGATGTCGGGAACTTCGTCGGCCGATCGTCCGCGGAGAAAGGCCTCAAAAAAACGGGGAGGCTCGTAAATGCGCAGTTCGACCGATTCGACGGCCCCGTCGCGGAGCCGGATCATTAGCCCTCCTTCGCCTTCCACGCGCGAGAGGGCTTCGACGCGAATCGTGCGCTCGACGTTGCTCACGATGCCGGCTCCGTCTTGGTCGCCGGGGACGAATCCAATCGATCACTTTCGGCGCGGAACTCCGGGGCCCAAGCGTTGAACAACCGCAGCCCCCGCACGATTTCGGGCGTCCCCCGGCCATCGCGTTGGAACTGCTCGGTGAGGCCGACGACGTTCGGCTGGGCGGCGGGTCCGAAGCAACCGTAACAACCCCGATCGTAGGCCGGGCAGATCGCTCCGCACCCCGACTGAGTTACCGGCCCCAGGCACGGGATGCCGCCAGCGACCATCACGCAGACCGTTCCCCGCCGTTTGCAATCGAGGCAGACCGAGTGCGACGGCGTTCGGGGGCGCCGTCCGGCGACCAGGGACCGGATCACCTCGAGCAACTGGCGTTTGTCGATGGGGCAGCCGCGCAGCTCGAAGTCGACCGGCACGTGCTCGGCGATCGCCGTCGACGTGGCCAGCGACTCGATATATTGGGGCGACGCGTAAACCGCGCGCAAGAAATCGCCGTGATCGGCCCAATTTCTCAGTGCTTGAATGCCGCCTGACGTCGCACAAGCGCCGATGGTGACGAGAAACTTCGTTTGCCGCCGGACCTCGCGAATCCGCTCGACGTCGCCGGGCGTGGTGATCGATCCTTCGACGAGAGCGACGTCGTACGGTCCCGGATCGCGACGGTCGACCGCCTCCAGAAAATGGACGAATTCGACCTTCTCGTTGACCGCCAAGAGCTCGTCTTCGCAGTCGAGCAGCGTCAACTGACATCCGTCGCAACTGGCGAACTTGAACACGGCCACCCGGGGTCGCTTCGACATCAGAGGTCCTCCGTCGCGAGGAACGGTGCCATGTGGTCGTAGCGAAACACGGGACCATCCTTGCAAATAAACGCCGGACCGAGTTGGCAATGGCCGCAGAACCCTACGGCGCACTGCATGTTGCGTTCGAGCGAGACCCACAGATCGGTCGGCGACAGGCCACGGGCCAGTGCGCTGCGGGCCACGTAACGCATCATGACGTCGGGGCCGCAGCAGAACATCGTCGTCCGGGCCGGCTCGAACGGGCGCAAGCGGTCGACCAGGAGCGTAACGACGCCGACGCGGCCGAGCCAACCGGGATCGCTTCGGTCGACCGTCACCTCGACGTGCAAGCCGCGGTTCCGCCAGGAATCGAACGCGGCGGCATAGAGAATGGTTTGCGGGGAACGAGCGCCGTACACGAGCGTCAACCGGCCGAACGACGAGCGGTTCGCCAGGGCCCACTCGATGGCCGGACGCAACGGCGCCAGCCCGATGCCGCCGGCCGCGAAAACCAGATCCCGTCCGAGGGCCTGTTCCATCGGCCATGCCGTGCCGAAAGGTCCACGCAGGGCGAGCCCGCCCCCCTTGCCGAGGCCCGCCAGCGTCTGCGTGACGCTACCGGCCGTTCTCACTGTGTGCAGCCACGCGTCCGTAAGCGAATTGCGGCCGCTGACGCTGATTGCAGCTTCGCCGACCCCCGGCAGATAGAGCATGTTGAAGCGGCCGGGATCGCACGAATAGGAGACACGCGCCTCAGGATCTGTCAGCCGCAAATGGTAGGTGGCGACGCCGACGATCTCCGGAACGACGTCGACGATTTCGACGGAATGCGCCGTCCAAGGATTCACGGCCGTAGCCGATCTGGTGGTGCTCATGCCGGGCCGCCTTGCATGGCGGCGATTTCGGCCGTCAGGTCGATGCCGACGGGGCACCAGGTGATGCAGCGACCGCAGCCGACGCAGCCGGACGATTCGAACTGGTCGTGCCACGTCGCGAGTTTGTGCGTAAGCCATTGACGGTATCGCGACCGAATCGAATTGCGTACGACGCCGCCGTTCATGTAGCTGAAGTCGAAGTTGAAGCAGGAATCCCACGACCGGCGGCGCTCGACGTTGGCGGCGTCCAGGTCGGTCACCTCTTGCACGGAGCTGCAAAAGCAGGTCGGACAGACCATCGTGCAGTTAGCGCACGAGAGGCAACGCTCGGCGACCTCGTTCCAGCGCGGGTGTTGCAAATTGTTCATCAGTAAATCGCGAACTTCAGCGCCCGGTAGCGAGCGAACTTGGCCCTCGGCGGCGCGGCGGCGCTCGATTTCCGCCGATTGCAGTTCAGCCTCGGTCGCCGGACGCAAATCGAGCGACGCCGCCAGGTCGGCCCCGCGGTCGCCGCCGACTTCGACGATGAAGCCCGCATCGAGTTCCGTGAGCGCAAGGTCGAAGCCGGCCGTGCAATGCGGTCCGGTCCTCATCGACGTGCAAAAGCAGGTCGGAGCCGACTGCGTACAGTTGACGGCGATAAACAGCGCCCGTTCACGGCGGGCCGCATACACCGGATCGGCATAGTCCTTCTGCAGAAAGACGCGGTCTTGCACGGCGACCGCCGCCAACTCGCAGGCCCGCATCCCGAGGAAGGCGAAGGCCGGCTCGTCGCGGCCGTCGTTCGCCTCCACGCTCCACCCGGACGCGGATCTGGTGGCGACGCTGACCGTCGCAGTCGCGGGAAACAGGAATTGCTTCCAAGAATGGGGGCCGACGGTGTAGCCGAAATAATGGTCGTCGTTGCGACGTTCCAGCCGATAGGTGCCCGCTTCCTGCCGTTCGGTCCAGCCGCGCGGCAGATCGGCCGTCGAGGCGATTCGATCGTAGACGATCGCTCCCTGCCGAACCGTCGGGCCGACGACGTGGTAGCCCCGTGCTTCGAGCGCGACGAACAAATCGTCGAATCGATCGCGAGCAAGGAACTGCGGTCGATCGAAACGCCTGTCGACTACTTCGCTCATCGTAGGTCTCCGGCGGAAGCGTCGGCGGCGAACAGGTCCAGAAGCTGCAAACGCGTCGCAAGGAGACGTTTGGCCAAGGCGCCGGCGAGGCCGTGCATCAGGTGGTATCCGAGCGCGGGGTCGGTTCGGCAGAGGCTCGTCAGCTCCGTGCCGCTCAGTTCGATCAGCTCGGCGTCGTCGAGCGCGACCGCCGCGGCGGTCATCACGCCGTCGCCGAGCAGGGCTGACCAGGCGACGACGTCGCCGGGGCCCAAGGTCAGGATGCGAGTGCAGCCGCGGGCCGGAAGGCACATATCCAGCGCGACGTGTCCTCGATGCACGACGTAGAACGAATCGCTCCGTTCTCCTTCGCGGAACAGCACGGTCGCGGCGGCAAATCGCTTCCAACGGGCGCCCGCGGCGAGGGTTTCCAGTTCCTTGCGGGTGAAACCTTGGCCGAAAGTCGCCGATTCTAGCGCCGCGGTGACGTCGGTTTCGGCCATTGGTTCGGGCGCTCCGTTTGATGATCGCCGAGCCGACGGCTCGCGAGGGAAGTCTTATCTAAGCAATCTGCGTTCCAAGCCTCCTCAGCACCATCGACTTCGTGATTGCGGGCACTCTGAGTCTAGCGGGCACACTTGAGATGTGCGATACGGCGCGCTTGAGACCCGTTAGGAACGTGTTCGGGACGAAAATCGCGTGCGTGCCGTAATCGCAGGACCGGCACGACGTGTGCTTTACCCATTGCATCGGAGTCGACGAGTAAGTCGATCGCGCGTCCGCCAGTATTAGGGAAATGCCCATGACGTCGACGGAAAGTTACATCAAACGGTTTAGCGACATCGGCATCGGCGATATTCCGACTGTCGGCGGTAAGAACGCCTCGCTCGGTGAAATGGTGCGGGAACTGGGCCCCCGCGGCGTGCGGGTGCCCGACGGATTCGCCGTCACGGCCGAGGGATATCGCTATTTCCTCCGTTCCAACGGGTTGGACGAGATCATCCGCGCAGCTTTGGCCGATCTCGACACGCACGACCTCGACAATTTGCGAGTGCGGGGCGCTCGCGTCCGGCAAGCGATCCTTGCAGGCGCCGTTCCTAAGGACCTCGAAGAGGCCATCGTCGAGGCTTACGAGGATTTGGAACGCGATGCGACGGCCCGCGACACGTCGGCTCGCCTGGACGTAGCCGTCCGCAGCAGTGCCACGGCCGAAGATCTGCCCGACGCCAGTTTCGCCGGCCAGCAGGAGACGTACCTCAACGTCCAAGGTCCGGCGATGTTGCTGGAAACCTGCCGGCGCTGCTTCGCATCGCTGTTTACCGATCGGGCGATCAGCTACCGGGTGGACAAAGGGTTCGATCACCTCCAGATCGGCCTCTCGATCGGCGTCCAGAGGATGGTCCGTAGCGACATGGCGACGTCGGGCGTGATGTTCTCGATCGACACCGAAAGCGGTTTCGCGGATGCCGTGCTAATCAACGCGGCCTACGGTTTGGGGGAAAACGTCGTGCAGGGATCGGTCAATCCCGACGAGTACTACGTTTTCAAGCCGACGCTTCGCCGCGGCTATAAGCCGATCATTCGACGAACCCTCGGGACCAAGGAGTTCAAACTCGTCTACGACGTCGGCGGATCGAAGATGGTCAAGAACGTGCCGGTGCCGCAAGGCGATCGGGGCCGGTTCGCGCTTTCCAATGAGGAGGTCCTCGAACTGGCGAATTGGGCGGTCCGGATCGAAGACCACTACAGCGCCAAGCGGGGCCGGCTGACGCCGATGGATATGGAATGGGCCAAAGACGGCCGCACGGGCGAGTTGTTCATCGTGCAGGCACGGCCGGAAACGGTGCATTCGCAAAAGAAACGGGACGTCCTGGAAACGTATCGCCTGGAAAAACGGGGCGAGGTTCTCGTCACGGGCCGCAGCGTCGGCGAAAAGGCGGCGTGCGGGCCGGTGCGAATGGTTCGCAACGTCCAACAACTGGGCGAATTTCGACAAGGGGACATTCTCGTCACCGACAAGACCGATCCCGATTGGGAACCAATTATGAAGAAGGCCGCGGCGATCGTCACCGATCGCGGCGGAAGAACCTGTCATGCGGCCATCGTCAGCCGCGAACTCGGCGTGCCGGCGATCGTCGGAACCGAGCACGGCACCGAGCGGCTCGTCGACGGGCAGGACGTGACGGTCTCGTGCGCCGAAGGGGATACCGGATACGTCTACCGCGGGCGTTTGCCGTACTCCGTCGACCGGGTCGAGCTCACCGGATTGTCGCGGCCGAAGACAAAAATCATGGTCAACGTGGGCAATCCCGACGAGGCCTTCGGATTGAGCTTCCTGCCGAACGACGGGGTCGGACTGGCGAGAATGGAGTTCATCATCAGCAACCATATCCGCGTTCACCCGATGGCGCTGGTCGAGTTCGACAAACTCGTTGACTCGGCGCTCAAGGCGGAAATCGAGCGGATTACGACGGGATATGCGGACAAGCCGCAGTTCTTCGTCGATCGGCTGGCCGAAGGGGTGGCGATGCTTGGTGCGGCGTTCTATCCGCGCGACGTGATCGTGCGGATGAGCGATTTCAAGACCAACGAGTATGCGAACTTGGTCGGCGGCGCGGCCTACGAGCCGAAGGAAGAGAACCCGATGATCGGCTTCCGCGGCGCGTCTCGCTACTATAACCCGCGATATCGCGACGGTTTCGCCCTGGAGTGCCGTGCGATGCGAAAAGTGCGCGACGAAATGGGTCTCACGAACGTGAAGCTCATGATTCCTTTTTGCCGCACCGTCGAAGAAGGGCGTTGCGTCCAGAAGGAAATGGCCAAGCACGGGTTGGAACGCGGTCGCAACGGCCTGGAGCTGTACGTGATGTGCGAGATTCCCAGCAACGTGATCTCGGCGGCGGCGTTCGCCGAGATTTTCGACGGGTTCTCGATCGGCTCGAACGACCTGACGCAGCTGATTCTGGGCGTCGATCGCGACTCGGCGATCGTGGCCCCGATTTTCGACGAGCGCAACCCGGCGGTCATGGACGCGATCGCCGCGGCCATTCGCACGGTCAAGGCGGCGGGACGAAAGATCGGCATCTGCGGACAGGCGCCGAGCGATTATCCCGAGTTCGCCGAATTCCTCGTGCGGCAGGGAATCGACAGCATGTCGCTGAATCCCGACGCGGTACTCAAAACGACCCAAAGCATCGTGCAGCTCGAGCGTGAACTCGCAGCCGTGCGGCTCAAAACGACTGCGATCGAGCCTCCCAGAACGCTTCGTGTCGGTCTCGTCGGTGAGTGATACGACCGCGCGCCATAGCCCGTGTAACGCCAATTTGATCCTAGTCGGCTTTCCACCAATTAACGGTAGCTATACGACCACCATATTCCTCACGTAAATCAACGAGAAATCGATGAAAGCCGAACCTTTTGACCATGAAGCTTTGGCCTCCCTACTGAAAACCCCCGCCGGTGACTACGCGTCGATCTATCTGGCGCCGGGCGTTCCGGGCGACGCCCTGCTACAGGGCCCGATCTACGTCAAGAACGCCGCCACGGGAATCGAGACCCGCCTGGTCGATCGCGGGAGTCGCTCGACGGAAGTCCGCGACTTCGTCGCGCCGTTGCGAGCACTGGCGGAGGACAACCCGTTTTGGAAGGCGCAAGGCCCTGGGTTGGGACTGTTCCTGTCGGAACGGGGACTGCATGCTCTTCGGTTGCACACGGCGCCTGCGAACAATTGGTGGCTGGGCGATCGCTATCGAGTGCTACCGCTGCTTACCGGCGGCGAAGCGCAGTCGGCGTATTTTCTGCTGGGGGTGAGCGCGAACGAGGTGACGTTCTACCGCGGATCGAACGACGAATTGCACCGCGTGCCGGTTGACGGGCTTCCGCACAATCTGACGGAAACCTTGCAACTCGATCAAAAGACGGCCCTGGTGCAGGTGATGAACACGCCGGTCGGAGCTACGTTTCACGGCCAAGGGGCCGCCGTCGATCACCGCAAAGACGAGCTTCGCGAGTACTTCCGAAGGATTGACCGCGCATTGCATTCGCATCTTGCCGGGGCGTCCCTACCACTCGTCTTTGCCGGAGTGGATTACCTTTTCCCGATCTTCCGCGAGGTGTGCACGTATCCGCACTTGATCGACCGATGTGCTGCGGGCAATCCGGAACGGTCGGGAATGGAAGTGCTTCGCCGGCGGACGGTGGAAGCGCTCGGTCCCCTGGGCCGTCAAACGTTCGAGCGCGATCTGACTCGATACGAAGACGCGGCGGGCGCTCGTCGCACTACGGAATTTCTCAGCGCCGTCTTGAGCGACGCTCACCGCGGCGTGGTGGATGTGTTGATCGCCGCGGAAGGGGGGACCATCTGGGGTCGCTTCGATCCCACGGCTGAAACGATGGCCATTACGAATTGGGAGGATCCGATCGGCTGCGATTTGTACGACTTGGCGGCATTCCAAACGCTATTGCACGGCGGGCGGGTCCACGTCGTTCCTGCGACGGAAGTACCACACGGGGGCACCATCGCCGCCCTGTTGCGGTACGCACCGCCCGTGACCGTGTAGAAACGTCGACGCGTCGAAGCGGTCGACTTTCCGATCAACGGCGAATCCAAAGCCTCAAGTCGGAAAGGACCGGCCGTTACTACTGCGCGGCCCCATCCAATACCGATTGTGACGCCTCGACCAGTCGTCGATTGCCATCTACCGCGCTCAAATGCAAACGGTCGAATGCGTCATGCTCGTCGATTCCCGCCGTCCGCATCAGCAGAGCGGCGGCTTGTCCGAAAATCTGGCGATCAGCGACGGCCTGCAGTCCGTCGACTGCCTCCGTGCGAATCCGACGAAAATAGCCGAACCGCCGCATGGTCGGGCCGATCGTCGCCTTGAGATCCTTGCGACCGATCGGCTTGATGAGGTACGCCGTGACATGCTCGCTTCCCGACCGGGCGAGGTGTGCGGTGTGGCGCGCGCTCACGACAATGACCGGCAAAGACTCGTCGCGGCAAATCTCCGCCACGGCGTCATCGCCGTTCATCTCCGGCATGGTGATGTCGGTAATAATGAGGTCGGGTCGTTGTCGGCGACAGTGCTCGACCAACTCGCGGCCGTTGCTTGCGGCGACGATCACACGATGCCCCAAGAACGCGAGCATCCGCATGTAGAAGTCGCGCATGTCGACTTCATCGTCGGCGACAGCGATATTTAGTTGCGTTTTCAAGGTCCGCCCGAAGTAGAAGCAGGCTGGGCGGCGGCCGCTCCGCCCTCGGTGCGGAACGGATAGTGCAAATTGGATGCCCGGCTTTTCTAATCTCGGAGCAACGTCGTTCTGCCCGGCTTAGTCAGTCGTGCAAGCGTTTTCAAAAGTAGGTCGACGTCAAACGGCTTATAAGCGACTCCATCCGCCCCTTCGGCCATCACGTCGGCGACCTGTTTCTCGGTTTCGGTTCGAAAGCCCGTAATCAAGATGGTTCGAGCCTGGGAGTGGGTTTGTCGAACCAAGTGAAACACTTCGGCGCCGCTGCTCGTTGGAAGCCGCATGTCGATTAGCACTACTTGATAGTCATGCTGCCGGAGTTTCATGTCGGCGTCGGCCACGTCATGGGAGATCCCGACCCGATAGTGATGTTGGCGCAAGACGTCCCACAGCGAGTCGCAGAGATCCGGATCGTCGTCGACGACCATCACCAGCGGTTGATCGAGCGTCTCTACGACGTGGCGTAAAAGCTTTTCGAAATCGACCGGCTTGGCGATGACTTGCGCGACGCCTGCGTCGAGCGCGGATTGAGCGATCTTGCTGCCGGCAAAGGCGGTCACGACGATCGCCACGGTACCCGCGCTGACGGCCTTGATCCGTTTGTACAGCTCGACGCCGCCCATTCCCGGCATCTTCAGGTCGAGCAGGGCGACGTCGTAGGTCTTTTTGCGGACGAGCTCTAAGGCGCTCGACCCGTCGTAGGCGATGTCCACGCCGTACCCCATGTCGGTCAGGATATCCGACAGGTTTTGGCAGGCGTCGACCTCGTCGTCGACGATCAGCAACTGAGGTTGTCGGGTCGCCATAGCTCGCAGCTTCTCTCGTCAGTTTACGGCTTTTGGGGCCGCGGGAAGCGTCACGATGAACTCCGTTCCCCGGCCGAGCTCGCTCGTAACGCGCAGCCGTCCTTGATGTTTCTCGACGATTGCACGCGTGATGGCAAGTCCTAAACCGATGCCGCGGGCCTTCGTCGAATAGAGAGGCTCCATCACGCGTTCGAGATCCTCGGGTTTGATGCCGACCCCGGTATCGATGACCCAAATCTCCACCTGGTCGCCCTCGATTCTCTGGGCCGATAACGTCAACCGCCCGCCGGACGGCATGGCATCGCGCGCGTTGCGGATCAGGTTTCCGAACACGATTTTCACCTGTGCGGCGTCTCCCAGCAGATCGGGAACCGATAATGGGACGTCGATTTGAACCTCGACGGATTTGGGAAGCGGGGTATTTTCCAACACGTCGCGCAAAAGAGCCTCGATCGGCATGCGCTCCAATGAGGGAATCGGGAGGCGAGCGAAATCGTTCAAGGCCGTGATCACGCCGTCGGCCGTGGACACTTGCCGTTCGATACGCTGCAAATGTTCGGCGCGCTTTTCCGGCGTAACCTGCCTGGCGTTAAGCAAGTAATAGACGGAAGTTTTGATGACGTTCAACGGATTACGGAGTTCGTGGGCGATCCCTCCGGCCACTTGGCCGATCGTCGCAAGTCGATCGCTTTGTCGACGGCGGCGTTCGTACTCGGTTTGATAGGCGTCTTCGATCATCGCCAGATCCAGGTCGAGCAGCCGATTAAGGCTGTCGACCGCCACCGCCAGTTCGTGCGCCGTTCCGGACCACGCTTCGCTGATGGTCTGCAGGAGTCCTTTGCGCAATCGCGAAAGTGCGGCGTTGGTATAGATTTGCTCCAGTCCGATCTCCACGTGCCGCAGTCCGACGTTGGACCGGCGCTGCACGTACGCCGCGTCGTAGTTTCCGGCGAAGAGTTCTTTCAGCCAGACGACGAGCGTTCCCTTCAACCGGGCGATCTGCTCGGCTCCTCCGGTGATGACCTTGCGGGCCTCGGGATGACGGTCGATTTCCTGGTAGAAGTCTTCGACCAGCGGTACGAACGAGGATTCAACCAGAGGGACGAGGTTCGATACCCTGGCGGCGTCGGCGGAGGTCCATCCGACATAGGCTTGCAGATCCTGATAGCGTTCGAAGACTGTCTGTTGGGGCATTTCCGGTCCCTGGGCGGCAAGATTCCAATTCGTAGCGCTCGGCGACCGCCGACATCACCGACGACAGTTTAGCGGAAGTACGGCTGCATTCCGAAAAATGCCAGTTCAAATCGTTTAGCCGTCCGTCGGTTCTCGACTCTCCTAAGCGTCCGGCGGAGGTCGGTCCGACGATTGGTGCTTTTCCGTCAAGGCGTTCACCGCCCAGCGTTCCGCAAAGACCCGGGCGACTTCCAGGGTCGGCCCGACCAAGGAAATCCACAAGGGGGTACGAACGGCGGCTTCGGATATCGGAGGCGTCGCCAAGGACGCGGCCGGACTTTGGGCCGCCGTGGTGGCCGTAGTTCGTCGGCGCCGACCGGTGAGGACCGCACCGACGCAGAAACCCAGCGCCGACGCCAGCGCGGTCGTTCGCCAGGGGTGACGCCGCACGGCCTTGGCGACCACCGCGGAAGGCTTCAGCCGATCCGAGATCATTTGGAGACGCTCCAGGATGTCGCCGTACGCCAAGCCGGCTTCCCGCTCGAGATATTCGGCCGGGCGATCCTCGGCGGGCGCGGACGAGCTATTCCGCACAACGTCGTCGTTCGTTTCGTCGAGTTTCATATTTGTGTCGTAGTAATCGGACCTGTCGGGCTCGTATTGTTCGCGATCCGACCCAAAGCGTCGTCCCGGCGACTACGAAGAAACCGGCTCCCGTCAGGATGCTTGCCGTCCACCATCGTCCGTTCAGCCATTCGGCGATGCCGCCGGCAATTCCGGTAAGAATCAGCAGCGCCGCTGCAACCGCGAGTCCGGCGAAGACGGTTAACCCTACGAAGGACGCCGCGGCCACGAAGAGATAGAGACGAATTTGGAGCCATAGTCGATCGCGCCGGACCTCCGCATAGTTCGAAACGGCGCCGAAAAGTTGCGCAACAAGTCGAGCCAAGCTTGCATCGGCATTAGGATCGGGGCCGACGGTCGCCGACGAATTCTCCGGCACGGGTATCTGAGACATGGCAAGATCCGTTGCGGGTGAACGAGTGCGGGTTAGGGCCTGCGGCGACGCCAGAGCGCGCCAAGGAAGCAACCGGCGAAGGCCGCCGCCAACAGGGAGCGTACCGGTTTTTCCGCGACGTATCGGCTAACTTCGGTCCCCCATTCGGTGAGCCGAGCCCGCCCTTGATCGCCGAGTTCCTCGGTCCGCAGACAAGCGTCGCAGACGCCGTCGCCGAGCGCCTGTTTGGCGGCCGACGTCAACGCGGTGAGTGCGCGTTCGACTTCGGCAATGCTCCGTTGCAGATCCGTTTCCGCGGGTTGCTTCGCAGGACGGGCCGAGCCGGCATGACGAGCGGATTTAGCGTGATTAGAAGACATGGTCGGTATCCCTCTTTAACTATCGATGACCGTCGTTTTCGGCCGTCAGATCCTGCAGATCATCACCGGACAAGGAGCGTCGCGAAGTACGCCTTCGGCGATGCTCCCCAGCAGCAGCTTCCGTACGCCGCTTCGACCGTGCGAGCCGACCACGATCGCCGCGGCGGATCGTTCCTTCGCTTCGGCGATGATTTGCGCCGCCGGATCCCCCGCACGGATGCGATGCTCGTACCGAACATCGGACTGAACAGGCTTGATCGACGCCAAGGTTGCGGCGATTTCTGAGATATGCGGATCGGCGAGCCCCTTGTAGATCGAGCCGAACTCGGCAGTCGGTTGCCCCGGTTCGACGTGCAACATGACGAGCGTCGACTCGAGATCGCGGGCGAGTAAACCCGCCCAAGCGAGGGCTTTCTCACTTGAGGCCGAGAAATCAGTCGCCCAGATGATCGGATGATCGTTCATGCGTGCGCCATTCGGACGGAAGGCAACCGGTCTTAACGCGCAAGGGCCTTCGCGGGTTCTTCGCTTCGCAGCTTGCACCGCGGCTTCACGATCAAGACGGGGCAGGGCGCGGCGCGCATCACTCCTTCGGCGATGCTCCCCATCAGCAATCGGCCGAAACCGCTTCGGCCGTGGCTGCTCATTACGATCAAATCGGCATTTTCGTGCCGGGCCAACTCGGCAACGGCCGCAGCGGGATCGCCGGAAAGCAACCGGTGTTCGTAACGGACGCCGGGCCGGCTCGGCCTAATGTTCGCCAGCGTTTTCTGAATGACTTCGTAATCGGGGAGCGGGATGCCGGTGTAGAAATTGCCCTCGGCGTAAACCGGCGCGGGCTCCTGAACGTGCGCGATCAGCAGCTTCGCGTCGCTTTCGGCGGCCAACTCGACCGCATACTCCAGCGCGGCCGTTTCCGAGGTTGAAAAATCGCAGGGGAAGAGGATCGTCTTGAATTTCATGTCGCACCTTCCGTTCGTCGTCGCAGGGGAGCCACGTATCTGGTCGGCCCCCTTACGCGAATCCGATGCCGGCCGCTGATTGCCCTTCGAATTCGATCAATGCGGCTTTTTCCGCAGCGCGGAGGTCGCAACTCGACGGCCGCCGTTGCGATTGCCTTCCTGCTTGTGCACTTCCGCACACGTGCGAGCGGTTCGGCACAGGGCCGCCGCATCGTTCCCCGGGTCGAGCGTCCGGCGGAGTTCGGCGGGCGGAAGCTACGGCATTGTGATTCGTAGTCGCTCGCTTCGTCGGAGGTGATTCCGAAGATGAAGAAATTCTCCGGGCCGACGGGCACGGCATGTTGATTGCGTTCCTAACGACCGATCGCTTACTCCGTTTCCGACCGCCACCGGGACCGCCCGGACAAAGACCGACCTGACCGATGACGCCGCAGACCGCTCAAATGCCTGAAAAGAAGCCGCGGGAAGGCCCGGATCCGTGTGCGTCCACGCCCCGAATGGACGAAGCCGACTTGCAGGCGGCGGTTCGGCTCAGCTTGCAACATCTGCGTCCTCCGGCGCGGATCCCCGGTTACGAACAGGAGGAATTCCTCGGCCGAGGCGCCTTCGGCGAAGTCTGGAAGGCGGTCGATAGCAACAGCGGCCGCGCCGTGGCGATCAAATTCTACAGCCGCCGCGGGGGGCTCGACTGGTCGCACATGACGCGCGAAGTCGAAAAGCTGCAGCACCTCTTCTCCGATCGCTACGTGGTTCAGCTATTCGGCGTCGGTTGGGATTCGGATCCGCCTTACTACGTCATGGAATACATGCCGTATGGATCGTTGGAAGATCGCTTGCGGCGCGGATCGATCGGAGTCGCCGAGGCGGTCCTGATGATCGAGGAGACCGCGCGCGGCCTGGTTCACGCGCACGACAAGGGAATTCTGCACTGCGACTTGAAACCGAGCAACATCATGCTCGATCAAGACGATCGACCCCGGCTGGCGGATTTCGGTCAGGCGCGGCTCAAGCACGACCGGGCCCCCTCGCTAGGAACGCTGTTTTACATGGCCCCCGAGCAGGCCGACCTGACGGCGACGCCCGACGCCCGGTGGGACGTGTACGCGCTGGGCACGATCCTGTACCGCATGCTGGCGGGCAAGCTCCCCTATCTGACCGACGAGGCCGCGGCGTCGGTCTCTTCGGGGAGTTCGATCGACGAGCGGCTCAAGTGCTATCGCGAAACGCTGCGCAGCTCCCCCGCGCCGACGCTGCATCGTCACTTGCCGGGCGTCGATCGGGTGTTGGCAACCATCATCGACCGCTGCCTGGCGGTCGATGAT
>Ga0163153_10005985_pt1 | contig 13998 bp, 23 predicted proteins | sample OliLakLV19MP6IB1_FD_148629 | JGI IMG/M metagenome (GOLD analysis project Ga0163153, IMG submission 148629) | Freshwater microbial mat bacterial communities from Lake Vanda, McMurdo Dry Valleys, Antarctica - Oligotrophic Lake LV.19.MP6.IB-1 | ecosystem: Environmental > Aquatic > Freshwater >... | reverse complement strand
CTCTTTTTTCCTGAGCGACTTCCGACTCCGACATTCGGCACCGGCGGTATTCTCTGGGCGTCCCTGACGCTGGCCTTACTCACAGTGCCGGTGGTCATTGTCTCCACAGAAGAAGGGCTGGCCGCCGTGCCCAGAGAATTTCGCGAAGGGTCATTGGCGCTTGGCGCAACCAAGTTGGAAACGATGCTCAAAGTCGTGATACCCTCAGCCTTGCCGGGCATTCTGACTGGATTGATTTTGGCGATGGCCCGTGCTGCGGGAGAGGTGGCGCCGCTTATGCTCACAGGAGTCGTGAAACTTGCGCCGTCGCTCCCTATAGACGGTTCCTGGCCTTTTCTCCACTTCGATCGAAAGTTCATGCACCTGGGATTTCATATTTACGACGTGGGCTTCCAGTCGCCCAATGTGGAAGCTGCGAAGCCAATGGTCTATATCACGACTCTCGTATTGATCACCGTCGTCGTGTTGTTAAATTTGACGGCGATTGTCCTTCGCAACCACTTGCGCAAAAAGTATGCGGGATCAGTACTATAAGTATAAGGAGGATCGTCATGTCTCCTACTCCAGTTTTGCCACAGCAGTCGTTACCCTCACACGGGCTCGACTCACAGAGGCTTAATGTGCAGAACAGTCCTCACCAGTCTTCTGACCACAATTCCAAGGCTCAAGCCGTTAAGCTGACCTTGAATCAGGTCAACTTTTTTTATGGAGACCGCAAGTCTCTCTTTAATATCGATCTGGAAATTCTCAAAAATCAGGTGACGTCGTTCATTGGGCCGTCCGGCTGTGGGAAGTCTACCTTGCTGCGCTGCATCAATCGGCTCAACGACTTGATTGAAGGTACTCGATTAGAAGGCACCATGCTGCTTGACGGCATGAATATCTACAGCCCCGATGTGGATATCACCGACCTGAGGAAAAGGGTCGGGATGGTCTTTCAGAAATCAAACCCCTTTCCGAAATCGATCTATGAAAACGTGGCCTATGGACCGCGCCTCCATGGAGTCAAGAACCGTGGCCAATTGGATCAGATTGTAGAAGAGGGGCTCAAGGGCGCAGGGCTGTGGGATGAAGTGAAAGATCGGCTCCACGTCAGCGCCTTCGGTCTCTCCGGAGGACAGCAACAACGACTCTGCATTGCCCGCGCACTCGCGGTCAAACCGGATGTTTTGCTGATGGACGAACCCTGCTCAGCGTTGGATCCCGTCGCCACTGCCAAAATAGAAGAGCTGCTATTTTCCTTGAAGCAGGACTTGACGGTCGTGATTGTCACACACAATATGCAGCAGGCAGCACGGGTGTCCGACTGGACAACGTTCATGTACCTTGGCGAAGTCGTGGAGTTCGGACTCACGAAACAGCTCTTTACCACACCTTCAAAGAAACAGACCGAAGACTACATCACCGGACGATTTGGGTGAGGATGATGACACAACGCCACTTTGACGAAGAACTTGCCGACTTGAAGACCAAGCTCCTGCGAATGGCTGCGCAGACGGAAGATCAGATCGACCAAGCCCTCACTGCGCTGGTGACGCGCGACTCAGCCCTCGCTCGCGTGGTCATCGAGCGGGACCATCAGATCAATGCCTTGGACGTGGAGATCGATGAAGAGAGTATTCGGTTGCTGGCCCTCCATCAGCCTGCCGCGCGAGACTTAAGGTTGGTCACGACAGCAATGAAAATCGCCACCGAACTTGAACGAATCAGCGACCTATCGGAGAATGTCTCTGAGCGGGTGATCGAGCTGAACGAAGAGCCTCAGCTCAAGCCCTACATCGATATTCCGATGATGGGCAATATGGCGCGGGTAATGGTGAAACACAGCATCGATGCGTTCGTCAAGGAGGATGCGCAGCTCGCTCGGAAGGTGCTCACGGACGACGACTACGTCGATGATCTGATGGAGCAGTTATTCCGCGAATTGCTGTCATATATGTTGGAGGATACGCGTACGATTTCACGCGCCATTCGCTTAAGCTTCATTGCGAAATACCTCGAACGGATGGCCGATCATGCCACCAATATCGCCGAGCTCGTGGTCTATCTCGTGGAAGGCAAGATCATTCGCCATACCACTCCACCAGGACCTTCCAAAGAACGTCTTGCTCAAAGTTGAGCTTTCCTGCTTCTTCAGATTGATTATTCCTCAACAAGAAGCGTCAGAGCGACGCCCCACCCTGCAATACAGCAGGCTCATCGCATATGCGGCACGCTCTGGCGGATTGTCAAATGAGGTTATGCTAGAAAATTGGTTGAGAAGAGCATGTACTCGAATCGGTGTCGACGAAGAACGATCTTACTACATCGGGCGAGTTGATCGACGGCCTGAAAAATTTGATTCCACGTGTATTGAGGCATGAGGCAGATGAGCGAGTCCAGACTGATGACGGTCTGCTCGTTGAGATGGTCGAGAATGGCAGCTGTGGGGGCGTTGATCTGGTCATGCTCATATCGCACGGGATGAACATCCGACGCTGATTCAAGAAGAGCATTCCTGGGCATAGCGACCTCCCTGTGAGATTATGGAAATGAAAGCCCCAGTTGATTGGCCTGCTGCGGGGGCGTCGGCGGCGCAGGGCTGTAACGGATGGCCGCGATGCGCAGAAGACCCAGCGTGAGTAAGATGCCTCCCAGTATCGTAAATTGATGCCACAGCCCGCCCGTAAACCATTGCGAGATGACCTCCGTCAGCATCACGACAAGGACGGTATCGATAATAAAAGTGACTCGGACGCGCCCGTCAGAGCAGTAGGCAAGGGTCGTCTTCAATACTTCGACGACGGCCAGCAGGGTAAGCGTATCGACCAATACCTGCCGGAGTGCCACCTCTACGTTGACGGACAGGAGAAGCCGCAGGTCGAGAAACGTTTTGACAACGCCGCCTGCTAAACCGAGGAGGATCGTCAGGGTCAGAAAACTTAAGATCAACCGCGTGCCCGCTTCCCAAATACGTGTGACGTCAGAGGCCATGAGCATGACCCTGAATCGCTTGGGCCAACCGTTCGAGAGTGTCTGTTCTATTGTGGTGTGTGTCATGGTGAGTGTATGTGTCTCCAGCCTACCTGGAGCACATTCCAATCCTGTCAATTCCATGTAAATATTCTGTAAACTGTGTGTCGCACAGAGTCATGAGAGTCTTCTGGAAGTCCAACGAATCTGAGGGTCTAGATGAAAAAGAGGATATGAAATAGAGGAACTGCGGCGCGCGCGTGAGCAGTCATCAGACCTTCATTTTTGACATCGCCTTCGGTGACGTTAACCCATAGGTTGTATGGCACTTCATGAAACAATCACATAGAAGCGGCCGGTCCAGAGGCACAACGCGAGAGGGAATGCATCAATAGCTACTGAGAGATCCGACTTCCTGGATTTGGATCGCGTCACTCACTGACCCACCCATTAGTATCATTGCTGTCGATATATGGATTTGGTATCGTCCGAGTCTCGATCTCACGAATGGGAGGCTACTGTGACAGCTGTAGACAGTCTCATGCTGGATGCGAAGCAAGCGATCATGGAAGAACATCATCGCCGTTTTCAATCTTTATACCAGGAAGGGCGATGGGAAGAAGCACTCCAACAAATCCACGTGACGCTAAGCTGCGCAGCAGACCTCCTCAATGAGTCTCTTCAAATCCTCAATGAAGCCCTTGACGGAACCGCACCCTACCCCTCTGATGGTTCTACGTCTTCTTCCACAACCACATCGTAAGTCAGCCTCCTTCCTTGCCCTCAGGAGCCGCGATCTGTAGAACAAGCGTCAAGCTTTTGAGACCACAACATCGCTGTTGAGAAATCTTGATTTTTGAAGTCGAGGCACACTCTTCTCTTGTTGGGCTACAGGCCTAGAGCATCAAATTTATCCTGCCATTTACAGCAATCAGGCCTGTTAGTCGACGTGGAGAATCCCAGCCCCATCAACGTGAAGTCTGGCACCTCTCCATCCTCTCCTCACATTCCATAGCGCGAATACGTTCTAAAGTGGCAGTGTATTTTGACGCAGAGCCAGGTGCAAACCTGCTGCAGAGAAAGCCGGACAAGAATCTCTGATTGCGAAGCTCTTCGGTTCGAGTTCTGGTGCGGGAAATGACAAGGCTTGTGGGTGGTTAATCGAATCTGTTGAGCCTATCTGATCGCCCGATCTATTTGGTTCAGCATTTCACACCTCACAATATGTCTCTCACTACTAAACAGTTTCCAACAGCTCATGAATCTTCCTAACGAGGACATTGAGTCCGAAGGGTTTTAACAGAAACTCACTCTTGACGCAGACCGTCCGGTCTAAGTCGAAGAAGTCCTGCTCATAGCCCGAAACAAACAACATGACAGGAAACGGCCGCAGGTCTAACAATATGCGAGCCAGTTCATAGCCATTGATTCCGGGCAACGTGACGTCCATCAGGACTAGATGGATTGGATCGGTGCAGTGCCGTACAAGCGATTCTGCCTCGACCGGATGTGACGCCTCAAGTAGCCGGTAGCCATGCGATCGAAGCAGATAGCCCACCATGGTCCGAAGGCCCAGATCGTCCTCTACGATCAAAATCGTTTCCCCATGACTCACAGGTAACTTGCCATTCGTCTCCTGTGAATGTGACAAGCTGTCCATCGCCGCGACAGCCGTAGCATCAATCGTCACATCTTGCATTTTACTTTCCACGTATCTCATCTCAAGTCTGTATTAATTGTGTCTCGACAGGGTACCTCCTGTTCGAGAGATAGATGGCAGCCTATACTATACTAAAAGCGAGCTGTACAGACTATCAGACGATCTCTTATCCAGCCGTCAGATGTCTCCACTACATACGTAGGTGTATACCTGAGAGAAGATAGGCCTGTATCTGCTCGGCTCAAATTACGACAACAACCATTTAGTTTTCACTGCTCATGTCTGCACGCTTTCTGATCCTCCCTCAAAATAGTAGACATCTCAAAAACGATGGGGCCTGCTCACGCAGGAGGTGTCAACATGGGACAATCACGACGCGTCTTTACGCAAAAATTCAAGCAAGCGGCATTGATACTGGTGACCATTGGCAGGCATCCCACCGTCCAGGTCGCTCGAGATCTCGGGATCACGCTGAATCTGTTACGGCGCTGGAAGCAAGAGATCCCTGGCGATCCCATCGCTGCCTTCCCGGGCAAGAAGCGGCGCAAGCCTCACGAAGAGGAGCTCGCCCGCCTCACGCAGGAGTTGGCCCGTGTGACGCAAGAGCGGGATTTTTAAAAAAATGTGGCGGCCTACTTCACCAAGGAGGGGCTATAAAGTTCGCCTTTATCGCGACACGCCGGGGAATTTGGCTCGCGGGATGGTTGTGTGAGGCGCACGGTATCTCGCGCGCAGGCTTCTATGTCTGGCGGATCCGGCCGCGAGTGTCCGGACGCAGGCCGACGAGCAGTGCCTGATCCTGCGGGCTAACTTCCTTACGAGTGATCGCACCTCTGGCGCGCGGCGGGTCTGGCGCGACTTGCTCGTGCAGGGCCTCGCCTGCGGCCTCCACCGCATTGAGCGACTGATGCCGTCGGACACCGGCGTACGCTCGACGAACGCTGTCACGCCGACTGTGCTCAACCGGACATTCGACGCCGCCTCGGCGAACCACAAATGGGTCACCCATTTTACCTACCTCTGGACCGTCGAAGGCTGGAGGTATGTCGCTGCGATTGTCGATCTCTTCTCGCGACGGGGGCCGGGTGGTCCATGCGTGCGGCAATGACCGCGCAGCTGGTCACCGAGGCACTGGTAATGGCGATCTGGCGGCCGAGGTACGCCCCATACCGTGCTGCATCATTCCGATCGGGGGAGCAGTATACGAGTGCGCCGTTCCACGACTCCTAGCCGACCACAGCGCCACCTGCAGCATGAGACGGGGGGTAAGGTCTGGGACAATGCGGTGATGGAGAGCTACTTTTTCTCGCTCAAGACTGAACGCACGGCCGCGAAGATGTACCGCACGCGCGCGCAGGCCAAGGCCGATGTGTTCAATTTCATCGAGTGCTTCTACAATCCCCGGCTGCGGGACTCCACGCTGGGGTATCGCAATCCCATGGCGTTCGAAAAACAGGCCAGATTAGCGTAAGGGGGTGTCTACCAAACCGTAGCAGCCCACATACACTCCATCGTCGATCACGCTCACATCAACACCCCATCAGAACGAAATGAGAAAAGCCCACTATGCGTGTCATAGCTTGAAATACATTACCGTCAGGACGTTAATCGAACAAATTCAGCTGATTAGCCGAAAGGGCCTGGATGTCATCGGTGATGATATTGTGAAGTAGCTGATCCAAGGGAATTCGCTCGAACAGGGTCAGGCTCAAGATCTGTAGCAGATCATACAAGCTCGCGGAGAGGTTGAGGCACTTCTTGACGATGGCGACCGGCACGTAAACCGAGACCACGGTCCAAATTTTTGTTTTGACGGTGTTCTCGGATGTACCGAAGAAACCGTTGATGCGAAGACGCTACTTGATCCATTTGAAAAACAACTCGGCCTGCCATCGGCATCGATAGAGCTCGGTGATGGAGATCGCCGGCAGGGCAAAGTTGTTGGTCAGGAACACCAGCCGCTTGCCGATCAGAGGGTCTTTGAAGCGGATGCGACGCAGGGGCGAGGCGAAGTCCTGACACGAGTAAAAGCCAATCAGCACGATGGTCTGATCACACATCAACCCCCGTGCTCCGGTCGACCGGACGCGAATACCGACGATGGGCTTGGAGGTTGGATTTGGCGCGGATCACAAAGAAGCTACCCGCGTCGTGCAGGCGATGGAGCCGTTCGAAGTCGAGATAGCTTCGATCCATAACGGAGAAAGCACCCGGCTCTGGCAGCAACAGGTGAGGACATTGACATCGTGCAGTTATCGTCGCTGATGTGCAGGAACGTAGGGAGGTTGCCTCGCAGGTCCAAAAGTGTGTGCAGCTTGATGGCCACCTCGGTCGAGCGAAACGGGGCCCAAGGAAACACCGACAGGTACAGGTCGATGGTGCTGGCATCCAGCGCGTAGGCCGTGTCTTTCAGATCGACGCCAAACGGCTCCCCGGCATACAGACGACGGGCGATTCCAATGAGCGACTGGGCAAACTTGGCATAAAAACACCAGTCGCGCACTTCGTTGGCATCGGCCAGCGTGCTGCGCGAAACCCGCCTCTTGATACCCATGTCGTACAGCGTGCCTGCTTGTGCGCGCAGGCACGCGTCGATGTCGCGCAAGCTCTCGCGATAGGTCAGTTGGGCAAAGGCCATGCAGAGAAATTGCTCGAGCCAGGAAAAGCTCTTGACCTTGTGCTCCCCACCATAGCGTGCGACGGACCGGCGAAACGTCGTCAGCGGCACATGCTGCGTGACATGCGAGAACACCGGCTTACCTCTGTTCATCGATGTCTCTCGCGAGTGAGTATCTCGCAGGATTGCAATTCGATGAGGCGCGCTTCAAATCGAGACCAAGAACAATCATGCGATACCCGTCTAGAATCAACCCATTATCGCGATTCGGCCGTTCAACGTCCTGACAGCAGTGCTTGAGATCGTCTACTCACAGAAAGGTCTTCGAACAGTCTTGGCGATCCTGCCTCCAGAAGTCCATCAGAAGGACCAATATTTGTCCTTCTGATTACACCCGTGATACAATTCACCCTCTGAGACCGTATGCATCCTGATCGCATTCTTAGGAATTTGTACTGTCCCACTCTTGTCCAAAATAACTTTCCGACAATTAGATTTTTGACAGCATCCGCCACGATGGGAGACCTGGATTCACAACCAGAATATGCCATCTAGAATTTCGAAAGGTTACAAGCAAGAAAACTCTGGTTAAATCCTGTCTTGGACAGCAGTGGTACTGCACCCATTGTGACACTCAACCGCCGCTTTGTGGATGCAAGCTCTGGCCATATCTACACTCATCTGACGTATCACTCCTGTAGCTGGCGTAGCTCAATGGCAGAGCAGCGGTTTTGTAAGCCTGCTGGCGCCTCAGAACCCCTCGTGATTCCTATGAGCTACAAGGGGGGGGTATTGTCTCGTAGGATGCCGTATGGTGGTACAGAGCTGCTCGCAGGCACAATCATGGGCACAGTCGTGATGAACGCCTACTAACAGGAGTTGTAGTGGAAGAGGCTGCCGCTGAAGAGCACATAACCACTGAGAAAACGTTTGCGGATAAACCCTCATTGACCTGGGCTTGGGAGGTGGAAGAGTGACCTGGACGACTAAGAAACCGACGAAAACAGGGTGGTATTGGTATCGCGGTGGATGCGAAGAAAACACCGTGAAAGTTCTACACTACATCGATGATGACGGAGATGGGCCTTACCTCGCAACGTCAGAAGATCGGGTACTGAATGACTTAGACGGCGAATGGGCAGGACCGGTTGAGCCGCCATTGTCGGGTCAGAGTCGTTAAACGTTGGGTTGCACGCCTCGTAGCCTGTTGGAATTTCTGTCTGAGTTTACGGATGCCGAACTCGGAGCTCGCCTGAGAAATACCACTATTTCCATTCCTCGACTTTTACGCCTACATTTGCATCCCTCCTAAAATACGCCTCCCTGCGAGGCCCCCATATCCTTCCTCATTCGCCCCGACTGGCACTGTCCCCTGCAATGCGCCGTCACATACAACGCGGGTCCGTTCCTCAAGCGCCCACTGGCCTTTTTTGAGTTTCGGGTCTGTCGCAGTTTCACCTTCACCGTGGCCCCCACACCACGCTCGCGGTAGACTCACTGATACTATTCGCAAGCGTCGTAGCGACTAGCCAAGTCCCCCACAAAGTGCCGCGACGACAATCCAGGTATCATTTGACCGCTACCACAAACGAGGGCACACTTAAGATGTCCTCATGATGATCTGTCAGGAGACATTCTCGAATGACACGACTAATTCTGATTATGCTCTTGGTATTGAGTTGTGGACCTGCGTACGCGGAGTGGGTCGAGGTGAGTGCTAACAAGACGGCAGGAGTAATCGCCTACGCTGATCCAGACACGATTCGTCGCAAAGGCAATCTGGTGAAAATGTCATCATTATTCGACTTACAGACTACACAAACCGTAAGAGGCAACTCATACTTATCTATCAAATCGCAGCAAGCATATGACTGTGCAGAAGATCGCAGTCTGGCTCTTGCGTATACGAAGTTCTCTGGGAGTATGGGGCACGGCGCAGAGGTGTATAGCGTTTCAGTGGAACAAAAATGGAAACCAGTTTCACCTATGAGTGTTGGTCAAGAACTATGGAAAGTTGCATGCGCAAAAAAGTGATCGTGCCATCTCTATACATCAAGAGTTCATCTGACAGACCGCGCGTCCGCACCAGGGTTCGCCGCTAAGATTTTCTCCTTCGCCTTCGCCTTCGCCAACGCCACGCTGTCCAGGAACCGCTGCATCAAGGCTTGCCTTAACACCAGCGACGCTGATGTGGGTACGGCTGGTTGTATGCCTCCATCCACCCATCGAGATCGGCCTGCAGCGCCGCTCGTGTTCGATAGATCTTTTTCAGGACTGCCACACGATCGCACTCATTCAACATGGTCTTGTGGAACCGTTCACAGATCCCATTGGCCTGAGGAGGCTGCGTCGAGGTCCACGTGTGGGTGATGTGCTCCACGGCCAGATACCGTTCCTACGCATGGCGGCCGGGCGACGTACTACCGGTCTCTGGTGGGCTGGGCCTGGCGCGATGCGCCGGTAATTGCGGCGTTGACGACGCTCGTCGCGGCCAAGAGTCGATAGGGATTTTTGAAATGTTGTGATCGCCTCCGGCTCGACGGGCATGGCTGGAATCATAAGCGGTTGCCTGTTCAACCGCGCCAGCCGCTGGCTGTGATCCCGCAACCGAACGCCGTTTGGGTGGTCGATTTCATGAGCAATACGCTGTATGGCGACCGACGGTTCCGGACGCCGAATGTGCTGGATGAAGAGTTGCGGGAGGGGTTGGCCATCGAAATGGATACGTTGCTCTCGGTAGAGCGCGTGATCCGGCTGGTGGAGCAAGTGGCGAGCTGGCGAGGGCAGCCCCAAGCGATTCGGTTCGACAAGGGCCCTGAATTCATTGCCGAACAGTTCATCACCTGGTGTACGGAGCGGGCGATTCAGCTGTCGCACGTCCACCTGGACAAGTCAGATCAGAATATTCTCATCTAGGATCGTGAGCGAATCAGATATTTAGGACGCTATGCGCCCAATCCTGATGCATACCATGGACAATCCGAGCACAGGCCCCCCTGCCGGTTGACATCGTGCACGTAAGTAAGTGATATTCCAAGCAGGCTGGCGTAGCTCAATGGCAGAGCAGCGGTTTTGTAAACCGCAGGTTGGAGGTTCAATTCCTCTCGCCAGCTCCATAACTTCCGCTGAGGAATCAACCATTTTGCGGCTTACAGCACCCCTGCTCTCCCCTCCTAATTCAGCCAGTGTAACCGTAAGTGTAACCTTTTTTTGTTCGAAGTAAGCCGAGGGTGACCGCGCGGCCTTCTCAAGGTCATTCTCGTTCACGATGTTATAGCGGTCAAAGACACTCCGGGTCTTGTGACCAGAAATCGCCATCGCCACCTTCTCTGGCACTCCAGCCCGCACCATGTTCCGTACGGCAGTGCGTCGAAAATCGTGCGGAATTTTCCCCTGCCAAACATTGCGACCTTTCGTAACATCCTTAACCATTTCCCCAAGGCCGACCGCCTGGCACCCTTTTCTCCAAGAATGCTTCAAGCTCTGTAGCCTGATCCCACCTCGGTGACAGATCCATAGGCACACAGGCCACTTCAGGTCACAACGCATTTTCCATGTGCGTAAGACCCGATAGAGATCCCCGGTCAGATAGAGCACGCGCGGCGTATTGGTTTTAGTGTCTTTAGCCTGTAGATACAGCTTACCTTCCGTCCAATCGACCTGCCGCCATTGCAACGAACAGATTTCGTCCATTCTCATTCCGCTGTAATGCGCGAGGCTCGCGGCGACTTGCGCATAATCGGGTAATGCCCCTCGGAGCGCGAGAAAATCTTCATGCTCGAAAAAGCCTGACCGAATGTTGTGTTCTTTCAATTGCGGAATATGTGGCACACGCACTACCAATTGAGGCGTCTGCTGAAGCCACAACTAAAACATGCGCTTTATACACGCAAGTTCTTGATTAATGGTGCCGTTCGCCGCTCCATGATGTTGACGTTTGACGATGTACGCCTTGATTCGTTCTGTCGTGATACTGGCCGCACGCATCTTCCTGAAAAACGTCTTCAAATGATTCATGTACTCATTAATGCGCCGTGCCGTTTTTCGTTTGTTGATTTGATAGTCTTGTTTCACGAGTGCGGCAGATTCTCGAACCGGATACGCTCAACCTTTGGTCCCCGGTAAAGGCCCGTGGCCACCTTCCCTTCTTTCTCTTTCAAAAGCCTCTTGGCCTCAACCCGGTTGACTGTCCCTGTGCTTTCTTGTATCGGCCTCCCTTCACGGTAGTACTTCATCCAAAGCGGACCGGTCTCAACCAAGAGTCCCGTTGCCGGATCTCTCTTCTTCCTGCGATAGATCATGCCCATTAGTGGCCTCCCGTTTGTATTTCTCAACAAACTGCTCCGAGTCAACTATATCGAGCATCACACGCCGTCCCTGTCGAACCTCACGAAGACACCCCTCACGAATCAAGCGACGAATCGTCCAGGGACTTCTCCCGAGATACCGGCCTGCCTCTTTCACGTTGTACAGCCGCTTACTCACCGCCTCGCTCATAATCTCTCCCCTCCTTCCTTTATTGTGAATCTACTGTATCTGCTCCCAAATCTGACAATCGATCGGCGCGTTTCCGAAGCAATTGAACCGCTTTCCGTCCAATAGTATCGACGGCAATCTTCATGGCGCCAACGCTACCCTCCAAGATCATGTCCATAAGGACAGCGGCTCGCACATACTCGGAGACGGAAAGGGCCTGTTTGTCGGCGGACTTCTCAATCAGCTTTCGCTCTTCAGGGGTCACTTTAAACTGCATCAGCTCTGTGCGAGATGGTCCCATATTACCCTCCGGTGGAATACGTGTAGTATTAGATTTCAAGAAGAAGTTTTCGAACATGTAGCCGATTTTCGAAGTAGCTAGCGATGAGCACCGTCACCCATTGGTTTACGCTAGCAAGGCATGGGGAAGCTGGACGTTGTGGCAAGGCATAGGCATGCTCTGTTAACAAAATCGTACCCAATGTGGTGCTTGAATGGGTGAGTTAGGAAACACTAGGGAATTACTTAGAACAACTTATCCATTCTCATATATCCATTTTTTACAATCCTCGATGCCGTCAGTGCGACAAGAGTAAGTAGATGTAGTGGGAAAGAATAAGGCATCATGGTCTTCGATACGTTCAACCCGACTTATTCTGCCCCACGATTCGCATCTCGATGAAGCCTGAAACCAAGCGCGCCAACGCCAAGACGTAAGCCTGCCAATCATGCGATTTCCGCTTCCGCCACTCCCACGGCGGCCTTGCAGACTTCGTGCTTGAAAGCCATGGCTTATGAGTTTACGTTCATACCATTTGAAGTCTCGTCTGGAAGGTAGTATGTTGAAAAACTCATTCACCAAGGGGCTGCGCTGATGAAGGATTGGTTGGGAAATGCCATATTGTCCATTGCAGGTGGGGTCGTTATCCTCGGGCTATTAGTGTTAAATGCGTATTGGCAGCGAATCGTGAGAAGTGAGGATAAGGAACGAGGAGAACGTCTAGCTTCCGAGCGTCCTAATCGACCTGACGACATCTGACTTGCTTTCCTCGCATTCTGCCCCCGGTTCAAAATCTCACGCCATCTCCATCGCACCACGGCTTCAGGCGCAGGTTTCCCCTGGTCGCATCGGCAGATCACCGGAGAGTCGCCAGCCGGCACAGGAGAGATTCCAGAATTTGGGTTAGTTGATATTGGAAGCACTTAGTATCAACCACTGAGGGAGGGTTTACTTTATTTCACATTGTCATTCTAGATGTAACCATGTATCCAACAATCCTTTTCCACATGATAAACCTGCCAGTGCGGACCATTTCCATCTAATCCGGGGACTTGATAGTTAGTCATAATCCTTGTCATCCCTGGAGGAGTAGTTGAGAGCACCTCGGACTTACTGTCAGCTTTGCGATATACAGGCACACCTTCCATTGTTAAATTGGCCCAGTGAATACCACCATGGTCAAGTAACCGTTGCGATTTTTGTGCTGTACTGATGGCAAGAAAAATATCGACCGTCGTCGAAAAAATATAATCAGCCTTGTCCGCAACTAGATTCTCGTCGAGCTTGTCAAAATCATGTTTTACTACTCATTGCCCGTCGCCGGTTCGATAGACTTCAGGAGTGAGCCGCCAGATGTTCCAGAAAGCGGTTGTATCGACGCCCTTCGTCAGAAGGTCCTGGTCCATCTTGGCATGGTCAAGAACTATGAAGTCCGTGGGATCACAAACGTTTTTCTCGATATATTCCTTGTTCCTTGCATAAAACGGAGCGTCGCTGTAAGAGGCAAAGAACCCCCTTTTGGGTTCTCCATCCTTAAATTTTGTGATGTCGTAGTTTTTCTCGAACGCGAGGTATATAGCCTTTCGACATCCTATAATACATTTCAGGAGATCGTTGGCTTCGCGTGCTGCCTTGGCCTCCAATAGAAGCTGTTTGATTTCCCCTTCGTCGAGTAGATCGATCGCGCTAATTGTGGCGAAGCGAACGCCCAAAAGCGAAGAAGACACCTCGTCAAAAAATTCGCGCACGCTGACGGCTACGCGATCACACTCGTCGCGGGCTGGCTGGATACCATGATGTTTCGCTGAAACTCGAATGAGATTAAGCCGAAATAATTTCGTCTTGAAAGGAAGCTCTCGGGGCTTAATTCGATCGTTAATAAAAACGGCTCTTCGCGTCAGTGAATGGGCGAATTTCGTCATTCAATGCGCGTGAAGACCGCGTGGTTGCTTGCGGTGAGCCATTTGATTCGACCTGGAGTTCGTGCATGATGTTCCGATGGCTAATTCATCG
>Ga0163153_10005983_pt1 | contig 14006 bp, 10 predicted proteins | sample OliLakLV19MP6IB1_FD_148629 | JGI IMG/M metagenome (GOLD analysis project Ga0163153, IMG submission 148629) | Freshwater microbial mat bacterial communities from Lake Vanda, McMurdo Dry Valleys, Antarctica - Oligotrophic Lake LV.19.MP6.IB-1 | ecosystem: Environmental > Aquatic > Freshwater >... | reverse complement strand
CTCGCCCAACCGCACCTCAAACCGGCGCTCCATCACACCCTCCTTCCCCAGCCGTCATGGCCAACGGAAGAGTGGTGTACAAAAAGAGTTACGCCAGGTCAATCACAAGAGACAGTGGAAGTAGATACCAATGGTCTCCCGACCGTGACACGACAGGCTAGCTGATGTCCGAAAATGGAGACCTTCGGTCGGATTGGCGACACGGTCGGGAGACCGTGCCACAACAGTTTCTACTTCACCTACTTCCTACTCCACCTACTCCCCGACACTGAAAACGTCAAACTCCGCTCATGGCCGCCAATCTTACGCCCCAATATTTGAAAGCTGAGGAAGAGTATCGCCGCGCGGCGACGACTGAGGACGAGATCAAGTGGCTGGAGACGATGCTGCGCGAGATGCCGAAGCACAAGGCTTCGGAAAAACTGCAATGCGATCTCAAGACCAAGATCAGCAAGGCCAAGAAAGATCTCGAAGTCGAACGCAAGAGCGGCAAGAAGGGCCCCAGTGTTCGCATTCTCAGACAAGGCGCCGGCACGGTTGTGGTCCTCGGCGGGCCCAACGCGGGCAAGAGTCGGCTGGTAACGGCGCTCACCCGCGCGACGCCCGAGGTGGCGCCCTATCCTTTCACAACGCGCACTGCCACGCCTGGCATGATGCCCTGGGAAGACGTCTCGGTGCAACTGATCGATACGCCGCCGATCACCGCTGACTTCCTCGAAACCTACATGCAAGGCATGATCCGCAGCGCCGACACGGCAATCCTGATGGTGGACCTGGGCGCTGACGACGGCATCGAACATTGTCAGGCGTTGGTGGATCGCTTGAACGCCACGAAAACACGTTTGGCGGCGACCTCGCGGCTCGATGAAGAAGACGTCGGCTTGTCGTATACGCAGACGCTGCTTGTGCCGAACAAGATCGACGATCCCGACGCCACGGTGCGACTCGATTTTATGCACGAACTGCTGCTGCTCGATCTGCCGGAGTTGGTGATCTCCGCGGAAACCGGACAAGGGATCGCGGAACTCAAGGCGGCAATCTACAAGTCGCTCGACGTCGTGCGCGTCTACACCAAAACGCCCACGGCGAAGGAACCGGACATGACGCGGCCCTTCACGCTACGCCGCGGCAGCACGCTCGCTGACCTGGCCGGCATGATTCACCAAGACTTCGTGGCTAAACTCAAGTCCGCCCGCATCTGGGGCACAGCAGTTCATGACGCCAGCACGGTCAAGCCAGACTACGTGCTACACGACAAAGACGTGGCGGAACTGCACGTGTGACGACAAAGCGTCTTGAACCGCGGAGGCGCTCAGACGCAGCGGGGGAAATGACGAACGCAAGCACGCTCGTTGCTGCGTGGGAATCATTCGACATTCATGCCGCTATGTCAGCGCCGCCGGGTTCACCACATGTTTGGGCGTCTCGCCGCTGAGTCGTGCCGCGACTTGTTCGGCGACGCGGCGGCGGAGGTCGGCGATCGATTCCTCGGAGACGAACGCTGCGTGGGGCGTGACGATGACGCGCGGATCGTTGAACGGCGGCTGCGAGAGGTCCGGCGGCTCGTGTGCCTGCACGTCGAGGGCAGCGCCGGCGAGTTGCCCCCGTTCGAGCGCCACGGCCAGCGCCGCTTCGTCGATCACAGCGCCGCGTGCGGTGTTGATCAGATACGCCGAAGGCTTCATCCGGGCCAGCCGTTCAGCATTCAATAGGTGCTTGTTTTCCGGCGTGGCTGGAATGTGCAGCGAGACGTAGTCGCTCTCGGCGAGGAGTTGGTCCAGTTCCGCAAAGGCGACGCCGGACAACGGATCGCGGCGACTGCGGCTGGTCGCCAGGACACGCATGCCGAGGCCGATCGCCTTTTCCGCCAGTCGACGGCCGATGTTGCCGAAGCCGACGATGCCCAGCGTTTGTCCTTCGATGCGCCGTAGCGGCGGCCCGGCCTGCAGTTGGTAGACGCCTTGCTGCGATTGGCGATCAAAAAACACAATTTTGCGCGCCATCGCGAGCAATAATGCGAGCGCGTGTTCGGCGACTTCGATCACGCAGTAATCCGGCACGTTGGTGACCGGAATCTTGTGCGCCGTGCAATAGGCGACGTCGATGTTGTCCAAACCGATGCCCAACCGCGACACGATACGGCACTTCGGCGCGGCGGCGATCACCTCGGCGGGCACCTTGACCCAATTGGTCATAATCGCATCGACCGGGCCAGCGAGCGCCGCTAGCGACGCGGGATCCTGCCGCTCGGCAAGGATCAACTCGGCGTCGATGCGATCCAAAATGGCCCGCTCAAGGGAAAGATCCGGCCAGGCGATGTCGGTAATGAGCACACGGAACGCAGGCATGATTATTAGGCGCTGTCCTTCAAGCAGGATTGGGGCGGAATGACGAAGGTCGAAATCCGAATGTCGAATGAAATCCAAATGACGAAATCGAAATGAAAGACTTCCAACTACTTCACCTACTATCTACTTCACCTACTTCCTCTACTCCAACGTCCGCTCGTAGATGCGATAGGTCTTGTAACGCTTCCCGCCGACGGTTTCAATCGTGCGGTTGATGAGGGCGTTGTCTTCGAGCGTCCAGCCGAGTTCCGCGTTGTCGAAGCCGCGGACGTGCTTGCCGTACTCGAGCGTGCGGAGGATCATCAAATCGGTGACGCCGCGACGGCGGTATTGGTCGACGACCCCGCACGTTAGCACGCGGCCGGTCTTGATGCGCTTTAGATTGCGCGCAAAGCGCAGCCAACCCAGCGGAAACAGCCGGCCGTTCAGAGGGCGCATCGCCTCGTTGAAGTCGGGCAGCGTCAGGCAAAATCCCACGGGACGCCCTTCGGCTTCGGCAATGAGTAGGAGCTCTGGATCGGCCCAGCGGCGCAAGTTTTTCGCGAGATGCAGCGACTCCGCGTCCGTCATCGGCACGGCGCCCCAGTTGTCGCGCCAGGCCTCGTTGTAGACCTGCAAGCAGCGTCGCACGTCGCCGGCGAAATCGTTCAAGCGGAACGCCCGAATCGTGATCCCGCAGCGCCGGACCAAACGCTGCGCCTTTTCGCGCCACGAGCTCGCCATGTCGTGGGGGTCGTCGAACCACCAGCCGTAAAGATCCTTCGCTTTGCCGAACCCCCACGACTCCCACAGCGCCTGGTAGTACGCCGGATGATGGTTCATCATCACCCGCGGCGGCGTTTGAAAGCCGTCGATCAGCAGTCCGCACGTGTAGTTTGTCGAGTAATCGATCGGGCCGACGATTTGATCACGCCCGCGGGCACGCAGCCAATCGGCCGACGCATTGAAGAGGGCGTGCGCGACGGCCTCGTCGTCGATGGACTCGAAGAGCCCAACGCAGCCCTGGTTGACGCGGTGATGGGCGTTGTAGCGGGGATCGTCGCTCACGCAGATGCGTCCGACCACCTGTCGGTCTCGGAATGCGAGAAAAAAAGCCGCCGACCCGTGGCCGAAAAACGGGTGCTGGGCGCGGTTGACGAACAGCCGTCGCTCCGCGAGCAGCGGCGGCGCCCAGGCCGGATCGTCGGCGTAAATCGTCCAGGGGAGCCGGAGAAACAGCCCCAACTCGCGTCGGCCGCTCAGTTCGCGGACGACGACGGGGCTCTCCGCCTGGGGATCGCTACTTTCGGGGCAGGCGACGGTTTGGGGAGGCAGCGACATTGCCGGCTTTCCGAAGATTTAGCGCGATCGGCTGGGACGGTGGCAATGTGGGAAACTGCGAAACTTGTGCCGTCCTGGCGGTTGCTCGAAGGGCCGAACTCAGGGGCCCCGCGCCGACTGCAATCTCCTGCGCCAGCAAGATGTTGCGCCGTTGGTCAAATCCTACTTCCTCGTGCTCTCCGACGGATCACAACGTAAGCTTGAATGAGTTCGCCGCAGTGCTCTGAGCAGCCTCAAATGAAAAACATGTTCGCCCGACATTGCGGCGGCGCGTGAACCGCCTACAATGGAACTTGGTTCGAGGCAGCTTGCTGCATCACGTGGCTGTTGGCATAGGGTACTCGATTGCTCACCGAACAAGAAGTATCGCGCAGTTGGCGGAAGTTGTTCACAGAGACGGAGTTCACCAGTGAGACGGCCCAACGGGCCGAGGCGTTGCTGGAAGAACTGCGACCGGAAAGCCCGTTGCGGCACCGGCTCGGCAGCGAACTGATCGAAATCTGTCGCATCCGCCAGGTCACAACGGTCGGCTAGCCCAGCCGGTCCGCTGACATGCTACGGCTCGCTTTCGATCAGCGAGCCGGTCTTTGCGGCGGTGCGCAGCGCGCTTGACCCTTGGAGGGCAACCTGCGCCGCGCGATTCTGCGCCACGGTCGTTGTGCGCCAAGCCCAATGAAGGCCTCAGTGGTCTCTTGGCGATCGATGTATCGCTGGTGAACTTCACTGGGCTTAGTCGTCGCGCCTTCGCCATCGTCGGCGTCAAAAACGACAGCGGCCGCGGAGTCATCCGCGGCCGCCAAAAGCTCTTTCAGCGAACTATTTCTCGCTAGCGGTTAAGTTCCACACCGAAAGTCACGCCCTGGACGAAAATGTCCTGGTCGTTGTTCCGGGTGGTGACCTGCATGTCTGGGATCCGGTAGTCGATGCTGTTGGCGGCGCGAGCCAGGCCACTGAAGTACATGCCGGTCCAACCAGCCTGGAGCTGAATCGCCTGGGTAACCTGGTAGTTGAGGGCGAATCGCAATTCACCACCCAGCGAAAGTTCCGTGGTGTTGTCCGAGTCGTGGAAAGCCGTGTCCCCCAAGTCGAGCGGCTGGTTCTGGTTGCCGGGGAGCAAGCCGTTGCCCAGGCGTCCGAAAATATCGAAGTTCTGGAAGTTTGCTCCGGCGAACGCCCGCACTTCGGAGATGGTCGACACGCGGTGCTTCTTGAACACCAACCGGCCGCCGATCTGACCGCCAATGATGTTGTTATCGACTTCCGTATCCCAGTAGCTGCCGTCGGTGTAGTCCCAGCTATAGAGGCCGTCCGCGGGAACCACGTTGAGATTCGGATTGAGCACGCCGCCCAAGCCCATCACGACGAACTTGTCACGCATGTGGAAATAGCGCGGCCCGCCGAAGACTTCCATGACGCCCCAGCGTCGGAACGGCGTCCGTCGCCAGACCCGCATGGCTTCAATGCCCTCGACGCGCGTTTCGTTCGTGGCGTGCAACCGCTCGAAGAAGATCGGGAAGAAAACCAGGTCGTCGAAGTCCGTCGGGGCCGCGGTATCCGGGATCCCGTCCGGCGGCGGAACGGTGGTCGGGGGCGGAGTCTGGTTCGGCGTGCCGGTATCCTGCCCATCGCGTCCGAAGACGGTGTTCTGGTTGAGGTCGTCGTCAAAGCCGTCCCCGTTCAAGTCCACGAAGCCTTCGAGCACCGAAACCCCGTCAGGCCCCAGTTGCGGCAGGAACGCGACGCCGACCATGCCCTGGGCCCGAACGACGAAGTCGAAGAACGCTTGAGGTTCGCCGACGAACTGGACCGAATCGACCTGCAATGGGACGTCGTCGCCAATCAGGTCCAGTCGCGAGTTCTGGCTCGTCGTCTTGAAACCACTGATCAACCAGCCTTTGTCATTGTCCCCAATGTAACCAACTTCCAGGCGGTTACCCCATTGCGGGTCGCTCTCAATCCAACCCGTGTCCGCGGTGCTGGACTGGAAAATCAGTCGATCGCCATCCGACGCCGCCGGTTCAAAGCCGGAGCGGCCGATGGTCGTGGTGTCCGGGCTGCTGATGGTCCAGAAGATCCCTTCGGCCTTGCCGAACCAGCCGTAGTTCGGCTTGGGGTAGTTGCCGTAGAGGCTCAGGTCGGCCGGGGCGCCGATCGCGAAATCCCCGCTTCCCAGACGTCCGGGTGCATAGTCGTCTTCCGCTTGCCCCAGGGCCGTGGAGGCGAGCCAGAACTGGACGCCCAGTGCCAGCAGACTTTTTCGGATGCACTTTGTCGCCATGGTTTTCGTCTGCCCTTGCCTACGCAGGGAAATGGAATGGGCGCGAACGCCCATTAAGTTGTCACGGTGCAACGGTCGTAGCGGTAATATCGGCCTTCCGCTTCGTGACAGTTGAACAAGAACGGCAAACTGTGCCGGAAGAATCGATCGAAGGGGCGGCTAGAGGGCTGATATCCGGTAATCTGAATGCGCTCGGGAGAAATGGGTAAACAGCGAACGGGGAAAGTCGGGGTGCCGTCGCCGTCTAAGCCAGCGCTGACTTCGAAACCACTGAAAACTGAACACTGAAAACGTCCAACTCACCCCTCTAACCAGCTAGAATCAGTCCCACCATGCCCTCTGTATTGCTAGACATCCCGGAAGTCGCCGCCCTGGACGGACGGCAGGGGATCGTGCGAATCCCGCCCGAGACCGACGTGCCTTTGACCGACCGGGTGCGACAATTAATTGACACGGCCGACTTTCGGCGGCTGGCGCGGATCAGCCAGTTGGGCCTGGTCTCGCTCGTCTATCCCGCGGCAATTCACACCCGCTTCGAACATGCGCTCGGCGTGTATCGCCTGGCGCTGTTGTTCTTGAAGCAACTGGCGCACGACGAGCGCTTCGCAGCGACGATCCGGCCGGCCGACGCCGAGGTCTTCCTGGCAGCCGCATTGCTGCACGACCTGGGGCATTGGCCCTTTTGCCATCCGATCGAGGATATCCGCCTCTCGAGCGTGCCCCAGCATGAACTGTTCGCCAATAGCTTCTTGCTGGAAGGGGACATCGCCGAGGTGCTGACCGGCGAATGGCACGTAAATCCGCGCGACGTCGTGGCGCTGCTGTCCGCGGAGCCGACCGACGCGCGGGGGCGCATCCTGTCGAGCCTGCTCTCGGGACCGATCGACATTGACAAGATGGACTACCTGAGCCGCGACAGCCTGCACGCCGGCGTGCCGTATGGGCGGCACTTCGATCAACAACGGTTGATCGGCAGCTTGTGCTTGAATGCCGCCGGCGATGGACTGGCCATCACCGAGAAAGGCCGCACCGCGGCCGAGATGATGGTCTTCGCCCGCTATGTCATGTTCAGCGAAGTCTACTGGCATCACGGCGTCCGCTCCGCGACGGCGATGCTCCAACGCGCCTTCTACTTGCTCTACGACGCCTTGGAACTGGACGCGCTGTTCCGCATGACGGAGGCCCCGTTCATCGCCGCGCTGTTCGCGGCCGCGGAAGGCAATCCTGCCAAGGAGTTGCTCGACGGCCTGTTCGGCCCCACGCGGAAGCTCTACAAGCGTGTCGCGCAGTACAGTTACATCGAACAACCGGAGATCCACGCCCGCTTGGCCCGTAAGCACTATCCGTACCTGGCGGCCTGCGCCGGGCAGCTGGCGTTAGTAGCCAGCGCTGCCCTGGGAAAGGTGATCGCGCCGCACGAGATTCTGTTGGACGCGCCGCCGATCGAACGCGAAGTCGAATTCAACGTCGACATCTATTATCCGAAGGAACACCGCTATCGGCCGCTTGAGGAAGTCTCGCCGGTCGTGCGGACTTTGGCCCGCGAGCAATTCGACGACTATGTGAAGCGCGTTAGAATTTTCGCTCACCCGCGGATCGCGCGGGAGCTGCGCGAGCGCGCGGACTTACCCAAGCTGCTTTCCTCGGCATTGGAGCGGATGGAATGAGTGCAATTCGGTTTCTTGCTTGCGTCGTGTGGTTGGCTATGAGCAGCTTTGCGAGCGCCGCCGAGCAACCGCCCAACATCATCTTCATGCTGGCCGACGACCTCGGCTACGGTGACTTGGGCTGCTACGGCCAGCAGCAGATCCAAACGCCCCATCTGGACCAGATGGCTCGCGAAGGAATGCGGTTCACGCACTTCTATGCCGGCAGTACGGTCTGCGCGCCGTCGCGATGCGCGCTCATGACGGGCTATCACTGCGGGCATGCGCGGATTCGCGGTAACGGCGTTGTGCCTTTGGATCCGGCGGACGTGACGATCGCCGAATTGCTGCGCGAGCGTGGCTACCATACCGCACTGATCGGCAAATGGGGGCTTGGCGAAGACGCCACGACCGGCATTCCCTCCCAACAAGGCTTTGACAGCTTCTTTGGCTACTTGAATCAAAACCACGCCCACAACTATTATCCCGACTTCCTCTGGCGCGGCGAAACGCGCGAAGCGATTGTCGGCAACGTCGTGGCCAACGGCGTCGCCAGCGAGCGCGGACATTACTCCCATGACCTGTTCCTGCAAGAAGCCATGGCGTTCGTCGGTCAAACGCGCGACCGGCCGTTCTTTCTGTATTTGGCGCTGACGATTCCGCACGCCAACAACGAGGCCCGTGAAAAAGGGATGGAAGTCCCCAGCGACGCGCCGTACGCCGATCGCGACTGGCCGCCAGCGCAAAGAAATCACGCGGCGATGATTACCTATCTCGACGCGGGCGTCGGGCAATTGATGCAACGCCTTCGGGAGGCCGGCCTCGACGACAACACCATCGTCTGCTTTTCGAGCGACAACGGCCCGCATCGCGAAGGAGGCGCCGATCCCGAGTTCTTCGATTCCAACGGCCCATTGCGCGGCATTAAGCGAGATCTTTACGACGGCGGGATTCGCGTACCGCTCATCGTTCGCTGGCCCGGTCGCGTGAAGCCCGGCGCGGTGAGCGACCTCGTTCACGCCCACTGGGACGTGATGCCGACGCTCGTCGAGTTGTCAGGCGGCATGGCGCCAAAAGACATTGACGGAATTTCACTTGCGCCCACACTGCTTGGCGTTGAAAACCGTCAACAACATGAGCACGAGTATCTATATTGGGAATTTCACGAGCGCGGCTTCGCGCAAGCGATTCGCTTCGAAAACTTCAAAGCGGTGCGCCTCAAGCCTGACACCACGCCAGAGATTTATGACATCGCCGCCGATCCCGGCGAGACGACGAATCTGGCCATGAATCGGCCGGATCTGGTGATGAAAGCGGAGGACGTTTTCCGTCGCGCGCGGACCGAAGACGCCGCCTGGCCGATCAAGCGGGATTAGCAACGTGGTCGCCTTGACGATGTCCGCGCCAGTTTTCCTGTTCGCGTTCGTAGTCCAGGCCGCGGCGCAAGCACCAGGTTTGCGGCGACAGGATGCCCGCCGCGTGTTCGATGCGATTCACGTGCGCTTCGTCCAGCGGGTTCCGCACAGCCAGTGACGGCGCCTCGATCTGGATTTCCAGGTCGACGAGTGCGCCGTCCGGCAGATGCCCCGTGCGGACGGCATTGGCCAAAACACGTTGCCGCACCTCGCGGTCCGCCATAATCTGCTCCGCTTGCAGCCGTTGAAACATCTTTACTGCCGGACCTTCCGCGACCATGGTTGAGGCATAGTTTGCGTTCGAGGCGTCGGACGTGAGCATGAACTCCGGCATCACCAGCCGGCTGGCGATCGCCCGTAGTTCGGCTTGCAGAACGGTCACATAGCTAGCGGCGTTGATGGTCGAGGCGGGGAAGTCGTACTCGACATTCGCCGGGGCGTCCAATACGGTCCCCGGCGCGTAGCGGCGAAAATGTTGCGTACGGCCTGTAACGGAACTCGTTTGGCTGGCATCGGCCTGATCGGCGACGAACTGTTGCACCGTGGTGCGCGACGCCCCGCGATGCCGGCGAATCAGCGCGATCGCCGATTGAATCTCCGCCACCGTGCTCATATTACGCAGCAGTTTCTCGGCGCGACGCAGATTCTTCAGCACCGGATAGAACAGCGGCAGCCCGCGCTTCACGTTGGCGTCGACATTGGCCTTGCGATGTTGAATGTCGCCGGCGTCGATCGACTCGCCGTCGACGAAGTACGCAAACACCGTCTCCACGTCCCGCGGATCGGTATAAATGCCGAATGACACCGCGGGTTCCGCGGCCAGTGTCGTCGGCGTCGCAATCTGGCCCGGCTCGACGAATCGCACCTGCGTCAGACCGTCCGGCGAAAGGAAGAAACGCAGAAACACTTCGCCGTCTCGGTCGCGACGGCGAACGATCTCCTGTTGCCGGGCATGCCACCGGTTCTCGACGAGAAATCGTTCCAACACCGCCTGCGCGTTGCGGACTAAATCCGTAGACACACTCACACCGCGCCGGGCAACCAGGCGATACTGATGGCCAGCGCCGACAATATAGCTGACGCGGTTCTCATGCCCGTTGATGGCGAACTCGTTCGCCACCGCCAATTGCCGACAATGCGCCCGGGCCTCGGCCAATTCCTGTTCGCTGCGCAGTCCCGAGCAGATCGCGCCGCTGCCAGCAAGGTCGCCACTGACGCGCAACCAACTCTCACCGTCGCCGTCGTCGAATGCTTCGCGCGGATCGACCAGGCGATCCCAGAGATCGAAATACGCTTCTTCCAATTGCCGCCAGTCGGGCTGATGCATGGGTAGCCTCAAAGTAGAAGGATGTGTGAGTCGTAGATAGGCAGTCGATATGAGCGGTTCGAATGTCGAAATCCGAATGACGAATGAATGACGAAGCTCGAATGTTGAATGGAACTGAGTAGACGAACTTGCACTGGCTATGTGACACGCGCGACCATTCGACATTCAGTCATTCGGATTTGATTCGACATTCGGATTTAGGAATTCGTCATTCCCCTCAGCTTCCTTCCAACTCGGCGGCCAGTCGGATCGCCATTTCCAGCGCGTCCGGGCCGTCGTCGTGGTCGCCCACAGGGAAGGTCTTGAGTTGCTCGACGAGCAGCCGCGTGCCCGGAGAATTGGCCAGAAATCGCAACCGACGGCTGGCCAGGTACGGACTCAACCGACGAATGCGCACCTTTTTCGAGACGTGATTCTCGATGGCATAGGGGCGCGGCGCGAGCACGTTTTGGCGGGCAAACTCCGCGGCGAATTGATCTGCCAACAGTTCTTGATACTGATTCGTCTCGACGCCAAAGGCGTCCGGCGCAAAGCTCCGGTAGTGCGCCACGCCGTCGGCGACTAGTTCCGGCGTCGGGCGTCGGGCGAGATCGGCCGACACGAAGATCACGCCGCGCTGGTCGACGCCCAGAAGCACGTACGCGGAGAAATCACCGTGCCGCGCGTCGCTGCCCTTGCTGGGATCGAGCGCGAGCGTTTTGATCCTGAACTGCTTCGGCCATTCGTCGAACCAGATGTGCTGGTCGAAGTACGACTCCGGCCATTCGCACAATTCCGGGTTGAGGGGCGAACCTTGCTTTTCGCGCTCGAAAGCGCCGCGGCCTCCCTCGGCACGGAGGCACATCAACGTGTACAGGTCTTCTTCCTCGGGCCACAGCAACTGGGCGCCTTCTTCCATCGCCGCGCGTTGCGACTCGTAGAAGGCCAGCGCCGCCTGTCGCGCGTCGATTCGATCGCAGTCGGAATAAATCGCCTCCCAGGCTTCCCAGAGTTCGGCGCGCCGCGGCCAGCGTTCGATCGCCGCGAACACTCTCGACGTCCAACCCGCCGTGCGATGCAATTCCATCGCCAACGCGTCGCAATGCAGCGCCGTGGCCAGATGCACGATGTTCGTGCGCTTGGTTCCGGCGTTCAGCAATGTGCCTTGAAACCACTGCCGCGATGCCGCCCGGGCGGCGGCGGATTGAATATGCTGGTCGTTCTGCAGATCGTCGCAGATAATCAGTGACGGTCGAGCAGCGCCTTTTCGCTTGCCGCGCATCCGCTGTCCGGCGCCCAGCGCGTCGATGGCTACGCCGTTGCGCAGGACGATGGATTGTGCCCGCCAGGTGCGCCCTTGCCCCGCGGCTTGGGGATAATCGCGGGCAATCGCCTCGTTCTCCAGCAACTCGGACGTGATGTTTTCCAAATGCGCGACCGCCTGGTGCTTACTGTCGGAGACGATCCAGATATACCGCTCGCTTCCTTCGAGCGCTGCGCGCAATGGAAGTGCGAGCGTGCCAATGGTCGACTTCGCCCCGCCGCGCGGGCCGATGGCATTGATTTTCGCGCGGCGCTCGTGACGCGCCGCTTCGAACTGTTGTTCCAGCCAGCGATGCATCCCCGAGGGCGGGCGCGTAAAGTGATTTGGGAGATAGTGCCGTCCCCACTCCAGCAACGGTGCATCGCGCTGCGCTTTCGTGGTTGGATCGCCGCCGCGCTGCTTGAGAGCTTCGACGAACATCGAGAGCAGAATTCGTGCGTGTGGCTCGCGGAATTGCCGCCAGGAAATGGGACGGGCATGCTTTGTCGCGGCGATCATGACTTTCGCTCCGACGCTTCAACCTTAACTAACAGATCTTTCAGGCGGTTGAGGATGTTTGTCCGATGATCAGCGTCCGGCACTTCCGCCAGCACGGCGACAGCCATGGCGTCGATCAAGGCCCGCACTTTGGCTGGCGCCAGCGCCTTGGGATCGGACTTTGCATAGCGGCTCGGGAACTTTCGTTCCAAGAGCCAGGCCGCCGCGCGCCAATACTGCTCGCGTAGCGCCGCCTTGGTGATATTGCCGAGTTGCGCCAACTCGAAATTCGGCGCCGCCTGGTCAAGCCGCGCCTGAAACGCAGGCTTGGCCGCAGCGGTATCGTAGATTTCCTGGAGCGTCCGCCGCACGTAGTCGGCGGCCGAAGGCAAATCCGACCCGGCCAGCAGCACCGCGACGACGTCGTTCTGTTGCTTGGCGGTAAGCAGCTTCGACTTGCGGGGCATGGAGCGAGAGTTTGAAGTGTTCAGTGTTCAGTATTCCTACTTCACCTACTATCTACTCGACCTACTTCACCTCTTCCCAAACACTCAAACGATGCCGTGGCGCGGCCCCAGGAGCCGCGGTACCAGCCTTTTCGCACGGGCTGGGGCCGTGACCCATGCTTGCGCACCCGATTGAGTCGCCAGCGCGGCGAGCGCTCGCAATGCGCGAGCATTGCCGGATGACTGGAGGTGAGCAGCAATCGTTCTTTATTCGCCAAATGAATGTCCGCCACGCATTCCATCAGCCGCGAACCCACGCCGATGCCCTGATAGTCAGGCAAGGTGACGAGCCGAGTGATTCGCCACGTATGACGATGCCCGACTTGCGCGAGCGTGGCGCAGAACGCGATCGGTTGGTCGTCGCAACTCGCCACGAAGCAGCGCGCGCCGGGCGCCAGGCTGCCGGTCAAATAGTGATGACGGCTAAACATCCGCCACGCCGCACGTCCGGCGCGATGTACTTCGAGTCGCAGTCGCGGTCGCCGAAGCCGCCTCCGCTGGCACGTGCCGGTCGCCATGTCGGTCACCCAATCCGGCTCCAGCCATTCGGCGATGTCGTAGTGGCACGCGACGGCGACAAATCGCACGTTCAGCGACTCGCCCCGCAGCGCCTTCGCGAGCGCCGCCGCGCCGTACCGCGCCGCCGTACGATCCACGACACTGGTGAATTCATCGAAGACCAGCAGGCCGGACTGTTCGCCTTGCCGCAACGCCCGGACGAGGTCGCAACGAAAGCGCTCTCCGCCGCTCAATACGTCGTACGGGCGCAACCAAGCCGGCGGTGAACCGAAGCCGACGCTCGTCAGCAAGCCCGTAAGCTGCTTGATCGGCGCGTCGCCTAGACAATCGATCACCGCGCGATCCGCCGGCCAGGCGCCGCTTCGATAAAGCGCCTCGCCAAACGCCGCGCGGGCGATACTCGTTTTCCCGGAACCGGACGGACCGACGATCAACCCAATTTGCCAAGGCTCGTCCAACGCCGGAACTTCGACGGAAAACGTCTCTCGCAGCTTTTCCGCGAGCGGCACATCAAACATCCCGGCCACCTGCTGCACACGAAACGAATCATGCAGGGGACAAGCGACCGTGGTTTCGATGAGGGGCATGGGATCGTTTGAAGTGTTCGGTGTTCGGTGCAGTTATTGAACGCTCGCCAGTTCACTATTTCACGCAGCAACTACTTCGCCAACATTCCGATAGACATCACTCCGCACTCACCACGCCCTTTTCCACTTCATGCTCCCCGTGGTGAATCCATCTCACAAGGCCTAGGCTCTGTTGACGATTCGGTCTGCTTCAGGTTAAACACTTGCGGTCGGAATTGGAATTCCGATTGCACCCTGGAGGCTCGGATGCCATGCGGTACATGATCACGGACGAACTTTG